>Ga0316189_10000288_pt1 | contig 49639 bp, 53 predicted proteins | sample LowCovwburrow_MG_FD_204930 | JGI IMG/M metagenome (GOLD analysis project Ga0316189, IMG submission 204930) | Coastal sediment microbial communities from Maine, United States - Lowes Cove worm burrow | ecosystem: Environmental > Aquatic > Marine > Coastal > Sediment | place: USA: Maine... | reverse complement strand
ATAGTATTAGTTTGTTGACAGCGCAGAAACAATTTCTTGATTTCCACCTCAAAGACTGTCACCTAAATAAGCGGGAGGGCAACTTTACAGAGAGAGGTCTGACTTCGGTCAGGTCTTTTTCTGTTATATCCAAAATCCGCCTCCACCCACCCCACCCCCCTGAACACCCCCATCCATTGCGTTGCAATGGATGACCCCTCTGTGAGAGGGGAATTTAATCGCAGCCTCCCCCCAGCCTCTTCCGATGGAGGGTGGGCTTATTCTAATCTCACATCTCATATCTCACATCTCACATCTCACATCTCACATCTCACATCTCACATCTCACATCTCACATCTCACATCTCACATCTCACATCTCACATCTCACATCTCACATCTCACATCTCACATCTCATGTCTCATGTCTCATGTCTCAAGGGGGGGACTGAAATTAATGGTAAGTTCTAAGTTACAAAATTTGGTATTTGGAATTACTTCTTAATTCCAAACACAAAAAAAACGGGCCCCACAAAATGCGAAGGTGGTGCCTGGAGAGGGACTTGAACCCTCACTCCCGAAGGAAAGAGATTTTAAGTCTCTCGTGTCTACCATTCCACCATCCAGGCTTGTTGCTGTGTTTCAATATCCACTATTTTATTGAAAGAAACAGCGCTTGTCTATTTTAATCTATTTCGAATTCTAAAAGCAATGTTTTTTATAAGTATTTTAGCTAAGCTTCCCTTTTCTCTATTTTCCCATTATTCTAGTGTTCGATGATTTATTCATGGAATATAATTGGGCATGAGGCACAATGTTTGTCTTTGGAAAAATCCTTGCAAGATGAGGGTTCACTTTCACACGCTTATCTTTTTTTTGGCCCCTCAGATGTGGGTAAGTGGACGGTGGCTCAGTTTTTTTCAAAAATTCTACTTTGTGATGAAAATTTCTGCCACCAGTGTGTCAATTGTCATGCGGTTGAATCAGGTGTGCATCCAGATTTGGTTAAGCTTTTAGATGAGGGGGGGTCCATTAAAATTGATTCTATTCGTCAGTTGATTCAAAAGGTCAGTCAAACGTCTCAGGGTAAACGGCGTGTGGTGTTGATTGAGAACATTGACCGTATGCCCGTTGAGGCTCAGAATGCTTTTTTAAAAACCTTAGAGGAGCCTCCAGGTGAGACGATTTTTTTGCTGACCAGTTCACACCCTAAAAAAATACTCCCCACTATTATTTCTCGTGTGCGCTCTGTTGAGTTTGGCTTGGTGGATAATGCTTTCATCCAATCTCATTTAGAGACAATGGAGGGGGTGGATGCGGGTCAGATCCGTCGAATTTTAGAAATGGCTCAAGGAAGGCCTGGGCTTGCCATCCGTTTGGCCAAGGATCCTTTGGAGTTTGCGGCGTATCGAGATCTTTTTTATCAAATAGAGGCGTTTTTGAGTCGTAATGATTTGATTGAAAAATTTAAATATGTGGAATCCATAGAAAAAAATCCAGAGGCTTTAGAGCAGTTTTTTGAAGTATTTTCACTTTTGCTTCGGAAGCTAACATACGATTTTTTGGAGGGGGAGAGCCATCCCTTAAAAAAAAGGTTTAGTTCTAATCAGTTGGCTGATCTATTTGATAAATTTATTGAAACACGCTATCTTATTCAGCGGAATGTGAATAAAAAGTTGGCCTTGGAGAATTTCTTTTTACTCACCGAAGTTTAACGCTTTAAAATTATCTTTCTCGGACTTTCATGATAGAGCTTTATCTCTTCATCGCTTCATTCGCTTTGATTGTGGCCATTGTGTCACATCGTGCTTTTGTGGCTAAAAAAGAAGAAAAAGAAGCTTTTAAGGAGGAGGTCTCTGCCCGTGTGGAGGAGAATCGTAAGATGGAAAAAGAAAAAGTGCAGGTTCGGTTTAAGGATGAGCATTTGAGACAGGCTCAGGCGAAGCGCGATGACATCCCTCGTTTTCGTGAAGAGATGCGTCAGGCTGAATTGAGCATGGCCAAAAAAAACTTTTCTGAAGCTAAGCGTCATTTGATTCAGGCCATGTCACTGACTAAGGAGGATTTTCTGGTTGCTTTAAAGCTGGGTGAAGTTTATATGGAGACGGAAGATTATAAAAAAGCAGAAGCGCTTTATCGAAAGTTGCTTGAGGACGACCCCCATAATCCAGCAATTTATGAAAATTTGGGGAAGATCATGCTCAAGAAAAAAGCTTACAAAGAAGCTATTCAGGCCTATGTGCGCGCTGTTGAGTTGGATGAAAAGGACGATCAAAAATTTTTAGCATTGGGCAAGTTGTATCAGTTGATGATGCGTTATTCTTTAGCGGCTGAATGCTTTAAGCGGGCAGCTGAGCTCAGTCCTCGAGAGGTCGATTATTTGTTCTTGTTGGCAAATGCTTGTGTGTCTGATGATGATTATGAGAACGCTCTTTTCACTTATGAGAGAATTTTAACCATCGAACCTTATAATGAAAAAGCTAAGGATTCAACACAAATGGTTCGATTGAAAATTAAAGAACAGGAGAGCTTGTTTGTTTAATCCTAAATTTTAAGTTTTAAGTTTTAAAATAGGTTTTAGAATTTAGAATTAAAAATTTAAAATTGACCCACCATGTTTCATTTTGCTGATAAATTGACCAATAGGATTTCTGATCTTTCTAATCCCACTGTGGTAGGGCTTGATCCTAGGCTCAATCAAATTCCAGAATTCATTCGAGAGCGAGCATTGGAAGAGTGGGGGCAAACGACTGAGGGGGTGGCTGAGGCCATCATTGAATTCAACATGGGAATTATCGATGCTATCTCAGACATTGTCCCTGCGGTGAAGCCTCAAATTGCCTTTTATGAGTGCTATGGACACCATGGGTTTAGGGCTTATGAGGAGACCATTGCCTATGCTCAAAAAAAAGGGCTTTTGGTGATTGGGGATGCTAAGCGTAATGACATTGGTTCCACGGCTGAAGCGTATGCAAGAGGGCATTTAGGCAGGGTTGATATTTTTGACGAGCCTACGTCGGTCATTCAGGCGGATGCACTCACCATCACACCATATTTGGGGACAGATGGTATTAAGCCATTTACGGATGTGTGTCAGGAGTCTGGAAAAGGGGTGTTTGTATTGGTGAGGACTTCTAATCCCTCTTCAGATGAGATTCAGGGGCAGCCTTTAGGTGATCATTTGATGGATGAGCATGTGGCTAATTTGGTAGAGGGATGGGGTCGAGAGTTGATTGGTCAGTCTGGCTTTTCTTCCGTGGGCGCTGTGGTGGGGGCGACTTACCCTGAAGAAGCTCGTATTCTTCGGAATTTAATGCCAAATCAAATTTTTTTGGTGCCAGGTTATGGGGCACAAGGGGGTGGTGCTGAAGATGTTAAGCCTTGCTTTCATAAGAATGGAACGGGTGCCATTGTTAATTCATCTCGTGGTATTATTTTTGCTTACCAAAAAAATGGGCAACCAGGTGAGGCTTATGCTGAGGCCGCCCGTGAGGCCGCAATTGCTATGAAGAAAGATTTAGGAGTTCTATTTTAAAAAGTACCCCCTCCCTTAAAAAAGTGGAGGGGGTGCAATTTTTACTCCATTGAATGGAGTGCGATGGTGTTTCCTTCACTGTCTTTTAGCATGGCGATGAATCCATGTTCACCTATGTCTTTTTTGGGAACAAGTACTTGAGCACCTATTTCCTCTGCTTTGCTCAATTCATTGCTTAGGTTGCCAGACGGTGAATTGAAATAGACCACCGTTCCTGTGGGATTTGGTTTGCACATTTCATGTTTAACGAGTGCGCCTGTTGCTCCTTCTAATCCACGTTCCATGGGGAACCAGGCCATGAGCATTCCTTCCATTTCTGGCTGTAAATCTAGTTTGTAGCCAAGTATGGCTTCGTAAAACTTCATGGCACGTTCCATATCGTCTACGGGGATTTCGAACCATCCCACTGGGTTGAATTTCATTTCCATAATTTAATTGGGTTATTGATATATTTCAATCATACTTACTTTTTTTTCATTGACTACCAACTCATGTAGACAAGGTTGCACGTTCGAAGGATGCTTATTTATTTAAATTATTCATTGAAGATTTCTTGTTAAGGCCTTACGATTGAATAGAATTATAATCACAGCATCATGCTCAATGCAATTTTTTTGACCGGCTTATTTCTTTTGGCTCACGTGTTTGTTTTTTATTTGATTGCTCAATTTAAGCGAAACAATGGAATAGCTGATTTGGCTTGGGGCTTGGGTTTTATTTTAGTTGCTGTGGTTTCTTTGGTTTATTTTGAGCCCAATGGGTTTTTGGCAATGCTGCTCAATGCCTTGGTTTTTATTTGGGGATTACGTTTGTTTTCCCATATTCTAAGGCGAAATTGGGGTAGGCCTGAAGACTTTCGTTATCAAAATTTTAGGAAAAAGTGGGGGAAGTGGTTTTTGATTCGAGGGTTTACAGATGTTTTCTTGTTTCAAGGATTTTTATTGCTCATCATTGCTTTGCCTATTATTTATGTGAATTTTAATGATCCTAAGCTGACAGTTTTTAGTTATTTAGGGGGCTTGCTTTGGCTTATTGGTTTCTTTTTTGAGGTAGTGGGAGATCATCAGCTGTCACAATTTATTGAGCATAAAAAACCAGGTCAAATCATGAAAACAGGCCTTTGGAAATACACGCGACACCCAAATTATTTTGGAGAATCTGTTATGTGGTGGGGAATTTTTTTAATGACACTTTCTATCCAATCATGGTATCTGATTATTAGCCCCCTTTTGATTACGTTTCTAATCCGCTTTGTTTCTGGGGTGCCAATGCTGGAGAAGAAGTATGAAGGTAGTGCGGAGTTTGAGACGTATAAAAAGAAGGTGCCCGTATTTTTTCCTCGATTTCGAGATTAGCTCACCACGTTTATAAAATTAGACAGACTTCTGTGATTATTTAAATTTTTACCTTGCTTTACAAAGTACTCTGCATTACAATTAAGATAACATTTATAAAATCCCTTTGAATGAAGCGTGATAAATACAATGAAAATATACAGTCTCAAATGAGAAAGGGGACCTTGGAGTTTGTGATTTTGCTCATTATTTCTCGCCAGCCAATTTATGCGGGGGATATGATTAAGGCATTGAAAAAGTATGAATTAATTGTTGTAGAAGGAACGCTTTACCCACTTCTCAATCGTCTTAAATCTTCGGAGTTGGTTGATTATAAATGGAAGGAATCTACGTCAGGTCCCCCTCGAAAATATTACACCCTCACGGCTAAAGGGAAGCGTTTTTTAGAGTCACTTTTAATCAGTTGGAATACACTGAATCAATCTATTACTGCCTTAATTAAATCGTATGAAAAAAACAATTCACGTTGAAATCGCGGATGTTGACTTTATCCTCAATGGTGATGCTTATGATCTTTTAAAAGATTATTTAGATGAGCTGGAAATTCTGTTTGCAGGGCTTGATGAGCGGGATGAAATTATTGCGGACATTGAATCTCGGGTGGCTGAAAAACTCTGTTCTCATCAGAAGAAAAATAATGTGATTTCTCATGATCAGATTCATCAAATCCTGTCAGACATGGGACGACCTGAGGATATCTATGAAGTGCTTGGAGAGTTTGATTTAGAGGGAAGTGCGAATGCTAAGCCTAAATTATACCGTGATTCTGAGAATGCAATTTTAGGTGGAGTTTGTAGTGGGATTGGGGCTTATTTTGGAACAGATCCGGTGATTGTACGTTTGTTTTTCATTGCTTTTACAGCCTTGGGTGGCGCAGGTCTTTTGATTTATATTATCCTGTGGGTCATTGTTCCAAAGGCTGATACGGCCATTAAAAAACGGCAAATGTATGGCACAAAAAATGTACTTCATCGCATTGATCGAGGTTTGAACCAGCTGGCGGATAAACTACAACTAAAAAAAGTCAGTCGTAAAATTGAATCGAGCGTGGCTAAAAAACCTTTCAAGAGAAAAAAGTCACCAACGACTAAGAAAAAAGCTTCGACTAAAAAGGAGGGCTGATCTCAGATTTGATTCCTTTTTTCTAGATGTTACAATGGGTTTGTAATTCATTTGTTATGAAAACTTCAAATCCTATTGTTTATTCTAGATTAGCCACCCTTTTGATTTTTTGTGGCTTTGTGGCCTTTCTTTTTTCTTTCATTATCATGCTTGAAAAGCTGGCGGTTATGATCGATCCAGCACATGTGGCTCCATGCACCATTAATCCTTTTATCAGTTGCAATGCGGTGATGGCTTCTCCTCAGGCTTCTGTTTTTGGCTTCCCCAATCCTTTGCTTGGCATTGCTGGTTTTGCGGTGGTGATGACGGTTGGATTTGCGATGCTGGCGGGGGCACAGTTTAAAAAGTGGTTTTGGAAATTGCTTAATATTGGTCATTTTTTAGCCATTTTATTTGTTTACTGGCTTTTTTATGAAGCCGTTTATGACATTCATTCTCTTTGCCTCTATTGTATTATTGTCTGGTTCATGATGATTCCCATTTTCACCCAGACCTTGCGATACAGCATTCAGTCGAATCACTTCCTATTATTTGGCTCTCAGAAAGTGTCTACTTTTTTTGAAAAGCGAGCCTTCTGGCTTACCCTCTTGATGTACGCTGTCATTGTGCTCGCAATCCTTCAGCATTTTTGGTCCTCTTGGTTGGCTTTACTTTAATCTAATACTTATGAAATCAGAGCGATACCATTTATTTTTTAGTCTATTAGTCATTAAGCTTCTTTTAGTGGCTCTTGTGATTGTTTTTCAATCCAATTACCAGGTTGCTCCCTCTGTTTTAGCAGATGTGACTGACTCATCAAGTGCCCTGAATGAACCTGCCTTTCAATATGATACAGATCATACTGATGTTCTGGAGGAGGAGGTGACTTTGGAGGAATTCATTGATGGTGATGGCTCAGTGTCTATGCTTGCCTTTGGAGATATGCTGCTGGATCGCTATGTTAGGACTTTGATTGAAAGGGATGGTGCGGAGTCAATTTTGGAGGGATTGAATGAGGATCCGGCTTTTTTTGAAGATTATGATTTTGTCTTTGCAAATTTAGAGGGTCCAGTCACTCCAAATCGAGTTCCGACCGGAAAATCCATTGCTTTTCAGTTCAGCCCCGAGCATTTAGATATTTTAACAGAGAATCAATTCAACATGGTTTCGGTGGCTAATAACCATACTTTTGATATGGGATGGGCTGGTTATGAAGACACATATCGCTATTTGGCTGAGCGTGATATTGTGGCTTTGGGAGATCCGCGTGGAGTGAGTGAGAAATCATCTTATGAAACTGAGATCAATGGTCAAAAAATTGGCTTTGCTGCCTTCAATCACTCAGATTTTAAGATTGTGTTGCAAGAGGCACTTGATGTGGTGGCTGAATTGAGAGAGAGGAATGACTTTGTGGTGGTGAGTATTCATTGGGGAGTGGAATATCAAAACGTGCCTCAGCCGTGGCAACGAGAGTGGGCTAAAAAGATGGTTGCATCTGGAGCGGATTTGATCTTGGGACATCATCCTCATGTGCTTCAGGGGCTTGAATTTATTGAGGGAAAACCTGTTTTTTACTCCCTTGGAAACTTTGTTTTTGATCAATGGTTTTCCATTCCCACGCAAGAGACAATTGCTTTGGGACTTGAGTTTGAAACCCGTGATGATTCGCGTTATTTAAATCTTGACTTTACGCCCATTCGTTTGGATTACGCTCGGCCCTATCTTCCAGATGAAGAGGAGGGCCAAGCGATCATCGACAAGTTTTATGGCTATAGTCAACGAACCAACGCGGATATTGAGACGTACAAGGCATTATTTGAGACCGGCTCATTTGAGTTGAAACTTTAGGCCATTGATCTCCGTAATGTGGGTCTTAAGCATTGTTCAAGTGAGGCTTACTCCATAAAACGAATGTTGCTGACCATGGTCATGAAAAGGTTGTAATCCATGGGTGTGGGGTTGTACCCTTCTCCATTTCTAATGAAGTAGTGACTGTGTCCATTGTCAGTTAAAAGCAGGACGATATTTTCTTGTGGACTGAGAAGTGCTTCTTTTTCATTCAGCTCAATGCTCGTAAAACCCCTTAGGTATTCTGTTTCTTTGGCCTTCCATTCTTCCAGATTGCTATAGCTGTCTAAATTTTTAATTTTTGCAATATAAAGATGATGATTTCCAGGTCCATTTTCACTAATAAGAAGTCCACTCACCCCTTTTTCTACTGCATTCCACCCCTGGGGATATTGAAGTTCTAAATCTAAAACAGATTCATCTGAGCTTTGATAATGTGGATCAACTCCTTGATCGGCAAAAAGTTTGGTGGCTGTGAAAGCGGTGAGACTGATGGAGACCGCAAGGGTCATGAACATGGCAATGAGTGCTTTTTTCATCGTTTGTGAAGTTATTTTGGATTAATATCGCATGCACATCCAATAACCTGACTCCGATCAAAAGGTTGCGGTTTTATTTTTTTATAGGAATTTGTGATAAGACATTTTGCCTCATTCTCCACTTTCGTCTTCCCTGAAAGGTTTCAAGGATTGATCATCATCTCTTTCAAATCAGTAGATCAGCAGAAAAAATATAGATTGCGTTTAGGGCTCCTTCTCCAATCAGCACTCCCGCTAAGGCTTTCCAGGGTTTGATTTTTAGGGTGCTTGCCACATAAATGATCAGGTCCGTTGGAACCAGTGGAAAGGCGCTCCAGGCTATAATAATGGGGAGTTCTTTATTGAGCAGGGCCTTCTTAATTTTTTTTATTTTTTTTGGATAACGTTGTTCAAAGGCTTCGTCTAACTTTAGAAATTGAGCAAAATAATAAACAATAGCGGATGAGCTCAGGATGCCGATTAAATTTAAAATGTAAGCTTCTGTTGGGGAAAAAAGTAGAACGCCTCCAATGGCAAAGGGGGTTGAAGGAATGAAGATTAGGCCTAGGGTAGAAAGTATGGCTAAATAGATGGCAATGACCCAGTATTTATGCTCACTAACCAGCCCCCTGAGCCCTTCAATGTCAAACCACTCTGGATGTAGTAGGTAGGTGATTAGGGCTGCTGCAACAACAATCATCCAGATGAATAAAGCTGTTTTCCGGAGTTTGCTTTTGCGCTTTAGTAAGGCTGTCATTTTATATGGTTAAGTACTGTTCGGTACAACTTTTTTTCCTTCATTGTAACAGAGTTTTTTTATGAGCTTCCCCCCTTTTTTTTAATTATCCGATTTATTTTTATGCTATAATCTCCAAGCCTATTTTTTAAAAATTCACCCATGAGCCACGGCAATGTAATTATTAGTTTTGATGAGGTTTCCTTTGCTTACAATGATAAAAAACCCATTCTAGATGAAGCCAGCTTTTCAGTTCGAGAAGACGCTAAAATCACCATCATGGGGCAGAATGGGGCGGGTAAGAGTACCCTTTTCAAGCTGCTCTTAGGGGCCATTGAGGGCTCAAGTGATTTGACCTCAGAAATGACGCTTCAGCCTAAATCGGGGTACATCAATGTTAAAAAAGGAGCCACGGTGGGGATTGGGTTACAGGTATTGCCGAAAAAGTTTCTTGATCACACGATGCGAGATTATTTTGGAACTGCGTTTCAGGAGGTGCCTTATCATTTGGACAAGTTGATTAAGGAGGTGTTGGAGGTGGTTAATTTTGATGCCCCCTATGATCAAAAGATGAGTACCTTTTCAGGAGGTCAGTTGGCTCGCTTGCTTTTGGCTCACGCCTTAATTCAAGAGCCAGACATTCTTTTGTTGGATGAGCCAACTAATAATCTAGATCAAGACGGTATTGATCATTTGACTGGGTTTTTGATCATGTACCCTAAGACTGTCATTGTCATCTCTCATGATTCAGACTTTCTCAATACGTTCACAGAGGGGGTTTTGAATTTAGATGTTTACACCAAAAAAGTAGAGCAGTATGTGGGGAATTATTTTGATGTGATTGAACAAATTTCTTCTCAAATTCAAAGAGAGGAGCGGAAGAATGCTCAATTGCGTAAAAACATTCAAGACCGTAAGGACAAAGTGAATTTCTTTTCTAATAAAGGGGGTAAGATGAGGCGTTTGGCCAGCAAACTGAAAGAGGAGGTGGCTCAAGATGAGGAAAATATGGTCGATGTGAAGCGTGATGACAAGACCCTTCCTGCTTTTAAAATTGAAGCCCAAGAATGGTCGAAGCCGGTTTTAGAAATCAGTAAAGTTCACTGTTATAAGGCGGGCAAAAAGGAGTCTCAAAATTATGAACTCAAATTATTCCGTCAAAGTCGCTTGTTCATCAAGGGGCCCAATGGGATTGGTAAAAGTACCTTTTTAAAGGCTTTGGCTTCGGGAGAAGCTGAGGGGGCTGTAATGACACCTGGAGTGAAGGTGGGCTATTATGAGCAGGATTTTGGGGGCTTGAATTTTGAGGGGTCGCTTTATGATTCCCTTGTGGAGGTGATGGAGACGACCCGTGATGAGGAGGTTTATAATGCTGCTGGTCGTTTTTTACTTCCGACGAATATGATGCAGCAAAAAGTGAGTGCCCTTTCGGAGGGGCAAAAGGGCTTGCTTTGCTACGCGCGCTTCTTCCTTCAAAAGCCAGGCTTATTGATCTTGGACGAGCCCACCAATCACATCAACTTCCGCCATTTGCCTGTTATTGCAAAGGCCATCGATGATTATGAAGGAGCCATCATCATGGTCTCTCATATGGAAGAATTTGTGGATCAGATTCGTTTTGATGAGGAGCTGGTGTTGGGGGGTGGGAAGTAGGGGGGTATGTTTCATTCAAAATTAAGTATCTCTTTGGAGCTTTATTTTAACTGAGACTCATCCACAGCATTCCTCCAGCCATCACAATCATCACAGCATCTTCGATAATGGTCACAGTGCTCATCGGTAAGTTGAAACCCGTCCCTAGACAAACACATTTAATCTCCCTTTTTTGCGATACACTTTGAATGACTCCAATGATGCTCACTCCCATCACGGCTAAGGTGATTAGGTTTATCCAGATGGGGTACAACCCAAAAAGAAAAGAGATGCCTAGGCCCACTTCTACAAAAGGATAAATATAGCCCCAGGTGGGCCAGGCTTTGGCTGCAATGTCGTAGTCCAAATAGTTTTTTGCGAAACCTTTTATGTCTAATAACTTGAAGAAGCCGAAGCTCAAGAAAAACAGTCCCATAAAATGAGGCATCAGACTTTTCCATGTATAATCATTGCTCAACCACCCCAGATATCCAACTCCGAAAAGAATGTATAAAATAACTAGAATTAGGGGCCAGTAGGTTTTTAGTGATTTTTTGGGCAGACCAGCTCCATGGCTCATGGTTGTTTCATGGGCCAGATGGAGTTTGTATTTTTTGAGAGGTTTTAAGGCTTTATTTAATTCATTCAGTTCGACATGTTTATTCATGGTGATTGTCACTTTTTTACCTGCCAAGCTCACTTCCACTTGAGCGATAGCGGAGAGTTTAGTCAGGCTTTTTTTGATCTTTTCGGCGCAACTCTCGCAGGTCATGCCCGTGATTGTGTAAGTGTGTTGCATGTTTTAAGGATTATTTTTTTAATTATACTATTGCTGGGGATAAAATACGAACGATTCGCTCTTTAATTAATCCTAAAACTCACCTTTCAATTGATGAAAAATGTTTAGAATTAAGGGGTGGGACTTCCCCGTGTCTTTTTCCTTACTCCATCTTGCACGAGGATAAACTTCTCGTCCCAAAAATACTCAATCAACTCATGAAAGAATATAGTAATGGGTTTTCTGGCGGAACGGACGGGACTTCCCCGTGTCTTTTTCCTTGCCCCATCTTGCACGAGGATAAACTTCTCGTCCCAAAAATACTCAATCAACTCATGAAAGAATATAGTAATGGGTTTTCTGGCGGAACGGACGGGACTCGAACCCGCGACCTCCTGCGTGACAGGCAGGCGTTCTAACCAACTGAACTACCGCTCCATACTTTTTTAAAAAGCCAGGTCATTGTATCTGAATAATTTTTGATTGTAAACCTAAAATGAATTAGCCTTCTATTGTTTAAATTTACCTTCTACAAAAAAAGGCTTTCCATGGCCTGGTATGATTTTTTTTGCAATAGATAAGATTTTTTTTGCACTTTCATGATATGATTTTTCATTTGAACAGAATGTACTAATTTTTCCTGTTTTTAAATACTTTTCATTAAATGCATCCCCTACTATTGCAGTTTTACCCTTATTTTCATCCACTAGAACAGCTAAATGCTCTTGAGCATGTCCAGGAGATTTAATTATTTTAATTCCTTTTGGAAGATTGATTTCTTCAATGTTATTAAACCGCATTGTTCCAGTGCTCATCCATTCATGATTCCACGCTAATACTCTGGCATTCTTAAAATAGGCAATGTTGTAAGAGTGGTCTAGATGAAGATGGGTTAGAATGATAACATCAATCTCGTCTGGGCGAATTTTATGGGTCTTAAGTTTATTCTTTAGATTCTCAAAAGTTCCACGCCCCCCAACATCAACTAGTATATTTTTAGATTCGGATTGAAGCAAGGTAACTGCTCCTTTGTGGCTGGGTAATAACACTCCCTCTGGTGTGGACTGAGTGTTATGAATCCCTTCTATAAGGGGGTATACCTTGACCATTTTTATTATTTAACCAAATAATGCTTCACTGGATCCAGCTTCAAGACGTTTTTTAAAAATATGATTACTGTCATGATCCCTTTTTTTTATTGCCTCTTTTACGCACACGTAAATTAAATCAGAGACAGATCTTCTTATGTATTCAACTCCTCCTAAAATTTCCCCCTTATTCATTACTTCTGCCCATACTTCCCCCTTTATATTTCCAGATGATACATCGGCTAGCTCATCGGGTGATTGAATCTCAAAAATACTCTCTTCAGAAATGTTGTACTTTGGTATAAGAGATGCTGTATGTCTACTGTCTAAAGGGTTTCTTCTACCTTTTATTATAATTTCTGGTATTTGGTGTAATTCTTTTAAAACTTTGCTATGTTGCTCAGGTGTATCATGAAATCCAAGAATAATCCTCATTCTTAGCCCATAACTTCGAATAAGCGCTGCTCTTTCAATTGGTGTAAAGAGTTGATAATTTTTATCCTTGCTGGTTGATGAGACCACAATAATTCCTGCATTGGGGTCAATTGAACGTGCTCGCTCTAGGATAAATCGATGGCCATAAGTGGCTGGATCAAAGCTACCTGCAGCTATTATTTTTGGAACAAGTCCATTTTCGATGGCTTCTTGGCCAAGAACAATTTCTCCATTATTGAGGGCATCAAGTGCGTCAATTTTTAGAGAATTAGGTAGAACTGATTTGTCGATTTCGTTTAGAATTCTGACTCTGTCCATGGTTGAAAAAGCGAATGTATTGTACTGATTCTAATTCATCAGATTTTTTTGTCAATGCCTCAATTTTTTATATGATAAAAAAGCTCCATCAACTCTTTTTACATCTATATTATGGCATGAAAAATTGCCTTAAGTCTCTATATTTTCTTCAGACTGCTTCTTTTTTAGCATCTGTTCTGGATTGGTGGTGATCACATTGTCTTCATGATAACTGGCTATGACTTGGATGGCGACGTGTTTCAATCCGGCAAAAAAGAGGCCTTGACCCACATTTGCATTCAAAAGAAGGTACTTTTCACTCTCAGTCAGGTTGAAAATTTCAGTCAACTTGTCAATGGCACTGGTTGATTGCTTAAGAAGTAGCTGCATCGAGGAGTTGGTGATGATGGGTTTTCCGTAGCTTGAATTTACAAAATCCTCCACATCTTGTGTGATAGTCGTTATTCCCAGGTAGTATTTACGGGCTCGCTTCACCAATCCATACAAAAAGCGGGCACTGTCTTCATATTGCATCAAAGACCATGCCTCATCAATGATCAGTAGTCTTTTTTTCATTTGAGACCGCACCGTGTTCCAAATGTAGTTCAAAATAATGTACATTGCAATGGGGCGCAGGGCGTCTTCCAAATCTCGTATGCAAAAGACCATCAAACCACTTTCATTCAAATTGACATTCGTTGGTTTATTCAAGAGTCCAGAAAACGTTCCTACGGTGTACTTCTGAAGCCGTTGAGCTAAATTTTCTGCCCCCTTGGTGCTACTCAGGATATCTTGTAGGTCCTCCATGGTTGGAGGGGTCATTTGAGAGGGGTTTGCGGTGTCCATGGTGATTCCCTTGAGGGCATAGGTGTCCAAAAGTGCCTTGTCCATGAGTCCTTCTTCCTCTGGGGTTAATTTACCAAGCATCAAATTTAATAACCCATGTAATGTGATGATGTTGGACCTTAAAATTTCTCCAGAACTTTCATCAGCACCTCCCATGGGAGCTGGTAAGTCAAAAGGATTGATCCGCTGGTCTGAATTCAATGAAACTCTCAAATAGGTTCCATTAACGGTATCGGCTAATTCTTCATATTCATTTTCAGGGTCGATGATGATGACGTCGGTTCCCATCATTAGAGAGCGCAAAATTTCTAACTTCACCGCATATGATTTACCAGCCCCAGACTTAGCAAAGACAACTGAGTTGGCATTTTCTAAGTTGAAGCGGTCAAAGATGATGAGGCTATCGTTATGTCGATTGATTCCATATAAAATCCCTTCACTACTGGTCAAATCAGATGAACTGAACGGGAAGGTCGTTGAAAGGGGATTGGTGTTCATGTTATGACTGAATCCCAACTCATCATTGGCTAGTGGGAGGCTTGAATTGAAGCCATGTTCCATTTGTAAATCAGCTGGCTTTGTTAAAACAAGACGTCCTCCTAAAACACTTTCTAATTTAGTTTGAATTTTTTTAAGGTCTTCTTCTTTTTCAGAATAAACTGTAAAATAGAGTCCAAATTGAAAGAACCGCTCTTCGCCACGTTGAATGTTTCGTCTTAATTCTTCTGCATCTTGCAAGGCTGTTTCCAGGGCAGGATCTGATACCATTCCTTTTTCTTGCTCAATCCGCATGCTAGAGCGAATTTGGGCGACTTTATTCTTCAAAAACTTCATCATTTTTGCACTTTCTGTTGGATAGATGAACATTGAAATATCCATGCTCACATCAAAATTGATGACGGGAGAAAGCCAGTTGACCTCTGTGTAGCGCGGGTAGGCGTAAACAAAGAAGGTTTTAGTGTACACGCCACTTATCTTTAGCTTATCACTCATTATCTCCATGGAAGCAGGTGCAATGAGGTCTTTAATTGTGGCGATTCCTTGTTTATATATTCGCTCTGCTTCTTTGATTTCTTGTGCAGATGTTTTCTCCTCCGTTTTTTTTGATTCTTTACCCCCCTCTATATTTCCATTTTTCGCCTCCTTGTTCTTGTTTGGAGTGGGAAAAAGCGTTTTAGTTAAAGTGCTGAAGAATCCAGGTTTTTTAACCTTTTTTTCTTGAGAAACTTCTCCTGAGTTGTTTTTTGGTGTTTTTTGGGTATTTTCCATAAGTTTTTTATCCCTTAATTATAGCAAAAAAATGCCTTTAAATCAAGGGATATTCTAAGACGCTGGTTACTCAAATGCATCTAGGTCAGTTTAACAGTGAAATAGAAGGTGCTTCCTTTTCCTTCCACGCTGTCAAACCAAATCTTTTCTTTGGATGATTTGAGAATGATTTTAGCTAAATAAAGGCTTAGTCCAGTTCCGTCTGGATAGCTTAGGTCAGCATCTTCACCTCGGAAGAATTTTTGAAATACCTTAGCTTGCTCTTTCTCATTAATCCCTAGGCCATTGTCTTTGACAGAGATGGTGGCTCGTTTTGCCTTTTTATCCAGTGATACACCAACTTCTATTTTTGTTTTTTTGTCATTTTTTCGGTAGCGTATTGCATTGTCAATGAGGGTTTCTAGAACATTGTTGAGTTTTTTTTGATCTCCTTTTACTATGATGGACTTTAAATTGCTCATTGAGAATTTTAGACTGACGTCTTTTAAATCCTCTGTTTGTTGTTCAGATTTAATTTTTGCTCCTTCTATCAATGATTTAATTTCAAAATTTTCTTTCTTGATGTTTATTTTTTCATTCTTTATTTCAGCCACATTAATGAGGATATTGCTCAGTACATTCAGATGCTCTGATGCTCTCTTGATTTGTTGTATGGTTTCTTTTTGATCTTCAGTCACTTCTCCAAAGGTTCCATCCAGTAGAATTTGAGAGTTCCAATTGACAGTGGTGATGGGGGTTCTAAGTTTGTGAGAGGCCACGTGAATGAATTGGTGTTTGGACCGTTCACCTTCAACTTCTTGGGTGATGTTGTTGAAAACCCAAATGCGGCCTAGTAGGGTGTTGTCCTCTCCTAATACAGGTTTTGTGTATAGGGCAACGATGGCATAAAATGGTTTTTTAAAGGTGATTTCTAGGCTGACTTGTTTCTTAAGGTCATTTTCCTTGATTAATTTTTCTAGTAGCTCAGCTGATTTTTTTGAGTCTTCATCAACATTTTTTTTGTTGATTGCACTTAAAATGAGTTCTGCTTTTTTGTAATTTTTTCGCTGTCTTTTTTTGAGGAATAAATCTTCAAATTCCTTATTGCATGCGATGACTTTATTTTTTGTATCAAATAATATAATTGCTTCATTGCTGGATTCCAAGATGGTTTTATACTTCCCTTTTTCTTGAATGAGATTGTTTGTTTTTTGGTCAATTTCTGTACTCATCGCATTGAAACTTTTTGCCAAATAACCAATTTCGTCTCGAGATTGAATGGGGATTTTTTGTTTGAATTCACCCTCTCTAACTTGAGTGACTCCTTCAGTTAGAAGAAGAATGGGGCGAATAAAACGTTTGCTTGAAAAATGTCCTAAGATAATAACGAGCAATACAATTAGCACGGAAAAAATCGTGAGTAGGATAGTGAAATTGTTGATTGGTTCGTAGGCGATGCTTGTTGGAATTTGAACTGCAATTGACCAGTTGTTTCCATCAAATGAAAAGAGCCCCTCCGATTCAATTTGCTCTTGTAGGTAGGTGTTGGGTTTTTGATAAATTCTAGCCTTACTTATGGAGCTATTTTCAATAATTGGAGGCCCTTGGTGGGCTAAGACGATTCCATTTTTTGAAACGAGGTATGATTCAAAGTTTTCTGGTGTGTCTTTGAGTAGATCTTTTATTATGTCGATGGAAAATTCGGCCACTAGATATCCTATGATTTCATTGTTTTCATCTTGTATTGTGTTGCTGAAAATTAGCCCATTTTTTCCAGTAGAAGGCATTTCTACTACATCACTGACGTTGATGAAATTTCGTTCTGTTTCACGGTACCAAGATTCATTCTCAAGGCCAACTCCTAATGTGTTTTCATAGGTGGTTGCAATGATACTTCCTGAGTCATCAGTTAGGTGAAATTCTTCATACCAGCCCAGACTGGTCAGTCTATTTTTAAGTACATTGGTTTTTGCCTCTAGATTTGAACCCTTTTCATTTAGGGTTGAGTCTGTGATGAGGAGTTGCATGTCATTGAAACGCGCGAAGATCAAATTATTAATTGATTCAAGTGTGCGCTCTGTTTGGACACGTAATACTTGTTGTATTTGTTCGTTGATGATGCCCCGTCCAACTTGGTAGCTCAAATAGCCTACGGCAATCACAGAAACTCCCGTGATGGAGATCATTAAAATAATGAGCTTGGTTCCCATTTTTAAACCATTGAACGTATCGTTCACGATTTTTTTAGCTACTGTTGCTTGTTTTTGTTTTTGGCTCAAAATTTTGAATCTTAATGCTTAATGACGGTGATTGTTCTAGCCTTTGCATTTTTACATGTTTATCTAGCTCTTTCAAGGTTTCTAATAGATGATCCACTTCAGCTTGTGTATTTGCAGCTGTTAATTGAATTCTAAATCCTGCTTCATGCTTTGGCACAAGAGGGTAGGGGGCTAGGGTGACGTAAACGCCATGTTCATATAGAAATTTTCCTGCAAAATGAACATCATCTGCATTTTCCATGGTCAGTCTGTAGACTGGAAAGCCAGTGCTATTTTCATTCTTCCAACCATTTTCTTCAATCCCTTTTTCTAGGTTTTTTGAGATTGTGTAAAGATGGGCTCGAATTTTATCCCCCTCTTTTTCATTCACTTCAAACGATTTCATTAATGTGCTGAGGGCGGCCACGGGCGCTGGTCCTGAGTAGAGATAGGGGTCGATTGCAATCTTTAAAAACTCTTTTGTTTCCGTAGTGCAACCAATGAACCCTAGTAGACCAGAGTATGCCTTGGACAACCCAGCAATATAAATGACCCGTTCATATTTTTTGTTAAAATGCTTGATCACACCATTTCCTTTTTTCCCGAATGGGCTTAATTCATCTTCGGCTCTTTCTCCTAGTACACCAAATCCATGGGCATCATCTATATATAGGTAAGCATCATATTTTTCTGCTAATTCCAGCATTCGATTCACCTTTGCCGCATACCCATGCATACTGTAAACTCCATCAACACAAATCAACTTCCTTTTAGCTGTGCTTTCTTTGAGTTTTTTTTCTAAATCATCACAATCATTATGACCAAAAGAAACGATCGTGGCCCCATATAAAGTGGCTCTCATGCAGCCATCATAAATGGTTTTATGCGCCCGTTTGTCTAAAAATAGATCACCTTCTTCGGCTAGAATGGGCAAAGCAAAAAGATGAGTGAGAGTGATGCTTGGCATCAGAATACAGTCTGGTAACCCAGTCAGTTCAATTATCTTCTTCTCTATTTCTTCGTATAAATAGGGGCTTCCAAGCAGTCTTGACTGCCCTGGATAAGTGCTTAACTCTTCAATGTGGTCTCCAACACTTGCCATGACTTCTGGGTGTACATCTAAGCCAAGGTAGTTGCAGGAGGCAAAATCAGTGAGCCATTTATCACCCACTCTGATTTGCCTTTTTTTCACCTCATCAATCACTGCATCCGACATGGGATTTTTTTTGATCAGCTTTAAAAAGGATTCACTGGATTCAATTTTTCTTTGATAGCGTGAACTCTTTTTTTCCTTAAGTGTGATTTTTAAATTTGTTTTGTTGGGGATGTCCCCAATTTCCATGCTCTCCATTTATTTTTTGGATTAAGAAATAAGGCATGGAGGGGCTTTTTTTTGGAGTCACACTATTTCTTTCATTCTTACAAAAACTATTTTTTTCCTGAAGTTAATTTGGTGGACGAGCTTTAAAAAGTAGGTTTATGTATCCATGATTATTCATTTTTTTAAGAAAATTTAATTAATTCATCATATTTACCTTTTCCTATTGGTCAATCCCAATTAGTATGGATTTGAAGTTTTACCCCAACGGCTTTATATTTTAAAAACTAAAAAACATGAAAGCTCCTTCTTTGATTCTTAGAAGTTTATTTTCTCTTTTTATATTTTCTATCCTTATTCTCTCAGGTTGCTCTAAGGATTCTTCTCAAGATCCTAATGAGGACGCTAATGTTTCTGCTACGAATTTAAATGATGATTTTGAATTGACTTTTTTGACCAGTCCTTGGCCACCAGATGCTCTAAATTATTTAGCACAAGAAAAAGGTTTTTTTGAAGCAAATGATGTCAATGTTGAGCTCCTTTGGGCTGATGGATATGAAGAAACGTTTGATTTTGTTGAGTCAGGCGATTTGGATGTTTGGAATACAACTCTTTTGGATGCGGTTGCCTATCAAGCTGAAAATAATTTAGGTCAGGCTATTTTTGTGCAAGATTACTCTGCTGGTGCTGATGCAGTTGTTTCTATGTCAAATTTTGATTCAATTGCAGACTTGAAAGATAAAAAAGTTGGAGTTGAGCAGGGAACGGTGGGAGAGTTTTTTCTCGAAATTTTACTTGAACGAGAGGGGTTGAGCCTGGCTGATCTTGAGGTTGTTGATACATCCTCTGAGGCTGTTTTGGCAGCGCTTGAATCCGGTGATATTGATGCAGGGGTTTGTTATGAGCCTTGCCCAACGGATGTACTTTCTTTAGAGGGAAATGTCATTGTAGATTCAGCGAAAGAAAGAAATTTGATTGTTGATGTTTATGTGGCAAAAGAATCTCATTTCCTACAATATAAAGATGAGTATGTTAAGGCTTTGAGTGCTATTACTGATGCTGGTGAATATTTTAATGAATTTCCTGAAGAGTCGGCAGAAATAATGAGTGAGGTTTTAGACATGTCACCTGAAGAAATTATAGCTACATTTGAGGGGCTTAGAATTCCTGATTTTAGAGAAAACCAAACTGCTTTCAATCGTAGTTCTGGATTTAGTTCACTTTATAATTTGGCCAACCTTGCTAGTCAGTACTTGGAGGAACAAGGCTTAATTGATTCTTCCTTTGAGGTAGACCGTCTTATTAATTCAACACTAATTGATTCAATAAATCGCTAATCACTATGGAGTCTTTTGATTTTAAAGGCTGTAATGTCCTCCTGACTGGGGGTACTGGTGAAATTGGTCGAGGTTTTATAAGGTCTTTAGGCTCAAGGGGTGTGGGGAAAATTTTTGTTCCTGGTAGTTACCAACCTCGTTTAGATTCTTTAGATGCCGATTTTCCTGAGTTAAAAATTATTCCTATTTTGGCTGATTTGAAAGATGAGATGGGTCTTGATTTGCTTATCAATCGTTTAAATTCTTTGTTGAATGGTGAACTTCTTCATCTAGTAATTTTTAATGCGGGATCTTTGGGGTTAAATTCGGGTGATTCTTATCCGAGTTGGAAAAATGCTTTGAATGCCTTGGTATTGAATGTTTTAACTCCAGAATTTTGCTTTCGTAAATTAGTTAAAACTAAACTCTTGTCTGATTCAGCTTGTATTTTAGCGGCTGGTAGTATTGCTGGTCATCGTAGCTATGCTAATTCAAAAAATATCAGCCCTTATGCTATTTCAAAAGCTGGCTTGCACCGTGCTGTTATGAACTGGGCCATTGATTATCCAAGTATGACTATTTTTGAATTGGCTTTTGGTGCGGTTCAAACTAAAATGTTGGATTCATGTCGACCCCCTCAAATGTCCAAGTTAGAATGGAATGACACATTAATGGAAGATATTCCCATAAAAGAAGTTGTTCAGCCGACTATTTTAGCGGAAACAGTTATTAGCTTATTAGATTCCCCGGGTTATCGCTTGTTTCACGGTGATACAGTTTATTTATCCGGAGGTGAGCGTAATGCTTAATTATTTTTTTATGAGTCGCTATAGAATTCACCTTCCTATTGTTTTAATGCTTGATGTTGTTAGTGCTTTGAGTGCTCGCTTTGCCTTTGAGTCTGGCCATTGGTTTTTTTTGATGGTTTCCATTGTTAGCTTGTCTTTGGCTGGATATTTCTTTATATGTTTAATGCAAGATGAAGTAGGAATCATTGTTAATGCAACTTGGGTTGCCCTTGGTGCTATGAATGTCACACTCGCTAGTTATTTAGTTTATGGAGAGAGTATTACTTGGCTCCAGGGACTGGCCATGGTTTTAATTGTTTTAGGGTTAATCTTTGTAGAGTATTTTTCACCAAAAAATTCTGCTGATACTTTATTTGTCGATGACTTAAAACACTAATTATTTATGAAATTTTTTTTACTTTTACTTTTAATCAGTGTTTTAGATGTAATGGCTGTTATTTTGGCTCGCTATTATATTGAGAATAGTAAAAAATGGACTTTGTGGAGTTCACTTTTCTTTTTTGCTAGCTCAGCCTATGTCTTTGTTCAATTGATGGCCTTTAGATCAACAGCTATTATTAATATTTTAGCTGCTGCTGCTTCTACAATTTTTGTCACTCTTTTTTATTTTGTGATATTCAAAGAAAGAATTACCCTGGGGCAATGGGCAGGTATAGCTATTTCTTTGATGGGAATTTTAATGCTTGAAATTTAGTTTTCTTAAATTTTATCTAATACCCATCCCTAATAACCCAATCACCAATCCAATTACCCCAAAAATAGCTCCAAGGATCCAAAAGCGCATGGTGATTTTTGCTTCTCCCCATCCTTTTTTTTCAAAATGATGATGAAGTGGTGCGATTAGAAATACCTTTTTTTTAAACAATCGTTTGCTGGTGAGTTGAATGAGGACTGAAAGGGTTTCAATGATAAAAACCATGCCTACAATGATTAAGACGGCCAGGGAATCAATCATCATCGCAATGACCCCTAATGTTGCCCCATAGGCCAGCGAGCCGGTATCCCCCATATAAAATCGAGCTGGAGGTACATTATTCCATAAAAAAGCCATTAAACTCCCCACCATTATTCCGCAGAATATGGCTAAAACTAATTGACTTTGAGTGAAGGCAATCACCCCAAAAACGCTGTAGGCAATGATTAGAAGTCCTCCAGCCAATCCATCCAATCCATCCGTTATGTTCACTGCATTTGAGGTTGAAATGATGACTAGGATAAAGAGGGGGATGTACCATATTCCGATTTCAAAATCACCCACACTGGGAATATGAATGCTGGACATGCCTAATTTATAATAGAACCACCAGGCTCCTAAGATGCCGAACAGAATTAGAAAAAGCATTTTTGGCTTAGCCTTGATCCCCCTAGTTTTTCCAATTTGTTTGATGTTGAAATAATCATCCACTGCCCCTAGGATTCCCATGGCTACTAAAGTGAATAGTGGTAAATAAACCAATCCTCTTTGTAGGAGTGAGCTTTCTAAGATGCCTAAAAAAGAAAGTAGACGAGAGAAGAAAATAACCAACAGCACTGATCCCCACATGATTACTCCTCCCATGGTGGGTGTGCCTGTTTTTTTAACGTGCATTTCTCTAAAAATAGACGCCTTTCCGCCGCTCAATGCCTCCTCTCTAATTTGTTTTCCTAGCTTGAGTTTTTTTGCAAAATGAAGGTAGACAGGGGTGAGTATGAGGGTGAAGGCAAAGGCTAAGGCAGTCCAACTGAAAACTTGAATGAGCTGAGGTGTGATATTCAAAGCCTTTGGATTAAAGAAATATGATTGGTTTATTCATCAACATCAAAGGTGTGTTGATTGTCGATGTCGTGGAATCTCATTTTATTTTTTTCAAATCGAAGGGATACTTTTCCCACTGGTCCATTCCGATGCTTTTTGATGAGTACATCTGTGATTCCAATTTCCTCCTCTGTTAAATTTTCTTCGTAATAATCCTTCCGATAAAGCATGAGTACGACGTCAGCATCTTGCTCAATAGAGCCTGATTCACGCAGATCAGAAAGTTGAGGTATTTTAGGATTACGCATTTCTACAGAACGCGATAGTTGAGAAAGTGCTATCACGGGTATATGAAGCTCCCTTCCTATGGCCTTGAGTGAGCGGGATATTTCAGAAATTTCTTGAACCCGATTTCCTGCATAGGCCTTTGCATTTCCTGCCGACATCAGTTGAAGATAATCTACAACAATCATATCCAATCCATGTTCCATTTGTAGACGTCTGGCTTTTGCCTTAAGTTCACCAATAGACATTCCCACTGAGTCATCGATGTAAATGGGGGCTTTATTGAGTAAATCCATGGTTGATCCCATGTTTTGGAAGTCACTGTCGTCTAATTTTCCGTGTTGTAGCTTCCAAGAGTCAACTCCTAAAATTGAACAAAACATCCGGTCGACCAACTGTTCTTTGGACATTTCTAATGAGAAGATTCCAACGGTATGTCTGTTATTTGATTCTATGGCTACTTTTTGGACAATGGAGAGCGCTAGGGCTGTTTTCCCCATACTGGGCCGTGCTGCTAAAATAATAAGGTCAGATGGGTTTAGTCCAGAAAGAATTCCATCCAATGAGCGGAAGCCAGTGCTTATTCCCTTTACCTTGTCTTTGTCATCAGCGATATGAAGGGCTGAGAATTCTTCAAAGCGTTTGTTTAGTACTTCCCGTATGTGTGTGAATTTGTCTTTTAGAAAGGTTTGTGTGATGCCAAATACTTCTTTTTCTGCCCTTTCCAATAGGTCTTCTAGTTTTTCCTCCTCTTCGTAACCAAGGCCTGAAATGATGCTCCCGGCTTTGATCATTTTTCGCAAGGTGGCCTTTGATTTAACAATTTGGCCATACTTAAATACGTGCGAGGCGGTTGGGACGCTCGAGGTGATTTCGGCTAAATACCCTGGGCCACCGATTGGTCCGAGTTGCTTCCTTTCTTCTAAGATGTTGGTCAACGTGAGAAGGTCAATCGGATCATGTCGATTGTAAAGGTCTATCATGGCTTCATAGACCAGCTTGTGCGAGTCATAGTAAAAGTCAATTGGTTCTAGTAGGTCAACAATTTTGATGATTGCTTCTTTTTCAATCAAGATGGATCCTAGGACAGATTGTTCGGCTTCTTTGTTGTGTGGGGGAATGGATCCAGCCATTTGGGTCATAGTTTTTTGGTCTACTTTAAATCAAAAAGAGCCTTTCAAGTGTACTGTTTTTGGCTCTTTTTGGCAATGTGTGATTTTTTGACCTTAAGCTCAAGCTGCTTTTGCTTTTTTGCTTTTTTGCTCCAGCTTAACATCGCTTATTTTTATTTCCCCTGTTTTTAGGCTTGTCTTTATGTCTTCAAAGATTGTCCTATTTTCTTTAAGGAATTTTTTTGCATTCTCTCTTCCTTGACCCATTTTATTTGAGCCAAAGCTGTAGAATGCTCCTGATTTATTGACAACGTTTTTTACTACTGCTGTGTCTAACAAGTCACCCTCAACTGAAATTCCTTCGTTGAACATGATGTCAAATTCAGCTTGTTTAAATGGAGGGGCAATTTTATTTTTAACAACTTTTACTCGTACGCGTCGTCCCATGATTTCTTTTCCATCTTCCGAAGTTCCTGTGATTTTATCAGTTGCTCGAATATCTAGTCGAACTGAAGAATAAAATTTAAGAGCGTTTCCTCCAGTGGTTGTTTCTGGATTTCCGAACATGACACCAATTTTCATACGAAGCTGATTCAGGAAGATAACGGTTGTTCCTGTTTTTGAGATGATTGAGGTGAGCTTTCGAAGTGCTTGACTCATTAGTCTTGCCTGAAGGCCCATGTGAGAATCACCCATCATTCCTTCAATTTCTGCCTTGGGTGTAAGAGCTGCGACAGAGTCTATTACAATGATGTCGACGGCACCGGAGCGTGTGAGAGTTTCAACAATTTCTAAGGCTTGTTCTCCATTGTCTGGTTGGGAAATAAGTAATTCGCCTGTGTTTACTCCAATCCGACTCGCATATTCTGGGTCTAATGCATGTTCAGCATCAATGAAGGCAGCTGTTCCCCCTGCTTTTTGAGCTTCAGCAATTGTGTGTAAGGCAAGTGTTGTTTTTCCAGAAGATTCTGGGCCGTAAATTTCAATGATTCTTCCCTTTGGGATTCCACCTCCAAGTGCTTTGTCCATTGAAATTGCTCCGGTAGAAATGGTGTCCACTTTTACACTGGGTTTATCGCCTAATTTCATGATGGTGCCTTGACCATAGTTTTTTTCAATTTGAGCTAAGGCATTTTTGATGGCGTCGTCTTTGGCATTCATGCTGTTTTTGGTTAATAGTATTAATTATAGATTGTTATTGTGGCTTTTTCAGCATACTAATTATAGTGAACAAAAGTTTACCTGTCAATTATTTTTTTTAAAAAAGAGGTGACTTTTAGGGGCACCTCTTTGTTTAAGCCATTCATTTTAACTAGACAAAAATAAATTTAGTTTTTACCCCTCCTTTCTTCGAGTTATGGCATGTCCAGCGATTAGACTCAATCCTAAAAGCATGCTTAGTCCAATGTTAAGACCTACCTGAGGGAGTTCATGTTTTTCCATTACTTGGTATGTTATGCTGAAGTTGGCTGAATCAATTTCATTTCCCTCTTTATCAAGAGCTTTCACGATATATTTATTACTTCCCTCTTTTAAAGTTTTGTAATTGGTTCCTGCGATATAGCTCCATTGAGTTTGCCCAGGATAATACTTTTGAAGCTTATAACCATTTACAGTTATGCTATATGTTTCTTTAGAGGTGCTTCCTCGGATGACATTGTAGTTGGCTTTGGTTTCAAGGTTTTTACCTTCAAATGAGTTTATGGCCAGCGTTCCCTCTTCACTTTGTCGTGATGTGGCAAGGTCAATGGCTTCGGCTTCTGGTAAAATAGCCTCTTCTTTGCCTTGAGTTGACTCCTCCTCAACCTCCTCAACCTCCTCAACCTCCTCAACCTCCTCAACCTCCTCAACCTCCTCAACCTCCTCAACCTCCTCAACCTCCTCTATTTCTTCTTTAGATATTTCACTTGGTATTTCATTTAATTCATCAATATTTTCAATGAGTGCTTCAGGGCTCATTTCTTCATTGACTTCTGGGGTTTCACTTCCTGCTTCAAAGCGAACAACATCATTTTCATTGTTGCTGCAGCTAGTTAGTGTTAGTGAAATAAGGGCCATTAAAAAAAGGGAAAGCTTTTTCATAAGATTATAAAGGTTAAAGTAATAAAAAGCTTAACTTTGTTTTTGTTTGACATTGTAGTAGTTATGAACTGATTCCTCAGTTCCAAAGGAGACATTTTTCCCACAACTTTCGCACTTAAAGCTTAATGTTTTTCCAATTCGCTCTGGCTTAACTGGTGATTTGCATGCTTTGCAATAGTAGATGATTTTTGCTGGTTGGCCTTCATCTGTAATGAATTTTGGGTCGATTTCTACATCTGATTTAATGATATCGACATATTCTTTTTCAGTCGGTGCGTTGATGGTGGGGATCTCGTCTGGCATTAGGGAGTAATTGTAAATAATTATGCTTTGAAGGCAAGGTTTTTTTTATAAATGGAGATTACATCATTTGAAAAATATGAGCTAGTATGCTGATTTTCTTAAATTTTTATTGATTTTTGAGCTATATTTCACTTTCTTTTGAAAGACCAGCCTCTTTAGTGAAGTAGTTTTTTTGCTCAGGTATGGATTGATTTTCTGCTTCTAAGTTTTTAAATTCCTGGTCAATTTCATTGATGGTATCCATGTCTTCACCAAAGTTCATTGTTTTATTGTCTTGTTTTAAAACCTGTGCTGCTTCACCAAGCATGTCTCTACTTCCTAAATTTTGAGTGATTTCTTCCTGGAATTCTTCTTGATTTATTAGCTCTGTTTTTTTAGCATTTTTAATTAGATTGAAAGCTGCCAGTGCGCTAAATAGGCTTGCTGCAAGTACTAAAAAAATTCCAAACCGTAAATTTCCCTCTAAATAATTAATGGATTGCTTGGTATGGATCGCCATAGTTAAGAGGCATAAGAAGGCAGATTCCCCTAAAAAGAAAAAGAGAACTTTTTCTCGTTCAAACCCTAGAGTAGGAAAGGGGAGGTGCATGTTTTCGGCAATGAGCGCTAGTAGGCTCATTAGACTCATTAGAAATATTACAAAGCCCATCACACCTAAATCCCCGCTGAATCCATATTCAGTAATTATACTGTTGTTAGCAGCATTTGAATGGCTGTACCAGGGAAAAAATGAACCAAGCATCATTAGAATTGAGCCGATTCCAATTATTTTTTCTTGAAGACTGAGGCGGAGGAGTGTGTGTTTAAAGCGGCGTAAGTTCATGATTTGTTGTTATTTTTGAAACCTGGCGATACTTTAGCATGTTTAACGCTATTGGACAATAGTTTGGCTTTTTAAAAAGGTTTTAAATCCCTTTACAGATTTTCAGTAATTATGGTAGGATGACTTCTTTATTAATGATTAATTTTTTGTATGAGATTTAGACCTTCTTCTCTTGATGAATTGACTGGCTTACCAAATACTAGAGCTGCTTTTGCATTGGTTTTTATGTTTTCCACTCCAGGATGTTTGGGTGATGATGATCCTGGGGCCCGAACCACTGGAGATCAAATGGAGACTGATACCATTGGAACAGATTCTGATTCAACGACTTTTTCTGGAACGACTGAGATAATCGAGGGGAGTTCCTCAAGTGATTCTGGTGATATGGATTCGACATCGACTGGAATTGACTCAACAACGACTGGTTCTACGGGCTTTGAAACGTGGTCTGAATCAACCACAGGAATAGAGATGGGGGTTTGTGGGGATGGGGTTCAAGATGAGGATGAGGCCTGTGATGACGGAAATAGTATTGATGAAGATGGCTGTTCTTCTCAATGTGAAGAGGAATACTGTGGAGATGGAGTGATTCAAGGTGCTTTGGGTGAAGAGTGTGATATTAATGATCCTGACCAGTCCGTAGCTTGTAGTGAGGACTGCCGTGTAGGGATGCGTGTTTTTATCACACCTGAGGTTTATTTTGGTAATGAGATCGGTGGTTTGGAGGCGGCTGATACCATTTGTAATGAAGCAGCTAAGGAGATGGGTTTTGATGGAAAATTCATGGCCTGGCTGGGTACTCAAAAAGGTACCCCGGCTACCCGTATGCATTTTTCAGATAAGCCGTATCTTAATTGGGATGGCTCTATAGTTGCCTTGAACGGAAAGGATTTACTCACTTGTGATGAGAATGATATCTGTCGTCAAACAGGTATTTTACCTCCTCAGAGTTATCCACATAGCTATGGGACTTTTTGGTCTAATGCTCAAATTGACGGTACGTTGCCTTATCCGGAGTTTCCACAGTATGGTCATTGTGATGAATGGTCTAGCTCTAAATGGCCAAATAGAGGTCATATGGTTCGCTTTGGTGAAGATATGATTGGTTCAGAATCAGCCTTTTGGAAGAATACTTCTAATGAATGTGATCTTCCTGAAGAGCGTTTGCATTTATTTTGTGTTGAGCAGCCTGAATTTTAAGCCTATTCTATTTGCTGTATTCTCCAGATGATTTTAGTTTTTTTGAGATGACACCATCTTTGGCAAAAAAACCAGCGATTGTGATGACTCGTTTCCCCTATGATAGTGCGTGGGGGGGAGAGGAATCTCATACCTTGCTTTTGGCAAAATACTTTCGAACTTTGGGGTATGTGGTGATTTTTATGGGAAATTGTCCTACGCTTTTAAGGCATTTTTCGAAAGAGGGTTTTCCGACTAAAAAAATATCAGGTGGAAAAATGGTTGTGACTCCTTGGGAGCTTTTGAAATCTCTTTTTTTAAACCCTGTTTGGACTCGAAACATGCGTCTTGGTTTTGATGATCTCCTTCATGAGTATGATGTTCAAGCCCTTTATTGTCTTTCGTTGAATGAGAAGCTTTTTTTAACTTCTTATGCTGGTCGCTTTGGGGTTCCCGTCACATGGGTGGAACATCAAGAAATACGGAATTGGCTTCTTAAGAGTCCGTGGCGTTTTTTGTATCAAAAGCAAGCACGATTGGCTAAAATAGTTCCTATTAGCCCTAAAAATAAATCTGTTTTATTAAAGGAGCTTCACATCCCTGCCAAAAATATGGTGAATATTGTGAATGGTGTGGTTTTGAATGCTTTTAAGGGTACAACTCGAAAAACTCAAAAAAATTTAATTGTGTCATCCAATCGTTTGATTCCCAAAAAAGGCATGATGGATTTTTTGCAAGCTGTCAAAATTTTATTTGAGAAAGGTATAAAATTCCGAGTGCAGGTTTTTGGTGAGGGTGAGGAGTATGGTAGGGTTAGCACTTTTATTCAGGATGAGTTGGGAGGGGTTGCGCTTGAATTTTCCCCTTTTTTGTCAAAAGAAGTATGGCAAAATACTCTTTTGGAAGCTGATGTTTATGTTTCTTCAGCTCGTGATACGAATGAAACCTTTAGCTTGGCCACAGCTGAAGCACTGGCTGCTGGCTGCAAAGTAGTGGTGACGAAGTGCTCTGGCATTGCAAATTATCTGGAGGATGAAAAAGAGGCTTTTTTAGCGGATCCAAAAAATCCAGAAGCCTTGGCTGATTTGATTGAGAGGGCATTGGAGGCCGATGAATCTATGCGAGAGAAAGCTCAACAAGCTGCGGCTTCAAAATTTGATCAAGTTCGAATGCTGGAGCAATATGAGAAGCTTATTTTGAGATCGGTTTAAGGTTTTCTACCTTTTGATTTAAGTGTATTCTAACTCTGTTATTTTACTTCGACTTGAATGATCATTGCACTTGATATTCGTGGGCTTTCTGGAAATCCTGCCGGGAAGGGGGTGTGGACGAAATATGTTTTGGAGGCCATGCTCAATGATTCTGATCATTCTTTCTTTCTTCTCACGGATCAAAAAGATTCCTCTTATTCTAGCCGGCCTAATGTTCATGTAATTTATGTAGAGGGTTCTGGTTTTTTTTGGCACTTTAAAGCCTATCAAGCCTTACTTCAAAATCAGGTGGATGTATTTTTGGCGACGGAAAGTTACTTGATTCCTTACTTGCATGATCCAAAAAAATTAAAAGTTGCCTTGGTGGTTCATGATTTGGTTGCTTTTAAATCTCCTTCAAAGCATCAAAAAAAAGCCATGTGGATTGAGCGAATGAGTCTGAAGCGAGCGGTTAAAAAGAGTCGGTTTATTTTTACAGTGAGTGAAAGTACAAAAAAAGATTTAATTGAACATTACTCCTCACTCCATTTAAAGAAAAAAACTCTGGTGGTTTATGCAGGGGTTCGTCCTGAATTTTTAAGGCCTATAAAAAAAGGAGAAATCCTTTCGACACGCAAAAAATTCAAACTCAATTCAGATTATCTTTTGATGGCTTCGACACTTGAGCCGCGCAAAAATATTGATGGAATGATTGAGGCTTATTCTAATTTACCTGAGGAGTTGCGTGTTCAATTCCCACTTTTGATTGCAGGAAAGAAGGGGTGGTATTTTGAGTCTATTTTTAAGAAGGTAAGCCAGCTTGAGTGCGGGGGGCAGATCCATTTTTTAGGGTATGTTTCGGATGAGGATTTGAATGCTCTGATGCGTGGTGCGACAGCCTTTTTATTCCCTTCTTTTTATGAGGGTTTTGGCTTGCCTGTGGGAGAGGCGATGGCATGTGGTACGCCAGTGCTCACGTCTAAAGTTAGTAGTTTGCCAGAGGTGGGTGGTGCTGCGGTTTGTTATGTGGATCCTTATGATACAATGAGCATGAAAAATGGATTAGAAAAACTCATTATAGATTCTAACTACCGTCAGGATTTGATTGAAAATGGAAAAAAACATATTCAGCAATTCACTTGGAAAAAGACAGCCGCTTTAATTTTAGATCGATTACGTTAATTTAACTTTCATGATTGAGACAGTTGGAATTACCGCTCGTCGTCATTTGGAAAAGCACCATGCTATTTTTCGGCGCTTGATTGATTATTTTGAAAAAAAGGGGAAAAAAGTTTATCTCGAAAAACGTGTGGCGGATCTTTTGGGTTTGAAAAAATATGATGAACTTCAATTGGGACGAACTGAGGTTGATTTGGTTTTGGTGTTGGGGGGGGATGGAACGATTTTGAGGGTGGTTTCTAGTATGACAGCTTTTGACTCTAAATTTTTTGGAATCAATATGGGGCATTTGGGATTTTTATCAGAAATTGCTCCAGTTCAAATTCAAAAAACGCTGGACAAGATTTTGTCCAATAAATGTTCTGCTGATCCTCGCATGATGTTAGAGGTCGAGCTTTTTCGGAATAAAAAAATAGTGAATCGTTTTTTTGCCTTGAATGAGGTGGTCGTGTCTCAAGGTGTATTGTGTCGTTTGATTAGCCTGAAGGCAAAAGTAGATGGCAGAAAGTTGGCTAATTATAAGGCTGATGGATTGATGGTAGCGACGCCGACGGGTTCAACGGCTTACAATATTTCGGCAGGAGGTCCGATTGTTCACCCCTCACTGAATGCAATGATTTTAACGCCTATTTCGCCCCATAGCTTTAGTCAAAAGCCCATTGTGATTCCAGATGATAAAAAAGTAGAAATTGTGGTGGATAGTGATTATGATTCGATGAATTTGACGGTGGATGGTCAAAAAAATGTGCCTGTAAAAATGGGGGATTTGATTAAGGTGCGGCGTGGCCCAACGGTTGAGTTTTTGCGCTTGCCGACAGAGAGTTATTTTCAGAATTTGAGGAAGAAGTTGGGGTGGGGAGAGCGGGTGGAGAAGAGTTACTAGGTTAGCTGTTGGTTCGTCACTTGTGGTGACTTTTGGTTTTTGGCTTCCAGTCATAAATACTAATTTGTTGGAGCAGGTCTGTGACCTGGTTGAATTGAATTTAGTTATCCTGGTTATTTTCGGCTAATCGCTACCTGTGTTTTTTGTTATCTCGTCACTTGTTCATTTTTGACCACCTTCCAGAGTTTACGACGGATAGTACGAACCAAAAACTCCTGAAGAGAACACGAAGCGGTTTCAAGGTTGTGCTTCATTCATTGTTGTGTCCGACTTCGAAGTGACCCCTGTGGGGCTCGTTTTCCCCCAGACTCCTAGGAGCGCCCAGGAAACCATTCTATTCAGAAATTAGCTTGGGAACAGCGTGAGATCGTGGAGCCCTCCAATTGTTAGTTGCTAAATAAAAACTATGTTGAGAGTTCTATTAATACTTGGGTTCCAGTGGACTCTTTTAATCATTCGCCCTTTTTGATTTTATCCTTTATAATAAAGAGGCATTTTAATTTGAATTTATGTCTGATTTTGATCAACTTTTACAGCGCAGTGTTCAAGATATTATTCCTAAAAAAGGCCTTGAGGAAAAATTGAAGGCAGGGAAAAAGCTTAAGGTTTACTTGGGTATTGATCCGACTTCTACCAATATTCATTTGGGAAATGCGGTGCCGCTTCGTAAATTGAGAGATTTTCAAAACGCGGGTCATGAGGTGATTTTTTTGGTGGGGAGTTTCACAGCATTGATTGGAGACACATCCGACAAGGAGGCCATGCGCCAACCTTTGACTCAGGCTCAAATTGAATCCAACTTTCAAACGTACAAAGAACAAGCCTCTAAGATTTTGGATTTTTCGAAGGCTAAGATTCTTTATAATGGAGATTGGCTTTCTAATCTTTCTTTTCAAAACATCGTGGAGCTGGCTCAAAATTTTACAGTGCAGCAGATGATCCAGCGGGACATGTATCAAAAACGCTTGCAGGCAGATAAGCCGATTGGACTGCATGAGTTTCTTTATCCCTTGATGCAAGGTTACGATTCCGTTCACATGGAGGTGGATTTGGAAATTGGCGGGAATGATCAACTCTTTAATATGTTGGCTGGCCGAACCCTCCTTCAGTCTTACAAGGGAAAGGAAAAGCATGTGCTCACCACCCCACTGATTGAAGGTACTGATGGACGAAAAATGAGCAAGAGTTATGGCAATGTCATTAACATTACTGATGCGCCAAAGGACATGTTTGGTCGTGTGATGTCCATTGCAGATGAGCTTATTGTTAAATATTTTATGTTTTGCACAGACCTGCCAATGAAGGAGATTGATGAAATAGACCAGTCGTTAAAATCAGGTGCAAATCCTCGTGATGCCAAGGTTAGATTGGCCCATGAGTTAGTAAAAATGTACCATTCCATTGAAGCTTCAGACCAAGCTGAGAAGGATTTTGTGACCATGTTTCAAAAAAAGGGAATTCCAGATGATATCCCAGAATTTAAATTGAATGGAGATCGAAATATCATCGATCTTTTGCTGCTTTGTGAGTTGGTGGGGTCAAGGTCTGATGGGCGCCGGATGATTCAGCAAGGCTGTGTGTGGATCAATGAAGATCAAAAAATCACGTCACATGAAGAGGTGATTCACGTGGAGGAGGGGATGGTGGTGCAGGTAGGAAAAAGGAAGTTTGGAAAGATTGTTTAGTTCCAACTAGCAGCAGTACTCTTTTTTATGAGTTTAAAAAGCTTGATCGGTATGTTTTATTAGGGTCTTTTACATATAGTTGATTCATCAATCGACCCCTACTTTCGATGTGTTCTAAAGCCATTGCCACTCGCTGTTCTTTGCTAAACCCCATTCCTTCACTTCGCTTATACTCCTTATACATTTTATTGGCATAGGTTAAAATATTTCCTCCACCGCGTTGATCTTTCGTGAGTGTTTTTTTAGCACCCGGTTTGTAGGCTAGTTGCTTTTTACCATTTTTTAGAACTGTCATCAATTTTCCAGCCTTCTTTTCTTTTAAGTAAGTTCTTGCAGGTCCACCTCCGCTATAATAGGCGATGCCAGTTGTAATTGGATCTCCTTCATATTTTTTCATGCTCACCATTATCTTTTTTTCAAAGAGGTCAATTTGTCGTTGTGGTTCTTTTAAGAAGCGGTAGATATTTTTTAAACCCTCTTCTCCTTTTGAACTCCAACCCAGAAGGCTAAAGTTAGCACTGGGTAGAATTTGAAACCGACCTAGGGCACATCCTGCTAAAAAATTTATGGCATTTTTTCGAGCTTGTTCTGGATTTTTGGTGTGTGGAAATATTTTTGCAATCGTAATTTTAACTAGCTCTTCGGGGCTGTTGGGTTTTTTTTCAAGTAATTTTCCAGAGCCATATTTGAGTGCATATTCACTTGGGATATCTTGTGGTTCGTGCTTAGGTTTTTTTTTAAGCGCCCACTTTCTTTTGGCCCCCGGCGTTCCTCGTTTTACTTTTACTCCATTGCGTTCAAACCAAACATCATAGTCTGCCCGTGTTTGAGGGTTCATATTGGCATAGTGTTCTTTTTTGATGGCTTCCCCCTTAGTTTCTGGTTTTCTTGGTTTTCCGTTTTGCTTGAGCATGCCTCGTAATTGTTGATTTTCTATCTCACTTTGATCGGTCTCAAGAGGACCTACATTCAAATTTAATCCCTTCCGCTCCTCCTTCCAAGTATCAAACTCCTCTTTATTCATGAGCATCCCCAAAAACCCAATCACAAATACTCCCTTAAATTTTTCAACCACATCTGAGATTTCCATCTGATCGAAATTTTCATAGAGGTCTTCCAGTTCTTTTTTGACATGCCGCCCCACCTCTATCTTATGCATCAATTCCTCCCAGTTATTTCGGGTTTCACTTATTTTCTCGACCCCTTCGGCGAGTTTCTTTTTTGCCTCCTCTCTTGCAGATTCTGCCTTTGCCTTTGCTGTTTCGATTTGATCACTCATTGCTTTCTTTAGTTTCCCCCCCTCTTTCTTCATCTATTTCACTGATCACGGGTGGATCTGAAAAAATATTTTCTAAAGTTTTCCCTGGGCCAGTCAGTCCATCGCTAATGTCATGTGGGGTTGGTTTATCTTCTGGGTCTGGATCCCTTCGTCGTAATTCAGCCTTATCATTTGCATTTCCCCCTGTTGTTAATCTTAGTTCGTATTCAACGACTCTATTCTTTTCTTGTTTTTTAAAGATGAGAACATTGCTTTCACTCCATGATGTTAAATCGCTACTTTCAATATTTAGAACGTTAATCATTCGATCTTGACTCACTTGCTTTAAATCTCTTCTAAACAAGGTGTCTCCAAATTTTGCATTGGCCACAGGCCCTTTTGGATTTTTATGGAAGGCGAGTAGTTCTCCTAGATTGGCATTATTTACCCCTTGCTTATAGATATTTCTAGCTTGGTTGAAGCCGTTGATTAGTCCTGTTTCGTTGTATGCCTTCATGGCGTCAAGTGCAACACTAAGATCCCCAGCTTTGATCCACTCAATTAACGTCATAATGATCTGTTGCCATGCAAATTGTTCTCCAATATTTTCAGGCAATTCTCCTTCTTTAATCAAATTGAGAAGCTCTTTTGTCTCGCCTCTTTTCTTCGCTTTTTCGATGGCTTTTTGGACCTCTTTTCCAAATTCTTCGTGGTCTAAATCCTCTCCTTCTAATGCGTTTAAACACTTTTTCTTCAATTTTTTAGGGAGTTGATCAATCAATCCGTTTGCATCGGTTGGCTGGTATTCACCTCGCCTCATGATCATTAAGCTGCCTTCTTGAAGCTGAATGTTTTCTTGCATGGATAAAAGTTCGACAAGCTCTTCCCCAAAGACATCGCCAAATTTTCTATTTTCCCCATTAATGTCTACTTCCATGTTTCTGAGGAGGTTCATTTCTGCTTCATTAGGCTCTTCGATATTGGCCTTTATGTCTTCCATCATATTGTCTAAAAACTGCTTACTTTCTTCCTTGCTCATGGTCAAATCCTCAATATTTTCTGAGTCATCCATTCGTTTTAAGACACTTTCGGGCATTGCTTCAATGACAGGCTTAAATCCATTTCGTATTTCTTCTTTGAATTTTTTCGGGTCTACACCCTCTCCTAGTGAAGATAGAATGGGTAAAAAGGCATCCATCTTTTGATCCATTTTTTCAACCAATTTTTTATGGACCCGATTTTTCATGGCAATCATTTCTTGATCCCCTGTGAATTCAATTTCATCAAAGTCACTTTTTTCGAGTCTGTCTTGATTTTTAGTGATGTATTCTCCCACTTCTTCAATGTTATTGAGCTCCTCCCACTCTCCTTCGTGTTCAAATTGATAGATATGCCCTTCGCTTCCTGCCAAGGTGCTCATATGAATTTCACCGATGATGTTTCCTGATTCATCCATTACCTTTCCAAAGCTTACATGAGCACTTGGACTTGTGTAGTCCGCATTAAAATCTTCCTCTTTTTGAAGCTTGAATTCATCTGGAAGTTTAAGATTTTTAACATCTCTTTCCCATTGAGTATTCATTTCAACTTTATTTTTTTCACCCCCTTGTTTCACTTCCTCCAATTTTGATTTTAACTCCTGGGTCTTTTGTCCTAATTCATTTTCAGCCACTGTAATGGGGGATTCGCCTCTGGCTTTTAATTCAATGTTTCCCCCTTCAATAAATTGAACTTCAGCAACAGCAAATCCTTCCAAAACAATGATGTCTGGTTTGAATTTAAAGTTTTTACTGGCGAGTTGTTCTTCAGAATAGGGCGGTATGGAAAAATCAAGATCACTGTCTTTAAGTTGGCTCCTTAAAAGCTCGGTTCTTCGATCAAGTTCGGCTTTATTTTTTTGATAATTTTCAATTTGTTTTTCAGCGGTTTTGGCCAGATCAACTTTACTGAAATCTTCTGGGTTGGAAAAACTTTTCTCAATTTTTAATGACTTATCACTGCTTTCGATGGTTAAAAGGATTCTTTTTTGATCGTCAATTTCAATCATGATTCGGTCTCCTGCTTCATTTTTTAAAACTTCTTTCGCTGTAAAATCTAGCTTGCTGACATCTACTTTTTTCCGCTCTGTTTCAACCACCTTAAATCCAGCTGCTTCTGCTTTTTCAATTCTTCCTTTCAGGTCTGCATTTTCTACAACTTCATTAAAGCTATTTACATACTCTGCCTGCTTTTGCATGACTTCAAATTCCTCATAAAAGCGTTTGATTTCCTTTTGATCGACCATCGTTTTTAGCTCTTCTAACCCTTTGTGATTGTTAAATTCTTCCCATTCATTGATGCGACCTCCCATGGCGAAAATGGTTCCTTTTTCAATTTCTTTTCGAATCCGTTTTATTCGCTTGATTGTTTTTCGGATGGCTCTTTTTTCGGTCTTTAACTTTCCAGGGTCGTACTTTCCACCTGGTTGCAATTCTTTTAGTAGGTGTGTTTTAAAATCAGCTCCTTGTATCAAATCTCCTGTGATTAAATCTTGAACATAGACTACCTCTCCATCTTGCATGCGTATGTCATAGCGTTTGGTGGCTAAATCTAAAACATCATCTAAATAATCTGAATGACCTGATTCTCCATAATGTTCCTTTAGCTCTGGTGAATTTTGAATCCATTCACTAATGAGTTTTTTTTCCTCTTCACTATTTTCAGGGTTCGGTAAATCATCAAGCAGGCTTTTTTGAATCGCTTTTATAACTCTTTCGTTATCTAGATCCTCTTCTAAAATTTTATGAGTTAAGTTTTGGGCTTCATTTACTATTAGCCAGCGCTCATCACTTTTTTCCCAGCTTGCTGTGCCAATTTTTTCTTTTGTTTCCAAAAATTTCTTGGTGATATCGTCAAACTGCTTTTTAGTTTTTTCTAAAAGGGGTTCAAAGAATTCTTTGGCTAGTTCTCGCTGTGCTTCGGGAAGACTTCTTAAGATTTCTCCTGTTTTTTTGTTGATGATGCTCTTTTGAGCTTCAATTTCAAGTACCAAATCTTTATTTTTAACCCCCTCCTCTACTCCTTCTTTTTTTTCTTTTTGCGCTTCAGCATTTTCAAAATTTCCACCAACATCAAATGCACTGTCAAATATGAGTCTTTTTTCTTTAAATTCACTGTGTTTATTTGAGCTTAGATGTTTCATTTTTATAAATTGGATAGGGCTAGCATTAATATTCCGGCAACCGTGGCTAATCCTGCAAGTGCAAGGATGAATTTTAAGACGCTGCCATTTGTTTTTTTAATTGGTGTTTTGACTACTGTTTTTTGCACTGTCTCTTCATTTATTTCTTTATTCTGGAGAAAGGCTTCTTCTACTTTTTTTAAGTTTCCAGATTCTTGTTGATTGTCAAAATTTTCATAGCCCTGTCGCATTTCATGTTCTGCGTGGTGGGTGGTTTCTTTTAATGCCTGACTTGTTTTTTTGTTAAGTTCCGTGAGTTGCTTTTTCTTATCAGCTTCAAAATTCTCTCTCAGCGCTTCCTCTTTTTTCAAAATAGTGGCCAACTCTCTTTTTTCATCTTCACTCATTCGACTCATCAACGTTGTGAGTTTATTTTTTTGCTCTTCAGTAAGACTGCTTTGCTGCAGTTTTTTTAAGAGTTCTTCGGTGTTGATGGGGGTGAGTGTGTTTTCCATTTATTATATTAGGCTGACATTCTAGAAACGACTAACAGGGCTTTTCTTATTTCTTCTTCTGTTTTTCCAAGTTTAATTTTTGGTCCAGCGGTTGGACATAGATACATTCCATTTTTTTCTCTTTTTAAGCTAAATTCTGAGTTCCCTTTTTTACTTTGATACATAAGGGTTCCATCTGTACTTTTCGTTAGCTCTTTTGTGTATATATCTACTTTAATTGTGACTTCACTTTTATTTTTTCTATTTAACGTAACTGTGCTAAGGTCCATTTTTTCATGAGTATTACCCTTTTGAAGTAATTGGCTTAATTGATTTTCAATTTCTTCTTTTTTACTTGGATCATCTATTCTATCAAAAATTTCTTCCATATTTATTTTTTTATCTTCAGGATTCACTTCCAATTTTTTCCTAATTTCTTCTTTTTGCTCTGCTCCCGCTTCTATTCCAAGAGTTTTGTTAATATCCTCAGGTTTAATATCTATTGCCATTGGAGTGAGCGTATTTCCTTCAATACTACCTGCTATTTCTTCACCCGCTTTAGCAAAGTTTTGTGGTTGATTTTTAGCCACTTGCTCTGGTTCTTTCTTTTCAATTCCTGGAGTTTCATTGTCTTTTTTAGGTCCAGTAATAGTAATTTCACCCTTCTTTTCTGCCACATGAATTTCAGAGCCAACTTCTCCATGGAAGAAGGCTAAGAGTTTTTTACTGAATTGTTTGAAAAATTCCTTTTTGATAAACATTTTTTTGAATTAATGATTTAATTTATGCGTTTTTATTGTGCTCTTGGATGGCTTCATTCAAGTCACTGATTGCCCCTCCAAAAACATGACTTTCGTCATTATTTTTTTGAAATGTAGCTTGTCCCAAGGTATTTTCATTGAAGGTATAACGGTCTACTCCTGATCCATCAGCCCTTGAAAGTACCAATGCTCCATTTTTCATTTCTTTAAACCCTCTTACCTTCCCTTCTAAAAATTCATTCACTGCTTTGTCGTCACTCACCTTGCTCAATGCAAGCAGGTCTTGCCCCTCTAAATTGACTTTTTCTTCCTCTTTTTTAGGATTGACCCGCTCCATGGCATTCATCAGCATCCCCTCTAAATTAAACATTCCAGCAATGTAGGCAATCGCTCCAGCAATCATTTTTTTGGTGCTTGAGCTTCCTAAATCCATTCCAAGTTGATTTGCATCATCCAAAAACGACATTATTTTGGCCTCTAAAATTTTAGCGCCTGTTCCGCCCTTATTTTTTTCAGCTTCAATAGCCTTCTTTAAACTTGGAAAGTTGTTGGGGTCTACGATAAAGTTTTTTAAAGCTAAATGTTCATTTGAATCTAATATTCCATCTGCCATTATTTCACTATTTTTCTGATCGATTACATTTTTATATTCCGCAATGTATTTTTCTTGATCAGCTTCTTCAATTCCAAGTTCCTTCAAGTCTTGTTTAAGCCCATTCACTGCCTCATCCACCAATGAACTCATTAACGCGGCGGTTTGGCCTGTCATATCGATGGAATCATGGAGGCTTCCAAGGGCATCATGGGTTTGAGCTTCAATTTTATCCAGCCCATAAGGTCCAGTTTCTATTCTCCCGGTGGTTTCTGCTGGTGCACCACTCATGATTTATAAATTAGATTGAATTTTATTTAGGATGTCTTCTTTCACCTCTGCGAAAGTTTTCATGACTTTTTCTTTTTCCTCCGTTTTTACGATGAATATTCCACGTTCTGCAGCATTGCAACGGTAGCTGAAGGCTTCAATCAGCTTGAAGTATTCTCGTTGCTCATTCGTTTCCATCAAAAATAGGGCCAAAATGTATTTAGTTTTCAACTCCTCGGAAAGATGCGAGTTGTTTTTAATCACTTCAATGATTTTGGCTTCGAGTTCTGACATTTATTTTTTTAATTTATTTTTTGTCATGAGGCATGTCTTCTAATTCCTCGAGTTCAGCTAGCAATTCTTCTTCAGCTTGTGGGACTTCAATGGCTTGATGCTTTGCATGACTTTCCTTGTGAATTTTTTGAGCTTTCTTGCCTCCTTTTTTGATGGCAGCAGCATGCTTTGGATCATACTTCCTTTTGTGGCCTCCCGATGGCATGTAGTCACCTGCACCCATAGAATTCAATTTTTAATTTTAAGTTTTTAGTTTTTAAATGACATACACATCTCCATGCTCACTTTCAAATTTCGATTTCATTTGAAAAACAGTTTCGACCAAATTCTGAATTTGAAAGCTGGGACTTTTATCAATTTTCCAGAGGCTTTCTATTTGCCGTATGGTGCTCATCAGGTTGATGGCTGTTAAGCTGGCTTTTTCTTGTTTTTCTTCCGGCAATGCCTCATAAATCGCTTTGTTGTAAAGGGTTTCAGGCTTATGTGTTTCTAGTTTTCCTGTTTCTAACGTTTGGATGAGCATCTTTAAAAATTCCTCATGACCTGGGTTGAAACCAGTGTTGTCTGTGGCTGGTTTATTCAGCATTTCTTGAGTTTCGCCATCCACTTCATGTCCCTCATATTGTTTTATGATGTCTTCTTGCATGCTTTTAATTGAGTTATAATCTTATTATTATAGCAAAAAAGACCTTAAAAATCAAGGGTATCCTCTTGTTGATCCTATATTCTCCTGAATTCGATTAAAACTTTTATTATTTGGAACCATTCATGGAATAGTACTTTTTATTTTTGCATGGCTAGTGTGTTCTTTTTTGTCATTTTTTTATGACCTGAATCTTGCTTGATTTTTAATGAATAGGTGATCTTTTTTTGCTTGCGGTAGGTGATTAAATCTTCAATGCTTATGATGCTGAGCCCATGTTTTTTTGCATATTTTTTTAACTGTGGCACTCTGGCCATGGTTCCGTCTTCATTCAAAATTTCACAAATCACTCCAGCAGGTTCAAGTCCTGCTAGTTTGGCAAGATCCACGGCTGCCTCTGTGTGTCCGGCTCGGACTAAAACCCCTCCTTTTTTCGCCAGTAGGGGAAACATGTGTCCCGGACGTATGAAATCACTCGATTTGGCGGCGGGGTCGATTATTTTTTGTATGGTGGCTGAGCGCTCATGGGCCGAGATTCCAGTGGTGGTTTCATATTTAGCATCGACGGAAATGGCAAAGTTGCAATTGCCATCGCCCCCTTCTTTGACCATGGGGTAAAAGTTCAATTGCCTGGCTCGTTCCTCTTCCATGGGGACACAAATGAGCCCTCGCCCATGTTGAGCCATAAAATTAATGGCTTCAGGCGTACTAAATTCAGCAGCCATCACTAAATCGCCCTCATTCTCACGGTTTTCATCATCCACAACAATCACCATTTTTCCCTCTTTAAGGCCCTCCAATGCGTCCTCGATTGAATTCATTCTAAAATATTTAGACTGACATCAGTGTAGCATTTTTGAGGCCTTGTGTGGATTTTTTCTTCTTTGCTAGGTCGCTAATTATTTCTCACCCCCTTCTTCATCTGTAATTATATTGAGATTGGGATTTATTCTTTTTACCCTATCATGGGGGCTCTTGTCATTAATTTAGGCATAATTAATTCTCCAGACTCTTTTGAAATAATCAATTCTTTTGGTTCAATTTTCTCAGGCCAAATTTCTTCATTAAACTTAGAAGGTATAATCTCTGTTGTTTTAAGTTGACCAGGTTCAACTAAATTTTCATTGAATTTTTGACCCTCAATTAATCCCAATACTCTATCTCTTGGCGTCCTTCCTCTTGGTAATTCTTCACTCATAGTTAAAATATTAATTATGTATTTATTCTATAATAAACTATTTATTAAATTTAGCAATCCTTTTTAGCTAATTATATTAAACAATTATTAAATATTTTTTACAAGCTCTTTTTTAAATAGTACTATTCTCTCTCTGCTTATTAATCATTAAAGTAAAAAAATATGGCTTTTCAACCTGCATTAAGTTCTGTATTTGATTGGGATGTAGATGATCAAGGTACAAGGGTGTTTGATTCAGGTGGTGATGATCTAGGTATGGATACTACTATTGTTCTAAGCCCAGATGAGCTTCTTCCGATTGATAGTTCTTTTGAGGGCTACGATAACTTTGAGACAGATGATGTTTTAGAGCGAGTTGAATTTCAATTAGGAGGTTTGGAGGTGGTTGTTCCAGAGTATGATGGTCGTTGGCTTACCGGTCAGGTGCTTTGTGCCCATCCGTCTGGATAAAATGATGTTGAATTGGGTGCTCGTCTTGTTGTGGGTATTTACCAAGAGGGCAATGGATCAAATATTAATCATTATAAAAATGTTTTTATAAAAGAGTTGTTGGCTTGGCAGGAGGACTATTCTCGGATTAACAACTTTGTTGCAGTGGCTGATTTTGAAGCTCAATTAGATTCAGATGGTCCTATGCTTGTCTTTGTGAAAGATATACTCCTTCGCATAAATAATTTCGAATTTTGTAGTATGCACCGAAGCCTTTATTATCTTCTACCTAAGGCTAAAAACATTATTTAAGCTATGGTGCATTATACGGAACTATAAAGGCAAAGGTGTATAAATCAGGCAATTGGATGGAGGCTGATCTTATAAGAAAAAGAAGGTTTGATGATAAGTTTTACTTACAATGGTATGACAAAGTTAAGCAAAGAGTGGAGGGGTGTTATCTTGAGAGGGAAGATTTGATTGCATTATATAGTGAACGTCTTGGTATATTTTCTGCACTAAGGCAGAAGGCAACACGTATCGTTTCACTCGCTGATGTGAAGTGAGTTTAAATATCCACCTCATACACTTCTTTTTTACTGACCAGATAGAGTTTATCTTCTTCGGTATCCACGTAAAAACTTTGAATTTCAGGCAGTTCATCAAAATAGATTTGCTCTTTATAAAGGGCGTTTTGGGTGCTTGTTTCTTTTTCGACGACGACAATACGTTGATTAACTGGATCAAATACATAGAGATTTTCGTGCTCAGGAAGGGTGAAGATTTCGGTTGAACTGGTCATGTCCACTCCCAATCCTTCAATTTTGTAATCTTGTTGTTCCCCTTTAAAAATTTTGATGATATCACCTCCCTCTCGTAATACATAAACACTCCCATCAATGGCCAGAGAAATAGTCCCTTCTAAATTTGCATCTAGGCTATACTCGCTGCTTCCTGAGTACCCTGAGCGGAGTCGGGTGTATTTATAGATCTGATTTTCGTCTGGACTGAGCATGTAAACAAAATTGCCATAAGATGCGATGTCTACGCCTGATTTCCAAATTTCATCCTCTGTATTCATGGGCTTAAACCCTTCGTCAACATACTCAATGATTTGATTTGATTCCGTTAGAAAAACGATGCTATTTTGATCCGCCATGACCGTTGCGTCTTTAACCACCTCTCTGTCATCAATGGTTTTTGGGTCCAATGCCTCATTAACAACGATGGGATAGAGGGCGTTGTATTCGTAGGCGATGATTTTCTCATCCAATTCTAAAACTCCGATGGCTTCCACAGTTTCTCGCTTGCTGCTTAAATCAACAAGGGGGTCAGGAAAGCCGATTCGTTTTGCATTGTTGATGCTGTCTCGCGTGTTTTGAATTTTTTCAATCAGACCATTTATTTCACCCTCTAAATACCCTGAAGCAAGAATTTCTTCCGCATCCTCTTCTGCTTGATTTAGTAGGTTATTGGCAGTGGTTCGATCATTGGCATAGCCTTTGGTGTTGGCACTATTGATGTCTTGCCTTATTTCTTCAACACGTACTTTATATTCTTCTTGAAGCTGTTTATCGTGGCGAGTATTTAGTAAAAAGATCACACTTAGAATCAATAATAAGATCAATCCTAAAATTCCAATTAAAATATTGCTTTTATCCATGGGGAGCTTCTTCCCTTTCGTTTTTTCGTCTAAAATATTGATGGCCTTATTCCATCCACTCTGAAGCCAGAGCAAGGCCTTTGATGATGTTTTTTCTCCTCGATTCACTCCTGTGGCGCGGTGGTTTAGTTTGGTGTGGATGCATGTGATCCCAATGCTAAGTTCTGAATCAGAAAGGCTGAGTTCCCTAAGGGAGTCAAGCGCTTCAATAACTCCTTCTGAACACATTTGAGCGAGTTGGCTGTGGGTTGCCATGCGCAAGAGTCGTGATGTGGCGAATACAATTTTATCCTCAGGCATGAGTTCTCCACTGGCAATATTGACGAATAGATCCTTTGAACGACTGGATAATCCATCGCTGATCATGGATAACTTCCCCTTTCTCACTAAATAAGCTTCGGCATCTCGACTTTGAGTCAAGTGGAGCTGGCCTCCTGAAAAAATAGCGACAATGGCACTGATGTCTCCAATGGCTGTGGCCCCGCGTTTTTCTTTGATGTTTTTATAGGTGACATTGACTTCTTTTAAGGCGTCTTCAAAACGATTGTAGGCATCAGCCTCATCAGAGTCAAAAAAGACCTCGTCCAAGGTATCAAGTAGGCTTTGCATCGTAGATCGAGCGTATTTTGGCTCTCCTTCAATTTTAAAAGCAGCCCATATTTCATCTTTACTGTGGGGGTTTTTTAAGGTTTTGAGTTGTACAAAATGATGAGGGTCTCGTGAAATTGAAAAGGTGTCTGCGAGGAGTTTGAATGACATTTGCTTTTATTTTAGACGTTTATGTGAGATTAACTTAACATTAATTTTGGGTGAGTTTCAAGGTAAAATCTGTGGTTTAACGGCTAGCGGCCCATAATTGGTCATTGATATTGTTTGCCTCCACTCCTTATTGTATACTTAAGACCGATTTAAACTTTAAAAAAGAAAATGTTATGCAAATCAAAATTCACACCCAACACGTAGAGCTTTCGGAGGAGCGAAGTGCTTATTTTATGGAAAAATTTGAAAAGATGACACAGTGGGCAGATCGCCTTGCAGATGAATCCAGTGAAGTTCGTGTGGACCTTATCCACCAATCTGCCAAGAAGCCAGAAGATGCATATGAGTGCCATTTGACTCTTTTTGTGCCTCATGACAAGCTTCGTGCTGAAGCTCATTCTGATTCCCTTGAAAATGCGGTGGATGATGTGTTGCTCAAAATAAAATCTCAAATTGAGCGTTATAAAGATAAAACTCATCATATTTCTGAGCGACACTAGGTCGTGACGCAAGATTCTGCGTCTTTACCTGTCGTTTATTTTGCTGACGATATGCATTCTTCTTCATCATCATTGTCACAGCGCTTCCTTCTTTTTTTGTTGGCACTTTCCCCCTTTTTCTTTCCGCTTTATTTGATTCGCTTCCAGCTTCTGGGTGTTCCATTTACTGTTTTAGAGTTTTACTGCTACCTTCTTTTTGGGGTGTATCTTGTGGGAGTTTATCAGAAAGGTATTCCATTAAAATGGAATCGGAGGACAATGTATTTTTCATGTGCTGCGGGGTTGCTTTTTTTGGGGGCAAGCCTTGGCTCTTTCATGGCTCCAGTTGAGATGCCTTTGATTGACGGCTCTGTCCAAGCAGCCAGGCAGGTGGCATTGGGAGTGTGGAAAGGCTGGGTGGTGGCTCCTTTGCTTTATTTTTGGGTGCTGACCCAAGGGATTAAAACTGAAGCGCAAACGAAACAACTTCTTTTGAATTTTGTTTTTTCGGCGGCATTGATATCACTCGCTTCCTTTGGCTTTGCATTGTGGTCTGAGGGGTGGGCGGTGGATGGGCGTTTGATTGGATTTTTTGAATCTGCTAATTATTTGTCCCTTTATCTGGTGCCTGCCTTACTCCTCTCGCTTTATTTTGTTTTTCAAAAGAATTTCTTTTCAACTCCTTTCACGTGGCTCAACCGATTGGCTGTTTTACTCATTGCTATAGCCTTATTTTTAACACAGTCCTACGCGGCTATTTTGGCTGTTTTTGCTGCCATGGGGTTTTTTGTATTGAGATTGCTCATCCTCCATCGAAAAAGAACCACGTGGGTGTGGGGGGCCTTTGCAGCCTTGTCTATTTTGTTTGCTGGGGTGATGGTTTCTCAATGGAATACGCCTAAATTCCAACAATTTTTAGACTGGGAAAACCGCTCCAGTACTTCCGTTCGGCTTGAGATTTATCAAACCTCTCTTCACTTAATTGCTCAGCAGCCTTGGGTGGGGGTGGGGCCTGGACTTTTTCAGGCTCACTATCAAAATGCGGCTCCCCAGGTGCTCGGCCATGCGCCTTTGGAGTGGAATATGCCTCATCCTCACAATATTTTTCTGGGCTTTTGGCTCAATGCTGGTTTACTTGGTTTTTTAGCTTTGCTGGGATTCATTGGCTTGGCTCATCAACGATTCACCTACCCTCTCATTGCCTTGTGGGGACTGCTGGTTCATGGACTTTTTGACATGCCGTTTTGGAAAAATGATTTAGCGATGGTTTTTTGGCTCGTGTTTGCAATGATTTTGACTTTGCAAGTTTTAGAGCAAGAGGATAAAATCAAAACACTTCCTTAATTAAATCAAACTAATGAAACTCATTCCCCTCAAATCTCGCTTGGTTCAATCGGGCGAGGACCTTAAATCACTCATTCTTGAAGCTTTAGATGCTAATGATGAAGCTCTTGAATCAGGTGATATTCTGGTGATTGCCTCTAAAATTGTGGCCTATTGCCAGGGGCGATTGAAAGTTGTTTTAAATAAAGAAGAGATTAGAGCGTTGATCCAAGAAGAATCTGATGTGGCTTATGGCGAGGGGAATATGATCATGACTCAGAAACTTGGTATTTTGGTTCCCAATGCGGGGGTGGATGACAGCAATGTTCCCGCGGGGCAAGTGATCCTTTGGCCAGAGAAACCCTTTGAGTCGTCTAAATCTATTCGTGAGCAATTGCAAGCAGAGCTCTCCCTCGAAAAGTTTGGGGTGATTGTTTGTGATTCGGCCCTCCGCCCTCTCCGAAAAGGAACGGGTGGCATTGCCATGGGGTGGTCTGGTTTTGAGGGGATTCGCGATGAACGAGGGAAAGAAGATTTATTTGGTGAAGCCATGGAATACACAGAGGTTGGGATTGCGGATGGCTTGGCGGCTGGGGCGAATGTGTTGATGGGAGAGGTGGCAGAGTCCACTCCATTTGTTATTGTTCGTGGCTATGCTGCTGAATTTACAGAGCGTGAAGCGAGTCAGGAGGAGTATATGATGTCGCCTGAGGTTGATTTGTTTGGTTCAATTTTGAAGGTTTAGTGCCTTAGAACCTGTTCAAAATCCCCGAGTTCCATCCATTTTCACCTCTTTTCATCTTTCACTGCGTTACTTGTTATTTATTTAGCGCTGCTAAACTTCATTCCTCGTGCCTTGTGGAAACTAAAAAAAGATAAAAATCATCTAAAATGGAGATTTTGAACAGGTTCTTATAAAAAAATAATAGTATGCAGCTCATCCCACTCAAATCTCGTCTGGTTCAGTCAGGTGATGATCTTAAAACGCTCATTCTTGAAACCATTGAGGCCAATGGTCAGATACTAAAAACAGGTGATATTGTGATGATAGCCTCTAAGGTTTTGGCTTATGCTCAGGGTTTGCTAGTTCATGTTGATGATAAAGATGAGTTTAAACAATTGATTCGCCGTGAGGCTGATGAAGTTTTAGATGAAGGGCTGATGATGCTGACCATGAAGGACGGGGTGCTGATTCCCAATGCTGGGATTGACAATAGTAATACGCCTGCTAATGAGGTGGTGCTATGGCCTGAACATTCTTTTGAGCAGGCGGCTGAGATTCGAAGATTTTTGATGGATTCATTTGACCTTGATGAGCTTGGAATTTTGATTTCTGATTCCCATTGTCACCCGTTGCGGTGGGGGACGAGTGGTATTGCGCTGGGCTGGGCAGGTTTTGAGGGGGTGAAAGACGAGCGTGGGGCGGAGGATTTGTTTGGCCGAAAGATGCTTTATACAAAAATTGCTGTGGCAGATAACTTAGCAAGTGCTTCTAATTTGTTGATGGGGGAGACCAATGAGCAAATTCCTTTTGTGATTACCCGAGGCTACCAAGCTAAATTCACTGACAAGCTTTTTAAGGCCAGTGATTATTTCATGCATCCACGAGACTGTCTTTATAGCCCGCTTTATAGGCAATGTTTGATCAATTGATTAAAAAGTATATTATGTAACAATTTTATATTTTTGCTTGACTTTTTAAGAATATTTAATAATAATGGAATTATCTTTAACCCCTCCATTATGTCACAGGAAAATTCTGAAAATGGGTATAATGATTATTATTTTAGACGTCGGTATTTAGGCAGGCTTTTAAACGATGCACTTTCGGATGATTCAAGAAGATCAATAATCGTTTCTTTGGAAAGGGCGAGAGGCTTATTTTCTGATCTAATTGGAGTTCTTTCTTCTTCTCAGTCAAAAATTGATGCACCTGGATGTTTTTTAAATTCTGATTTAAAGGGGGTTGATGAGGTTGACTTTAGCTCTAGTCGGGTTCTGAGGGAAGTAGGAGGAGAGTTAAAAGAGTTGCGCCAAGTTGTTTTAGGGGCTATTGAGTCTCGTTTGATTGGCCTTCGCTCAGATGATGGTGTTGTCATTCAGGTTTACCCTTCTGGAACTCATGTATTGATAGACACTAGTTCACCTAATGAAGAATTGCGATATAAAACAAAACGTCTTGTTCTTGACGAGGATCAGCGTAAGCTAAGATTGCTTGATGACATTTCATTAAATGATCTTCCTGATGGAAGTTTAATCTTATCTAATGGAATGAAGATTGATGAATTAAAGGCTTATTATTCTGTATTAAGTTCTATTCCACTCCCTAAGCTTGATCCTAGTCCTGAGCCTGAATTAATTTATAGAGGTGAGCTTTTTAGGGGGAAGGTGGGTGCTATGCTTGAGGATGGACCTTTGGTCTTCTTTCGGGATGGGAAAGGTCAAGAATCTCATTTAATTTTGGGCCACTCTATTTTTGAGAGAAAGCCTCAAGAAAATACTTTAATGGCTGCTTAGTAATTTTTTCTAAGATTATTTTTTAGTGTTTTTCGTGTGTATGTGATTCTTTATTGTAGTTAATTTCTTGACTTTTTAATGAAAAATTAATATTATTGTAGTGTAAATAATTCACTAATTAGGTTTTAAACAAAAAACCCCTTCAATTTAACACTTTTAGCCCAACCTTAGCCATGTAAACGTTGGTATCTTTTTGGGTGAGTTGAACTGAATTTAGGAGCCTGAGGGCTTTGACTACATCACTGA
>Ga0316189_10000287_pt1 | contig 49928 bp, 51 predicted proteins | sample LowCovwburrow_MG_FD_204930 | JGI IMG/M metagenome (GOLD analysis project Ga0316189, IMG submission 204930) | Coastal sediment microbial communities from Maine, United States - Lowes Cove worm burrow | ecosystem: Environmental > Aquatic > Marine > Coastal > Sediment | place: USA: Maine... | reverse complement strand
CCCGCTTTTTCGCAGGGCAGACGCACAGTATTGTTCTGAGAGGTGTAGGAAGCGGGTAGCGAGGTTTTAGCAAGCGCTGAGCGAAGAAGGGAATCTTCACAAGGTCTAGATAGTTTCGATTAGCCTATCAATCAGCCCTGAAACAACTGAGTTTCCTTGCCCTTCTTGCCGGTCCGCAAGTCGCACTGACAAACTTTCCTCTACACAAACTTGCTCTGTATGCGATTGCACAAACCAAACGACTTGCCACAACACTTCTCACCCAAGGTATGATGAAGGGCAAATCTCAAAAGGAAGTAGAGAAAACTGTTCAGATGCTTGCATCAAAGGATATGTTTTTCTCTCATGGCTCAGTAATCGACCACAAAGAAGCTGGAAACTTAGGGTTAGTGGTGCGTTTCTTGTCTGAGAAAGATGAACTCTGGCAAAAAATTTGGCTGCTTTACTGCATGTACGCTCACGACACCCAATTGAGTAATGCAATCAAGGTTTTCGAGGGCAATTCTCGCAGCATGTCTGTTCTGCCGTCGAAATAGAATCCGTGAGCCGCTTAGGGTAATCAAAGATTGAAGGCCGTCGCTCTCGATTTTCCTCCGAAATTTGAAGGGAAATCCGAGCACACAGTTGATATTTTCACTTGTTCTTACCTATTTTACTCTTTTGGCAAGATTTGGGCTCAACTCGCGTCAATTGTCTCCCATATTTCCCCCAGAGACCCTGTTGGGAGAAACGAGACTGGGCTGCGCCAAAAATACAAGACGGCAAGCTGTTGATTTAAATTAGAAAAGATGTGGTGAGCCCTACTGGGTTCGAACCAGTGACCTACTGATTAAAAGTCAGCCGCTCTACCAACTGAGCTAAGGGCCCTCACGAGGCGCCGTCTTAGGCAAGCTGACCGCAGGGGTCAAGGACGAAATTGCCTGAATCAGCCCTCTGGATTGATTTTTCCGCTTAACCTATATGATGCGCATGGCAGATTTGACTCTCCAGACGGGCGGGCTTCCGTTTCGCAAGATGCACGGGCTTGGCAATGACTTTGTTGTTGTCGACGCAAGAAGTGCGCCTGATTTGGTGAATGAAGATACCGCTCGGGCGATTGGGCACCGGTATTTCGGGGTCGGCTTTGATCAGCTTGCGGTGTTGCGCGAGTCTGACGTTGCGGATCTGTATGTAGAATTCTGGAACTCTGATGGGTCAAAAGCAGATGCCTGCGGCAACGCCAGCCGTTGTGTTGCAAGGATCATAATGGACGAAACCGGGCAGAAAGCTGCCAGCATCCGCACGGGACGCGGAACCCTGCAAGCCGTAGATGCCGGAGAGGGCCTGATCAGCGTGAACATGGGACAGCCGCAACTGGAGTGGGATCAGATACCACTTGCCCATCCTGTTGATGATCTGAACGCCTTGCCAATTGAAGGGGCCCCCGGTGCTGCCGGTATGGGAAACCCACATATGGTTTTCGTCGTTGATGATGCCGAAGCTGTACCATTATCAGACGTCGGCCCAGCGCTGGAACATCACCCGCTATTCCCGGAGCGCACGAACGTTGAATTCATTCAGGTTATAGATCGCCAAACCTTGCGCATGCGTGTTTGGGAGCGCGGCGGAATGATAACCCTCGCTTGTGGGTCTGGTGCCTGTGCTTCTGCGGTTGTGGCGCATCGAAAGGGTCTGACCGACCGCAAGGTGACAATCCATCTGGATGGTGGTGATCTCGAAATTGACTGGCGCGATGACGGTGTCTGGATGACTGGTCCAATTACCCATGTCTTTGACGGCGTAATCCGTCGAGAGTTTCTGGAAAACATCTGATGTCAGGCAGCCCCCCCCTTTTCACGACGCTTGGCTGTCGCCTGAACGCCTATGAAACCGAGGCGATGAAAGAACTGTCTGCCGCCGCCGGTATCGAAAATGCTGTTGTGGTGAATACCTGCGCCGTCACGGCAGAGGCTGTGCGCAAAGCCCGGCAGGAGATTCGCAAACTGCGCCGCGCGCATCCTGACGCGAAACTGATTGTGACTGGCTGTGCAGCGCAGACTGAACCGCAAACCTTTGCCGAGATGGACGAAGTCGATCTTGTCATCGGCAATACTGAAAAGATGCAGGCCAGCACCTGGGCAGCCATGCGCGGCCCGGATTTCATCGGGGAAACGGAGCGCGTGCAAGTTGATGACATAATGTCAGTCACCGAAACAGCCGGGCATCTGATTGACGGGTTTGGCACAAGGTCGCGCGCCTATGTTCAGGTTCAGAACGGCTGTGATCATCGCTGCACCTTTTGCATTATCCCTTATGGGCGCGGCAATTCGCGATCTGTCCCTGCTGGTGTTGTCGTCGATCAGATCAAGCGACTGGTCAACAAGGGTTACAATGAGGTCGTATTGACCGGTGTAGACCTGACAAGCTGGGGTGCTGATCTGCCCGCAACGCCACGCCTCGGCGATCTGGTGATGCGGATTCTCAAATTGGTTCCAGACCTGCCCCGCTTGCGGATCAGCTCGATAGACTCCATCGAGGCTGATGAAAACCTTATGCAAGCAATCGCAACAGAACCACGTCTTATGCCGCACCTTCACCTTTCCCTGCAGGCGGGTGATGACATGATCCTGAAGCGCATGAAACGGCGCCATCTGCGAGACGATGCAATCGCGTTCTGCGAAGAGGCGCGTCGTTTGCGCCCCGACATGACTTTTGGCGCTGACATCATCGCGGGCTTTCCGACGGAAACGGAAGAAATGTTCGAAAACTCTCTGAAACTCGTGACCGAGTGTGACCTGACATGGCTTCATGTGTTTCCCTATTCAGCACGTGAAGGCACGCCCGCGGCACGGATGCCGGCTGTCGATGGGCGAGCAATAAAATCACGCGCGGCACGTTTGCGTGCGGCGGGCGAAGCTCAGGTTGCGCGCCATCTTTCCGACCAGATCGGAAAGACACACCATATTCTGTTGGAAAACCCGCACATGGGGCGGACAGAGCAGTTTACCGAGGTGACTTTTGCGACTGATCAAACCGAGGGCAGCCTCGTCACAACCCGGATAACGGGTTATGACGGTCATCGGTTAACAGCATGACTCTTCCGATTCTTTACTCCTTTCGGCGTTGCCCCTATGCGATGCGCGCACGATTGGCGATTGCCAGCGCCGGGATCACCTGTGAACTACGAGAGATCGTTTTGCGCGATAAAGCACCGGAATTTCTGACCGCTTCCCCGAAGGGTACAGTTCCCGTGGTTGTTACGGGCGGCACGGTTCTGGAAGAAAGCCTTGACGTGATGCACTGGGCACTTGGCAAAAATGACCCCGAAGGGTGGCTGAATGTGCCGCAAGAGGCCCATAGCCTGATTGCTGAAGCGGATGGCCCCTTCAAGTCTGCCCTTGATCGCACAAAATACGCAACGCGCTACAAAGATGCAGACCCATCGGTTGAGCGGGAAAAAGCATCGGTATTCTTACGCAAACTCGACATGATGCTTGTTGAGCAACTCTATCTGTTTGGTGAAAGCCCGAGTATCGCAGATATGGCTATTGCACCCTTCGTACGGCAGTTCGCCAATATCGACAAAGATTGGTTTGACGCGCAGCCCTGGCCGAACCTTATTAAATGGCTCGAGAGGTTTCTTTCCTCAGAGCGGTTTACGGCAATCATGAAGAGAAACCCAAAATGGCAGGCCGGTGATCAGGTCGTGTTGTTTCCCTGAAATCGTTGCCAGAGACAAAAAAAGATTAATGCCTCCGGCGGGGATATTTTTGGGAAAAAGAAATCAGGCTGCTAGAGAAGCCCTTGTCTTGCCAATCATCAACGCTGCCTTTGCGGCCTCGCGTCCTTTTTCAACAAAATGCGCGCGGTAGATTTCATTGTGGTGATCTGTTTCCTGATAGTGGTGCGGGGTCAGCGAGACTGACAACACTGGAATACCAGTATCCATGCCTGCGCGCATCAAACCATCGACCACAGCTTGTGCCACAAAGTCGTGCCGGTATATGCCGCCGTCAACCACGAATGCGGCTGCAGCCACAGCGGCGTAACGACCGGACGCCGCAAGATCGCGTGCTACAAGCGGCATTTCAAAGGCGCCGGGCACATCAAACACATCGACCTGAGAGGCCGGGATCAGCTCGCAAAATCCATCTAAGGCGCGATCAACAATATCTGAGTGCCAGTTTGCCTTGATAAAGGCGTAGCGGGTGGGTGTCATAGTTCTTTCCTTTCATTCCAGACACGTCACCCAGAGCGTGCAAACGAAAGGAACGCCAAGGCACCATGCCTTAACACCCAATCGTCCTCTTCCATCCGGACTATGACCGTCGGCTCTGGAATCACACCAGATCTGCTGACACCCCGATATCCGGAGCCGCTCGCGGGCTTATGGCTCGCGCCACACACCGCCGGTGGGGAATTTCACCCCGCCCTGAGAACACAGCCAAAATGGCTAAGCCTTGGCCTGAAGGCAATACCCAGATAAGACATTTTCAAACGGAGACGCGACATGCACCCAAACCCAGCCTTCAGACAGATGCCCGGTAAAGCGAATCAAAGTTTTGCGCAGAAGCGCGGTTTTGGCATTCTTTCTGTAAACAGATCGGAAGGTCCGCTGCTTTCACATGTTCCGTTTTTGCTGTCCGATGACGGTAAAGTCGCAGAGTTGCATCTGGTAAGGTCAAACCCGATAGTTCGCGCGCTAAGTGAACCAGTGTCGGCGGTTGTAGCTGTTTCTGGTCCGGACAGTTATGTTTCACCAGACTGGTATGGGATCGATGATCAGGTGCCAACATGGAACTATGTTGCGGTACACTTGCGTGGCCAGTTGATAAAAGAGCCACCGGATAAGTTAAGAGACCTGCTTAATCGTCTTTCGGCGCGGTTTGAGGCGGATCTGCTGCCAAAGACACCCTGGCTTTCTGGCAAAATGAGCGATGGCGTTATGGACAAAATAATGCGCCAGATCGTTCCATTTAGACTCGAGATCACCAGCATTGACGGTACATGGAAGCTTGGCCAGAACAAAACTGATGAGGCCCGCAGCAACGCGGCATCTCAGATGGAGGCATCTGGAATAGGTCACGAAACACGCCACCTTTCGACGCTGATGATGGCCCCACCCAAAGCTTGATTGGACATCGGCAGACTGGTTTCCTACATTTGAATTACAGATTGGGAGGAGAAAATGCCGTTACCCCTTGCCCCGGTTGCAGGTCTTGCATTGCGTTATGGCGCCGTTGCGTTGGCTGCTTATGCTGTCACGCGCACCATTGAACGAGGTCGCCGCGATCAACGCGCTGAAGACGCGCTCGACGAACTTGAAGAAGGTGCAACGTTGCGTCGCGATGGTGACCAGACCAACGCTGGCTTTCATTTTAAAAGAACGATCCGGCTGGGAACAATGGGCCCCGGTGTGGATATAGACATTTCGGCTTTGGGCCGTATACGCATCCGAAAGGCATCTGAATGAAACTATACTACAGCGCGACCTCGCCCTATGTACGCAAGGTCATGGTCCTATTACATGAAGCAGAACAGACCGAAGCGGTCGCACTGGAACCCACACACGGTACTCCATTTGAAGCGTCAGCAAGCGCAATTGCGCAAAACCCGCTTGGTAAAGTTCCCGCATTGGCGCGCGATGATGGCCCTTCGCTGTATGACAGCCGCGTCATTTGCCGTTATCTGGACACACAGTTTCAGGCGGGTTTCTACCCAGACGGTGCCAGACTGTGGGATGCCCTCACGCTTGAGGCCACTGCGGATGGTATTCTCGACGCAGCACTTCTGATGGTTTACGAGGGTCGTTTACGCCCCGAGGAAAAACAATTCCCAGATTGGGTTGAGGCGCAATGGAGCAAGGTATCCAATGCCGTCGATGCCGTTAACAGCCGCTGGATGAGCCAGCTGAGCGGCCCTCTTGATATGGGGCAAATTGCAATAGGCTGCGCTCTTGGATATCTCGACTTACGCCACGATGCACGGGGTTGGCGAAAGGGGCACGAGGCACTGGCGGACTGGTATGAACGATTCGCTGAACGCGAGTCTATGCTGGCGACAGTTCCCCCTGCTGGCTAGTATTTGCCACGTCAAACCAGATTAGGCGTTTCTCCGAAATCTGTCTAAACTCAGAATTCTGAAACTGTGAGGTTTTTGAAACTCTGCTTGGCAGAGAGAGTATTTTTGGGGGACTGAAATGTTTGCACGCATAACTACCTATAAACTTAAACCGGGAACTATCGAAGCTGCGGAAGATACAATGGAGCGGCTAAAGCCACAAATCCTGGCGCTGGCCGGATTGAAGCATTTCATTAATGCTGTGGACGCAGACGGAAACGGCTATGTCATCTCGATTGTCGAAAGCGAAGAAATTTCAAATGCAAATCAGGCAAAAGTTGCTGAGCTTTGGCAATCATTTGGCGAATTCCTTGCAGAACCCCCAAAACCGGGTGGATACCGTGTCATAATGAATGAGTCGGCCGGCTAAACCAAACTCTCAATTCGAAAAACATGTACTGGCGATTTGAGGTTTTCTTACTTCTGCCGGGTGATTTCTTGTGCTGGTCGACTGGAGTTGACGCAAATTCAGGGTCCAGAGGCGTTTTGGATGCAAAGTTAAACGCAAAATGACAAATTTAGTCTTCCTGAGCCGCAAATGCCGCTGTAGCTTGGCCTGATGAACCGCGACAAAACCGCATCTTTTTTGATTGAGCCGCATTGTCTTCTGGACGGAGCGCATTTGGGCGGATAAACAGCCGCGCGAGAAGGCTACGTTCGCGCGTGGTCCAGTGAAACTATATGGCCATTCGGCCAGGGAAGGGAGAAACTCTCGTGTCTCACGCAGAAGATCACGAAGGCACCCGCCGGGATTTCCTTTATTATGCAACGGCAGGTGCCGGTGCTGTGACAGCAGGTGCTGCCGTATGGCCGCTCGTAAATCAGATGAATCCAAGTGCCGATGTTAAAGCGCTGGCCTCAATCCGCGTTGATATCTCGGGTATCGATACCGGCACGCAACTTACAGTCAAATGGCAGGGCAAGCCCGTCTTTATCCGTCGCCGCACGGAAGAAGAAATTGAAGCGGCCCGCAATGTTGACATGAGCGTGCTGATCGATTCGAACGCGCGCAACGACAATGGAAACGAATCCGCTGACGCATCAGATGAAAACCGCGCGCTTGACGAAAACGGCGAGTGGTTGGTGATGATGGGCGTTTGTACGCACCTTGGTTGTGTACCGCTTGGCAATGCCGCTGGTGAATTTGGTGGCTGGTTCTGCCCATGCCACGGGTCACACTACGATACTTCGGGTCGCATTCGTAAAGGTCCGGCTCCGGAAAATCTTCCGGTGCCTGTCGCCAACTTCGTCGATGACTCGACGATCGAGCTGGGTTAAGGGAGGCACAAATGTCCGGAATTCCGCACGACCATTACGAGCCCAAATCGGGTATCGAAAAATGGCTCCATTCGCGCCTGCCTGTGGTTGGCCTTCTCTATGATACACTGATGATCCCCACACCCAAAAACCTGAATTGGATGTGGATCTGGGGTATCGTCCTTACATTCTGCCTAGTATTGCAAATTATCACCGGCATCATTCTGGCTATGCATTACACGCCGCATGTCGACATGGCGTTTGCCTCGATTGAGCATATCATGCGCAATGTGAACGGCGGCCATATGATGCGCTACGTTCATATGAACGGTGCATCACTGTTCTTCGTGGCGGTTTATGCACACATCTTCCGCGGTCTATACTACGGATCTTACAAGGCACCGCGTGAAGTTACGTGGATCATCGGGATGCTGATTTACCTTTGCATGATGGGCACGGCGTTTATGGGTTATGTTCTGCCCTGGGGTCAGATGTCTTTCCACGGTACTGCTGTGATCACCGGCCTCTTTGGTGCGATCCCGGGTATTGGTGAAGCAATTCAGACATGGCTTCTGGGCGCAAGCGCAGTTGGGCAACCGGCACTTAACAGGTTCTTCTCACTTCACTACCTGCTGCCGTTTGTGATTGCTGGGCTTGTGGTTGTTCATATCTGGGCATTCCACTCAACCGGTAACAACAACCCAACCGGCGTCGACGTACGCAAGGACTCTAAGGCTGTCGCGGAAAAAGACACCCTTCCGTTCTGGCCTTACTTTGTGATCAAAGACGTCTTTGCGCTGGCTGTTATCATGATGGTATTCTGGGCGATCGTCGGCTTTATGCCGAACTACCTTGGCCACCCGGACAACTACATCGAAGCCAACGCACTTGTGACACCGGCACACATCGTTCCCGAATGGTACTTCCTGCCGTTCTACGCGATCCTGCGGGCCTTCACGGCCGATGTCTGGGCTGTTCAGCTTGTAAGCTTTGTCACCGGTGGCATCATCAACGCCAAGTTCTTTGGTGTTCTGGCGATGTTTGGCGCAATCGCCGTCCTGGCGCTGGCTCCTTGGCTTGATACTTCATCGGTACGCTCGGGTCGTTACCGTCCGATGTTCAAATGGTGGTTTGTGCTTCTCGTGATCGACTTCTTTGTTCTGATGTGGGTTGGCGCACGCCCTGCTGAATTCCCATATGACTGGATTTCACTGATCGCGTCCGCGTACTGGTTCGCCTACTTCCTGATCATCCTGCCGCTATTGGGTGTGATTGAAAAACCGGATGCGCAACCGGCGACCATCGAAGCAGATTTTGACGCCCACTATGGCGCCAAAGCTGAAACGCCGGCCGAGTGAAAGGGACAATGACAATGATCAGAAAACTAGCGATCACCGCCGTCACGGCCCTTGGCCTTTCAACCGGAGGCGTTTTTGCAGCCGGTGGCGAACAACACATCGAAGATTTTGCTTTCTCGTTCGAAGGACCTTTTGGCAAATTCGATCAGAACCAGCTACAACGCGGCCTGCAAATCTACACCGAAGTCTGTTCAGCCTGCCACGGCATGCAATATGTCTACTTCCGCAACCTCGCGGATGAAGGCGGACTTGGGTATTCAGAAGATCAGGCACGGGCTTACGCTGAAAACTTCGAAGTCTGGGATCCCGAGCTTAGCGACGGTGACGGCGATTTCCGTCCGGCGACCCCTGCGGATCACTTCCCTGCAAACACTGCGGCTGGTGCGCCTGACTTGTCTTTGATGGCAAAAGCGCGCGCGGGCTTTCACGGGCCATATGGCCTGGGGATCAATCAGGCCGTTCGCGGCATGGGTGGTGCTGAATATATCGCTTCGATCCTGACTGGCTACACCGGCCACGAAAAAGAAGAGAACAACGTCACTTTCTATGAAAACACTGCCTTCCCGGGCGGCTGGATTTCAATGGCGCCGCCGCTGGTTGGCGAAGATGTAGAGTACGCCGACGGCCACTCTAACGATCTCCACCACGAAGCAATGGATGTTTCTGCCTTCCTGATGTGGGCAGCGGAACCAAAAATGATGGCGCGTCAGCAAGCAGGCTTCATCGGTGTTTTCTCTTTGTTGATCCTGTCGGTGTTGCTCTATCTCACCAACAAACGGATTTGGGCACCAATCAAGAAAAGAGCGAAATCCGGCGAAGCATAGAACTCGTTGATTTTGAAATGAATAAACCCCGCCATTCGGCGGGGTTTTCTTTTGTTAGCCTGTATCACTAACCTGTCAGGCGATCGTGATGCGTTCTGCCTTTTTTGCTGTGCTAGGGTAAACCCGCACAAATTGATTATAGGCGCACAGCATGGCTGCGGGCACCCTAATAAAACATTTTTCTAACCACAAACGCCGGTTCGTGGTCCTTATCGTTTTTCTCGCGATTCTTTTCATCGGTTGGTATTTTGGACAACGCGCCGCGAACTACGCGTCCAGCGAAGCGCTGCTAAACGATAAACCACTAATGCGGATGATGATATTGACCGTCGCGGGTCTCTACATCGTCACGTCAGCAATACCATTTGTTCCCGGTGCCGAAATCGGGTTTGGTATGCTGATGATCTTTGGCGCAAGTGCCGCGATATTGGTCTATCTGTGCATGGTGGCCGCTTTGCTGATCGCTTACCTGATTGGCCGGTTTGTTCCTGCCGCCCTTATTGCCAGAGCATTTGCATATCTGGGGTTCGAACGCGCACAAACCCTGGTGGAGAAACTGGCTGGTCTGGACCACAAAGAGCGCCTTTCCTATTTGGCAGAGAACGCGCCGAACCGTATTATTCCGATCCTGCTAAAGCACAGGTATCTTGCGCTGATCGCTGTATTAAACCTGCCGGGTAACGTTGTTCTGGGCGGCGGTGGCGGCATTGCATTCGCGGCAGGCATGTCCGGGCTATATCCACTGCCCGCGTTTGTTATTTCACTCCTGATTGCTGTCGCGCCAGTGCCTCTGATGTTCGTGCTGTCGCACAATTTTTTCTGAAGGCTATCCCAGATAGTTTTTCAACGCGTCTGGCGGGTTGGCAAATAGCGTGGCCGTATCTGTTGGCGGATGCGCAATACCCTCTGCCACAAGGATTGTTTGGTTTGAAATGCGCACTGCATCATCCGGGTCGTGGCTAACCATCAGCAGGGTTGCGCCTGTCTCATCAAGCAGGTCTGCCAGAAGGGTTAGCATCTCTCCTTTTAATGCCGGGCCGAGCGCACCGAATGGCTCGTCCAGCAACACCAATGGTTTTTGACGCAAGATCATACGTGCAAGCGCAACGCGGGCGATCTGCCCGCCCGACAGAGCGGCAGGTTTGCGGTTGCCGAACCCTTTCAACCCCACTCGTTCAAGAACATGGGTCACGGCATCTTTCTGCGAAGAGGATAGCTTCAGATCAGAACGCAGGGCAAGGCCAACATTCTCCGCAGCATTTAAATGTGGAAACAGGTTATTGTCCTGAAACAACAAACTTAGCGGTCTTTCTCCCGGCGGAAGGTCAGCCAGATCAACTCCATCCCACAGGATTTTACCACTTCCGGGTTTCAGGAAACCTGCGATGGCCGCGAGCAAGGTTGATTTGCCCGCCCCGGATGGCCCGATTACAGCAACCCTTGCTCCTGTTGGGACTGACAGATTAGCCGTAAGGCAAAAATCATCCTGAACAATTTCCAATCTTTCAAGTGTCAGCATCAACACGGCCCCCACGATCAAAAATCCAAAACAGACACAGGCTGAGCGCCAACAAGACTAGCGCCGCTCCTGCCGCGTCGCCCATCCGGTAGGCTGTCATTAAACGAAACATCTGTAACGGTAGTGTCGCGCTCTCAGGATCAGCAAACAATGCGATCACCCCAAGGTCCCCCATCGACAACGCTGCCGCAAGACCAGCAGCGAACCCAAGCGGTCTGCGCATCCGTGGCAAGATCAGCAACCGCAACCGGGACCAGCCTGACAGACCAAGACTGTCAGCGAGGCGACCATAGTCATTTTCAATGTCGCGCAGTGCGGGGCTCAACGCGCGCAAGGCGAATGGTAGGCTCATCGCGGCGTTTACGACAGCTGTTACCGGCAGCGCCAGATCGGACGGGCGCGCAAACGGGAAGATCATGATAAATAACCCGGTCCCGACGACCAAAGGTGACGCAGCAATCGTCAGATACCCAATACCCTCGACAAATCCGGCGGTTCGTTTCTGGCCAAGTTTGACTGCAAGCAATGCCAAGGACAAAGACAAGCTGATCGCGAGTGCTGCAGAACCCAAGGCCACCAATACTGATCTGAACGCAGACCACCAGACAACATCAGGCAGCGTCCAGACTGCTCCGGCACCTTTAAGAAAGATCACGACCAGGGGAGTGAGCAAAAACAGCGTGGCGAACACAAGGACGGTAAAATCCTGCGCGCGAAGCACCGGATTGCTCGTGTCCCACCGTTCAACAGTCCGGTCAAGCCCTGCCCCCATGCCTGCGGGTGTTGCCACACGCCACGCGATAACCGCAACAACCGCGCATAAACCAAATTGAATGACAGCAAGAAGAGCCGCTTTTCCAAGATCAAAGTCAAACCGGAACGCCTGATAAATCGCGAGTTCCAGCGTTGTCGCCTTTGGCCCCCCACCCAGCGCAAGAACAACCGCAAAGCTGGTCATGCAAAGCAGGAAGATCACCATGAAAATACCCGGTACAACCGCGCGCAGCATTGGCCATTCCAGAACACGCTGTATGTCTGCATTGTCAAAGCCAAGCGAGGCGGCAAGGCGAAACCGCTCTGCCGGGATGGCCAGCCAACCTTGCAAAATAAGGCGTGTCGCAAGGGGGATGTTGAAAAAGACATGCGCCAGAACGACGCCGTGTAATCCATAAATATGAACAGGCGGCAAACCCACCCAGCCAAGCATCGTGCTGAGTATGCCTGACCGGCCAAACACCGCGAGCAATCCCAGCACCGCAACAATAACCGGCAGGATAAACGGCGCGCCAAGCAATGTTATAAGTGCTGAGCGCCCGAAAAACTGCCGCCGCGCAAGCGCGCGTGCCACCGGCACTGCAAGAAGCACGCTTAGAGATGCCGAAAGGAACGCCTGCCAAAGCGTAAACCTTAACGCAGCCCAATCTGCTGGGCGCAAGGCGGATACCCCCTCTGCCCGCGTTACTACAGCAGCCAGTGTGCCAAGCGTCAGCAAAAGGATGAGGGCGGCAGAAACCGCCCCCAAGCCGTCGACCGGCTTTATTGGGACAAGGCGTTTCGCCATTCTTCCAATGCTCCGTCCCGTACATCATTCGCTTCCTGTTCGGACAAGAAGATCGCCTTCTCAGGCGTTCCTAACTGCAAAAACTGTGCGGGTAGTTTCGCTGCATCAAGTTGGGCGGGGTAGGACCAGTTGCTTGTCGGGATCATAGACTGGAACTCTTCTGACAGGACGTATTCCATAAACGCGTCAGCAAGTTCCGGCTGATCGGTCGTCGCGATTTTTGCGGCCAGTTCAACAAGCACATAGTGGCCCTCATCAAAAATCGCCGCCGATTTTGTCAAATCCTCTTCGGCTATGATGTGATAGGCGGGCGACGTGGTGAACGACAAAACCATGTTAGCTTCGCCATCCGTGAACATACCGTAGGCTTCAGACCAGCCTTTGGTCACGGTCAGGATTTTTGGCGCAAGCCGTGCCCAGGCGTTTTCCGCATCATCCCCGTAAACCGATTTCACCCAAAGCAAAAGGCCAAGGCCAGAGATCGAACTCCGTGGGTCCTGAATGACGATTTTCACATCGTCCGGCATCTCTAACAACGCTTCAAAGCTGGTGGGTGGGTTTTCAAGCTTGGTGTTGTCGTAGACGAAGGAAAGGTAGCTCCAGTCAAAGGGCAGAAACACGTCATCCGCCCATTCAATTGGCAGCGTGAGGCCACTGGTGTCTTGACCATGTGTGCCAAACAAGCCTGATTCCCGCGCCTTCAGCGTGACATCGGTGTTCAGGCCAATGACAACATCCGCCTCTGTCCGTTCCCCTTCAAGCAACAGCCGGGGCAGAACATCACCCGTGATAAATTGCAAGTCACAGGCGCAGCGTTCTTCAAACCCTGCTTCAATGCCGGGGCCCGGTCCCCATTCAGACGCAAAGTAGTCTGGTGCGTAAACTGTCAGAACGGGCGCCTCTGCCGCAGCCATGCTGGCTGCACAAAGTCCCGCGGCGATCAGTGGATATTTCATATCTCATCCTCTATTTGCCGACGGGCGGATATCGGGATGAGTGCATCTCAACCTTCCCTCCGCCGGTCTTAACCGGTTCAGGTTCAACGGGTCCGCTATTGCATCTCAGCCAGTAAAGGCCCCCCGAGGTAAGGATGTCTCTAGGGCGGCATAACGCACTTGGCAAGCCAAAACCCCTTGAGACAGGCGCCGCCGCCCGGTAGAGCAGTTGAAAAGGAGCGTTTGCATGAGCATCAATACATTCGGGCATCTCTTTCGTGTAACCACCTGGGGCGAAAGTCACGGGCCCGCTTTGGGCGCGACAGTGGATGGCTGCCCCCCCGGTGTGCCGGTCACTCCCGAAATGCTCCAGCACTGGCTCGACAAACGCAAACCCGGCCAGAGCAAGCACACCACGCAGCGGCAAGAGGCCGATCTGGTACGCATTCTGTCCGGAATGTATGAAGGCAAAACCACAGGCACGCCGATTCAGTTGATGATAGAAAACACCGATCAGCGGTCCAAGGATTATGGGGATATAGCCGAAACCTTTCGTCCCGGCCACGCAGACATCACCTACCATCAAAAATACGGAAACCGCGACCCGCGTGGCGGCGGCCGGTCGTCGGCACGTGAAACCGCTGCACGGGTTGCAGCGGGTGGGGTTGCGCGCGAAGCGATCAAAGCCTTGGCACCGGATGTCGAGATCAGGGGTTACATGGTTCAGATGGGCGAAATGCACATTGACCGGAACAGATTTGATTGGGATGCGATCGACCAGAATGATTTCTGGATTCCCGATGCAGGCGCTGTAAAGGATTGGGACGCCTATCTTGGAAAAATCCGTAAATCAAAAAACTCGGTTGGGGCCGTTGTCGAGGTTGTGGCGCGTGGCGTCCCGGCAGGCATAGGCGCGCCTGTCTACGGTAAACTTGATACCGACCTTGCGGCTGCAATGATGTCAATCAATGCCGTAAAGGGTGTTGAGATTGGTGAAGGCATGGCGGCGGCAGCGCTAAAAGGCACCGACAATGCGGACGAAATATTCATGGGGCCGGATGGGCCTGAATATAGCTCTAACCATTCGGGCGGCATTTTGGGTGGAATAAGCACTGGTCAGGATCTCGTCGTTCGTTTCGCCGTAAAGCCAACGTCATCGATCCTCACACCACGCAGATCGATCCGCAAAGATGGCACCCCGATTGAGGTAATCACCAAAGGCCGCCATGATCCCTGCGTTGGGATTCGCGCAGTTCCGGTCGGCGAAGCAATGATGGCCTGCGTTATACTGGACCACCTGCTGTTGCACCGTGGCCAGGTTGGTGAAAATCAGGGCAAGATTGGCTGATTTACACCAACAGTTTCGCCGGATCGTTGCGGATCACATGGCGAGTGATGCTGCGCATGACCTCGCGCATCTCGACAGGGTCTGGCGAAACTGTCAGCAGATTGCCGAAGGCGAAGGTGTGGTTGCTGGAAGCACGCTCTTAGCAGCGGCCTATTTTCATGATCTGGTAAACCTGCCAAAAGATGACCCAAACCGGGTGGGTGCGTCGACTATGTCCGCAGATGCAGCTGAGGGGCTACTTGCTCCATTTTCGTTTTCCGAGGAAGACATTGCAACAATCAGACACGCGATAGAGGCACATAGCTACTCTGCGAACATTCCTGCGCGAAACATAGAGGCAAAGATTTTGCGGGACGCTGATCGGTTAGATGCGCTGGGGGCCATTGGTATCGCGCGCGCCTTTGCAGTCGCGGGTTCTTTGGGGCGTGAACTTTATAATCCAACCGACCCATTTCCAACAATCCGTGCACTTGATGATCTACGGTTCTCAATCGATCACTGGACCGCAAAGCTCTTAAAGCTTCCTCGTGAGATGTCGACCGATACCGCCCGTAAGCTGGCAACGGAGCGGGCCGCAATTATGCGCGGGTTTTTGGAGAATCTTGCGAATGAAATTGGCCACAAATTACCCGAAAACTGGGGTGGCTAAGCGCGTTGTTTAGACAACTGAACCGCCAGAATGCCCACAGTGATGATCGCGACACCAATCAGGTCTATCCCGCCTATCGCTTCGCCAAGTAAAACACCGGCGATTGCAACACCAAAGAATGGATTCAGGAAGTGAAAGGTCGCTGCGCGTACAGCACCTATTCTGCCAACCAGCGCGAACCAAACCCAGGTTGCCAGTACACCCGGAACCAGCGTTGTGTAGATAAACGCAAAACCCAGTCGCCAGGTGAAGTTAACCTCAATTGTTTCCAGCCCGGCTGACGCGACGGCCAGAATACCCGCGCCAACAAACATCTGCAGCCCGACAATCATCATGACATTTCCGCCGGACGATGCCCCCCGCACCGAAAGTGTGGCAATGGTCAGGGCTACGGCGGCGATTCCGCACAGGCTGACGCCGTAGAGGTCAACTCCACCGTTAATCCGCGTACCCATAATCAGGCCAACGCCAATTACGCCCGCCAGCAGGCCGAGTACCGCAAGCGGGCGAAGCCGTTCGCGAAAAACCACCCAGCCAGCAAAGGCAACCATCAGTGGCATCATCGATGCGATGATAGAGGCAAGCGACGCTTCGATGGTTTGCATCGCAACAAAATTAAGCCCCAGATATAGAGCGTTCTGGCACAGCCCAAAAACAAATGTCGCACGCCATTGGTCGCGCGTCAGGGTCCAGCTTTGGCCCATCATCCGGGCGATCGCCACACCGATAATTCCCGAGATAAAAAATCGTAGTGCCAGAGAACCCAAGGGGGGCGCATCCATCACGATGACCCGCGCAGAGGTAAAGGCCGAAGACCACATCAATGCAAAGGCAAGCCCCATGCCTATCGCACGTATGTCCATTGCTGCCTCCAAATGAAAAGGGTCGCCTGCGTCAGGCGACCCTAATGTATTCAGCGTTGGGGACAATCCCCGAAAATATTAACCGTTGACGCCGTCTTTCAGCGCTTTCGCGATTGTCATTTTGACAACTTTGTCGGCGTCTTTTTTGATCTGCTCGCCAGTAGCGGGATTGCGAACCATACGCTCTGGGCGTTCGCGGCAGTAAATTTTACCAACACCTGGAAGGGTCACAGCGCCGCCGCCGGTTACTTCGCGCGTGATAACCGCGATAACTGCGTCCAGTGCGCCGTTCGCTGCTTTTTTGTCTGAGCCCATTTCGTCGGCCAGAGCAGCTACAAGCTGGGTCTTTGTCATTGGTTTTGCCATTGTATGTCTCCTCATGAAGCCCTGATAACTTGGGCATTATTGGGCGCATTTAACGGCATGTTGTGATGGGACACAACAATTAGTGGTAAAATTCTTCAGATTTTCATGTATTTTGTGCTGATTTTCGCCGTCTCAGAGGAACGCGGTCTCTTCAAAGCTACGCAATTTGCGTGAATGGATGCGTTCCAGTGGCATTTTCCGCAATGCTTCCATAGCGTGTATACCTATTTTCAAATGCCGCGAAACCTGTGTTTTATAAAAATCCGAGGCCATTCCCGGTAATTTCAACTCACCATGCAGAGGTTTGTCAGAAACACACAGTAATGTTCCATAAGGGACGCGGAAGCGAAACCCATTTGCTGCGATCGTTGCACTTTCCATATCCAAAGCGATGGCGCGCGACTGTGAAAGACGCTGAACCGGGCCTGACTGGTCTCTCAACTCCCAGTTGCGGTTGTCAATGGTGGCGACGGTCCCCGTTCGCATGATGCGTTTAAGCTCAAATCCTTCCAGTTTGGTAACTGACGCAACTGCCTGTTCCAAAGCGATTTGAATTTCCGCAAGCGGTGGAATTGGAACCCAGATTGGCAGGTCGTCATCCAGAACATGATCTTCGCGCAGATAAGAATGCGCGAGCACGAAATCCCCAAGGTTCTGAGAGTTCCGCAGCCCGGCGCAATGCCCGACCATCAGCCAGGCATGAGGCCGCAAAACCGCAATGTGATCTGTTGCTGTTTTGGCGTTTGAAGGACCCACCCCTATGTTCACCAGTGTGATTCCCGTCCCATCCGCGCGTTTCAAATGATAGGTCGGCATCTGAGGCAATTTCGCTGGTGCGTCCAGAATTTGGTCTGGCGAAGAGATTTCCGCGTTTCCCGGCCCAACGAAACCTGTGTAGCCGTTGCCAGGTTTAGCCAGCATTTCACGTGCGTATGCCTCAAACTCTTCTATGTAGAATTGATAGTTGGTAAACAAAACGTGGTTCTGGAACTGTTCAGCCGGAGTCGCCGTATAATGCGCCAACCGCGCCAAAGAATAGTCCACGCGCTGCGCCGTGAACGGACCAAGCGGGCCTGACCCGTCCGGATTTTTGTAACCAAAGCCATTCACTATATCATCATTTGTGGTTGAAAGATCTGGCACATCAAAGACGTCGCGCAGTGGATACTCCATGCACCCTTCTTGCGGAACGTTCACCTCGGCGTCACCAGCGACCGCAAAATGAACCGGCATTGGTGTATCCGATATGCCTATCACCACAGGAACACTATGATTGCACATCAACAAATCTATTTGCTGGCACAGGTAGTTTTCGAACAAATCGGGCCGCGTGACAGTGGTTGAATAAGTTCCCGGAACTGCGACATGGCCGAAACTCAGACGGCTGTCTGCCTGTGCATAACTTGTCGTCGTAACCCGAATTTCGGGATAAAATGCCCTGTACCGTCTATCGGGTCGAGGGCCTGTCGCTTTTTCTGAAAACCTCTCGCTCAGGAATTGAGTGGCTGTGCGATAAAGGTCTTTCAGCCGTTCCACTGCTGCCTTAGCGTCGGTGAAGCTTTCATGTGCGGGAACGGCCGGGGTTTCTACGTCTATTTCGAAATGTGCTGTCATTGTTATTGTCCTTTTTCAAACAGCTCTGTCAGCTCAAACTTCGTGACGTCCACCAAACCCAAATCAGAGATACGTAGTTCTGGGATAACAACAAGTGCCAGCAGTGAATGCTGCATATAAGCATTGTTCAGCGTGCAGCCACAGGCCGCCATAGCAGCGACCATTTTATCAGCAGTTTCTGCCACCTCTTGCGCGGGTGCGTCCGACATGAGACCTGCAATTGGCAGTTTCACCAAGGCCAGTTCGCGTCCGTTTTGCCAGACCGTGATACCACCGCCAACATCTTGCAGCCTGTTCGCAGCCATCGCCATATCAGCATGATTCGTACCGACAACGATCATGTGATGGCTGTCATGTGCGACTGTCGACGCGATCGCCATATCACCAGTATACCCGAACCCGGACACAAAACCATTTACCACACCACCAGAACCCCGATGTCGTTCCACCAGTGCAATTTGGCAAACATCCTGAGCGGGGTCCCCTTCGACCATTCCGTCCACGACGGAAAGTTCTGCTGTCAAAGCTTTGGTTGGGGCTTGATTTTCAACAACGCCGATAACTTTTGCAGTGACCGTGTTCGCGCCTTCCGGGGCTGTGATATGGAAGTCAGCACCAATCAGTATGCGTCCCATATTCACGGTTTTCCGTACCTTTTCCGGCCACTTCAGATGCGGGCATTCAACCATTACCACCCCATTTTCCGCCACTGTTACTCCACGTGCAATGACGCGGTTTATTGGCAGTGTTTTAAGGTCCGACGTCAGAACAACATCGGCGCGGCGGCCAGGGGCGATCGAGCCAAGTTCCCGCTCTAACCCAAAATGGGTTGCTGTGTTGATTGTCGCCATTTGCAGTGCGACTAGCGGCTCGCATCCACATTCGATTGCATGGCGCACAACGCGGTTCATATGGCCGTCGTTGACCAGCGTGCCTGAATGGCTGTCATCCGTGCAAAGAATAAAGTTACGGGAATCGAGCCCTTTTTCCGTAACCGCTGTTATCTGGGTTTCAATGTCATACCAGGCCGAACCAAGCCGCATCATGTGCCGCATTCCCTGCCGGGTACGGGCAATTGCATCCGCCTCGCAGGTTCCCTCGTGATCATCTGCGGGTCCGCCTGCCGCGTAGGCATGGAAAGCCGGGCCAAGATCCGGGCTTGCGTAATGCCCCCCAACGGTTTTACCCGCGTTCTGGGTCGCTGCGATTTCGGCCAACATTTTTGGGTCTGCATTGACCACGCCGGGAAAATTCATCATTTCGCCAAGCCCAATGATACCGGGCCAGCTCATCGCCTCAGCAACGTCCTCGGGTGTGATTTCATAACCCGTTGTTTCAAGACCTGGGGCTGAGGGCGCGCAACTTGGCATCTGCGTAAATATGTTAACGGGCTGCATCATCGCCTCGTCATGCATCAGGCGTACACCTTCAAGGCCCATGACATTCGCAATCTCATGCGGATCGGTGAACATCGAGGTGGTACCATGCGGAATGACAGCGCGGGCGAACTCTGCGGGCGTCAGCATGCCGGATTCGATGTGCATATGCGCATCACATAGTCCCGGGATCATATACTGACCCTTTGCATCGATCACCTCAGTTGCGGGTCCGATGCAATGACTGGCATCTGGGCCGCAATAGGCAAATCGACCATCCGCAATTGCGATATCATGGTTTTCGAGAAGCTCGCGGGTGTGAACGTTAACCCAAACACCGCCCTTTAGAACCAAATCTGCCGCTGCACGCCCGGCCGCAACGGCGATTAAACGTGCGGCGCTTTCGGGCCATGTTTTAATTGAATGCGTTTCCATGGACCAATTGTCCTTACATTTGTTCGGTGTTCAAGCCCCTGATTTCACTCTTGAGCCAATCTGAAAAAGCCTGAGATGCAGGTGACGCGACATGTCCCGCCGGATGAATCAGATAGTAAGCCTCGCTTACGGGTGCAACGTGATCAAATGGCTGTTTTAAAATGCCATCACGCAACATGTCTGCCACAAGAATATCATGCCCAATCGCAACACCGCTGCCAGCGCGCGCTGCTGAAAACGAAACTGTGTAAGTGCTCGCATAGGTCAAATGCGCCCTTTTAGGGAAAGATATCCCTTGTCCTGCGCACCAGGATTCCCAGTTGCAGGAAAGCCCTGCACAGTCAAACAACGGCCGATCAAACAGCGTGTCGAGCGTTACTGAATCGCCCGGGGCGCAAATCGGAAAATAGTTTGCCCGTGTAAGAAGCTCGTACATCAGCCGAGAATCTGGTTCGCGCCCAAATCGAATCTCCAGGTCAGCGGACTGTGAAGTATGATCCAAATGCCAGATTGGCGTTGTGAAATTTAAACGAATTTTTGGATGTGCCGCGAAAAACTTTGGTAATCGCGGCGCCAGCCAATGCACCGTGAAGGCAAGGTTAGAGACGATCTGCAACGTTTTCGCCCGATCAGGGCCAAGCAATTGTTGCGTGCCCTTTGTTAAAACAGAAAAACTATCCTGAACCCATGGAAGATACAGATTACCCGCGTCCGTCAGTTCGAGCCGCCGAACAAGTCGGTAAAACAATGCCTTACCCAAATATCCCTCTAACGCCTTGATCTGCTGACTTACGGCAGATTGCGTCATGTTTAGTTCCTGAGCCGCACTTGTGAACGACAGGTGTCGCGCCGACGCTTCAAACGCGCGCAACCAGTTCAGCGGGGGAAGGCCGGTATCATCCATTTTTTCTCATAAGCTATGCATTAGTTCTGCTAATAGCATGGCGCCTTTTTTTTCGTTGGTAAAGATAAGCCAGCATCGCCACGATGTTGCTCAAGGATTTGAAAGGAAATGAAATGGCGACGCCTACCCCGCTGCACAAAGCAAATATTGATCACTGGCAAGAACGCGTCGATATGGCCGCTGCGTTTCGCTGGACCGAGCGGCTTAATTTTCACGAAGCGGTGGCGAACCATTTCAGCCTGGCGGTGAACGAGGACGGAACAGAATTTTTGATGAACCCAAATCAGGCGCATTTTTCGCGTATCAAAGCGTCTGATCTGCTGCTGCTGGATGCCAACAATCCGAATGCGCTGGACACACCGGATGCACCTGATCCAACCGCGTGGGGGCTGCATGGCTCAATCCACCGGCGTTGCCGCCATGCGCGCTGCGTGATGCATGTGCATTCGATTCACGCAACTGTTTTGGCCTGCCTTGCGGATTCAAACCTCCCACCAATCGACCAGAATACCGCGACCTTCTACAAGCGCTACGTTATTGACGAAAGTTTTGGTGGCCTCGCCTTTGAGGCAGAAGGCGAACGCTGCGCGTCTATGCTGTCAGACCCAAAAGTTAAAGTCATGATCATGGGCAATCACGGCGTGTTGATTATTGGAGATAGCGTCGCCGATACCTTTAACAGGCTCTATTATTTCGAACGCGCGGCAGAAACATACATTCGCGCGCTTCAAACGGGCCAGCCGTTGCGCGTGTTGTCGGACGAGATAGCAGAGAAGACCGCTCAGGAACTAGAAGACTATCCAAGCCAGGCAGAGCGGCACCTTGCAGAATTGAAGGCTATTCTGGACGAAGAAGGCTCTAACTACGCCCAATAGGGCCAAATTTGCATTTGGCTAAACTCCGACAAGGACCTTCAGAGATGACTGAAAAACTGAAGACGGAAAACCTATCCGGTAGCTGGAACTATCATCCTGATCTGCCGCTGCAGGACTCGTCAATATTTCAATGGCCACCACGGCCAGCCGATCTTGTGAAATGGCTTGCCTTTAACTGGCTAATGCTGTCCGAACGGGTGATCATGGTGCTGATGGCCTTCGCGCTTTGGGCGTTCTTTTATCCGTCACTTGAAACGACGCAAACCTTTGCCGTTGGTTGGATTTTACAGATCTGGGCAATTAACTTTGCGATGATTTTTATCTGCTCTGGTGGGCTGCACTGGTATTTCTACATACATAAGGGCCAAGGTAAGAAACTGAAGTTCGAGCGTCGCGATCAGGGAAAAAACAACCGGCTATGGAACTTTTCGGATCAGGTACGGGACAATATGTTCTGGTCGCTGGGGTCAGGGGTGCTGCAACTTACCGGGTTTCAGGTGGTCACAATGTGGTTAATGGCCAACGGATACGCACCAACAATTACATTTGCCAACAACCCGATCTGGTTCATTCTTGCCCTAATCCTTGTCCCGATCTGGTCTGCGTTTCATTTCTATTGGGTGCATCGGTTGCTGCATGTTCCGTTTCTCTACAAGCGCGTGCATTCGCTTCACCACCGGAACGTCAACATCGGGCCGTGGAGCGGGTTTTCGATGCATCCTGTTGAGCATTTCATTTACTTAACAACGCTGTGCATCCATTGGGTCGTGGCGAGCCACCCCGTTCACCTGTTCTTTCACATCGTGTATCAAGGGCCCGGTGCCGCGATGACCCATACAGGATATGAGGACCTGCTGATCAAAGATAAGCGGCGTCTGGCGCTCGGAACCTTTTACCATCAGCTTCATCATCGCTATTATGAGTGTAATTACGGAAACCAAGAAATGCCCTGGGACCGGTGGTTTGGCACTTTTCATGATGGCTCGGAAGAGGCGACTGTGGAAACACGCGCACGAAAGAAACGGATGCATGCCTGATGGCAGAACCAAGACGAGAATGGAACTATACCCCTGATTTGCCTTTGGGGGTCTCTCCTCTGTGGCAATGGCCCCCAAAACCGCTGGCGGTGCTGCGCTGGTATTGGGATGGTTGGTTCCTGATCACCGTTAACCTGATAATCCTTGGGCTAAGCATTGCCAGCTGGGTTTGGTTTAGCCCCTCTTTGGAAACCGCGCAAACTTTGGCATTCAGTTGGATTCTTCAGATCATTTTACGCAATTTGGCGTTATTAGTGACTGTTGCAGGTGGCTTACACCTATATTTTTACACTTTCCGAAATCAAGGAAACGACCTTAAATATGACGCCCGGGAATTTGCCAAAAAGGGCCGAATGTTCACCCTGAACAATCAGGTTCTGGACAATATTTTTTGGAGCTGCACCAGCGGTGTTCTAGTTTGGAGCGCCTATGAAGTTTTGATGTTCTGGTGCTTTGCCAACGGGTATCTGTCGTTACTAAGCTGGGAAACGAACCCTATCTGGTTTGTAGCAATCTTTTTTCTGATCCCGATATGGGAAAGCTTTTATTTTTATTGGATTCATCGCTGGCTGCACTGGCCCCCACTTTACCGTGTTGCCCATGCGCTTCATCATCGGAATACCAATGTCGGTCCTTGGTCCGGGCTTTCGATGCATCCGATCGAACATATCATCTACTTTGGATCGGTTCTGATCCACTGGGTTATCGCGTCTCACCCTTTGCACATGATGTTTCACCTACAGTTTTACGCGCTGTCTGCCGTGACAACACATACCGGGTTTGAAGAGTTGTTCATCAAAAACAAAAAACGTCTTCGGTTAGGTATGTTTCATCACCAAATGCATCATAGGTATTTTGAATGCAATTACGGCAATCTGGACGTGCCTTGGGATATTTTGTTCGGATCCTTTCATGATGGAACACCGGAGGCAAAAGAGCGGATGCGTCACCGCTTGAAAAACAGAAACACGGCGCGCTGAACCTGCCTATCCAGTCCTCATATGCCGCGGGGCAGTTCCAAATTCTTCTCTGAAGGCCCGGGTCATCGCGCTTGCGTTCTGATACCCGGAACGTAGCGCAATTTCGCCAACTGGCAATTCTGTTTCAAGAACCAGTTTTCGAGCCAATATAAGCCTAAAACGCCTGTATACGGTCTGCGGAGACGCCCCAAGATCCGCCTTCATGCGCGCTTCCAAATCCTTTTGGCTGCGTCCGACATGCCGTGCGATTTCGCCAATGCTTAACGGTTCTTCCAAATGCTCCTGCATCAGCGCAACGGCGCGTGAAACGGTCTTTGTTCGTGCCAGCCGCACATTTTGCGGTGCAGTAACACCTGGTGACATGAAGAGGGTCGCAACCTCCAACCTCAACGCTTCGCCGCTGTTTTGCGCGATCATCTCCATCACAAGGTCAAAAGCCGCCATTGCACCGCTGCAGGTGATGCGATTTGAATCAATAACGTATCGTTCACGCACAGTTTCGACATCCGGGAATTGTTCGGCAAAGCTACCCAGTTCTTCCCAGTGAATTGTCGCGCGACGCCCTGTCAGCAGCCCCGCTTCGGCCAAAAGCCAACTGCCTGTATCAAAGCCCGCTAAGGTTGGAAATCTTCGTGCGGCACTGCGAAGGCCACGTACTGTTGCCGTGTTTGCATGCCGCTTAAAATCATAACTTGGCATCACAGCCAACATATCGCCTGACGCCTCCGCCAGTTTTCCGTGCGGCGCAATCTGCAACCCGCTGGACGAGGCAACCGGAGCCCCGTCCAAAGACAGGAAACGCCAATCATATAAAACGCGTCCAGAAAGCGTGTTTGCGGCACGAAGCGGTTCAACAGTGTTGGCAAGGCAATGGTTCGAAAAGGACTCGAACAGCAACACACTGATACGCTGCACTGCGGCGTTTCGATTTTCCCAGTTTCGCATGATCTTCGCCCAATTTTGCACAGTCATACTGGGCGAGCCCAATAACCTTTGCAAACAAATTCAACAAATCGGAGCCCGTGATGCAATTCGGCCTGAACGAAGAACAAGAGATGATCGTTTCAACTGTCCGCAGTTTCGTTGAAAACGAAATCTATCCGCACGAAGATTTGGTAGACCGTACAGGTGAAGTACCAGCAGAGGTTGCTGAGGAAATTAAGCGAAAAACCATCGAACTTGGGTTCTACGCCTGTAATTTTCCTGAAGAAGTGGGCGGTGCGGGCCTGAGCCACCTAGAGTTCGGATTGGTGGAACGTGAACTTGGCCGCGGGTCAATGGCGCTTAATCACTTTTTCGGGCGTCCACAAAACATCCTGATGGCATGCGAGGGAGTACAGAAAGAACGTTACTTATTCCCCGCTGTTCGTGGAGAGCGGATGGATGCGCTTGCAATGACCGAACCCGGTGCGGGTTCGGACGTGCGCGGGATGAAGTGCAACGCCGTGCGTGATGGTGGTGATTGGGTCTTGAATGGAACAAAACACTTCATATCAGGCGCAGATCACGCTGATTTCATAATCGTTTTTGTTGCAACAGGCGAAGACCAGACACCGCGCGGGCCTAAAAAGCGCATCACGACCTTCCTGGTAGACCGGGGAACGCCAGGGTTTACCATCCGGGATGGCTATAAATCCGTCAGCCACCGTGGATACAAGAACATGGTGCTTGAATTTGATGATTGCCGTTTGCCCGACGCTCAGGTGCTGGGAGAGGTTGATGGCGGCTTTGCCGTGATGAACGAATGGCTCTACGCCACCCGAATTACGGTTGCCACCATGTGTGTGGGTAGGGCGCGAAGGGCCTTTGACTACGCGCTCGACTACGCCGCCCAACGCCATCAGTTCGGCCAGCCGATTGGTAAATTTCAAGGCATCGGGTTTCAGATTGCCGATATGATCACCGAAATTGATGCCGCTGACCTGCTGACGTTGGCGGCGGCTGAAAGGCTTGACCGGGGTCTGCCTGCCAACCGGGAAATCGCCTCTGCCAAACTTTATGCCTCGGAAATGCTGGCGCGTGTTACCGACGCTGCGATTCAGGTGCACGGCGGCATGGGCTTGATGGATGACTATCCGCTGGAACGGTTCTGGCGGGACGCACGGGTTGAGCGTATCTGGGACGGTACAAGCGAAATCCAACGCCATATCATTAGCCGCGATTTGCTTCGCCCTCTCGGGGCTTAACATGACCAAAGACCTGTCGCGCCTGTTCCGGCCAAAATCGATCGCTGTTGTCGGCGGTGGAGCGTGGTGCCGGGCGGTTATCGAACAATGCCAAAAGATGGGGTTCAACGGGGCGATCTACCCCGTTCATCCCAAGGCTGCTGAAATTTACAAAATAAGAGCCTATTCAGGCCTAAATCAGCTTCCAGAAGCGCCGGATGCCTGTTTCATTGGGGTTAATCGACAAGCGACAATTGACGTTGTCGGCACTCTTGCAAAACTCGGCGCAGGCGGTGCCGTTTGCTTTGCATCAGGTTTTGCCGAAGCCAAAGCAGAGGACGAGGCGGCAGGTGGTTTACAATCCCTTTTGCTGGAAGCGGCGGGTGATATGCCAATCCTTGGCCCGAATTGCTATGGTTTCATAAATGCGCTGGATGGCGCACTGCTTTGGCCTGACCAACATGGATGCACAACCGTTAAATCCGGCGTTGCTATTCTAACGCAATCCTCAAATATGGCGATCAACCTGACCATGCAGAATCGCGGCTTGCCAATTGCCTACATGGTAACCGCTGGAAATCAGGCGCAAACTACCCAGGCCGAAATGGCGGCAGCCCTAATTGATGATCCGCGTGTTACCGCGATTGGAGTGCATATCGAAGGTTTCGGTGATCTGCGCGCATGGGAGATGCTGGCGGACAAAGCCTATACAGCGGGTAAGCCCATTGTCGCAATCAAAGTCGGCCAATCCGAACAGGCGCGAGCGGCGACGATTTCTCATACGGCTTCTCTTGCAGGGGAGGACGCTGGCGCCGCTGCGTTTTTAAGACGGCTCGGAATTCCGCGTTTACATAGCCTTCCGGCGTTTCTCGAAACACTCAAACTGCTTCACCTCACGGGTCCCCTTCCGTCAAACCGGCTCGCTTCAATTAGTTGTTCTGGTGGCGAAGCGTCCCTTGCGGCAGATACTGCAATTGGCCGTTCGGTTGTATTTCCGGAACTCAACGAAAGACAGAAACACGATTTGCGCGATGCGCTTGGACCGATGGTCGCGTTAGCCAACCCGCTTGACTACCACACTTACATCTGGCGCGACGGCCCAGCCATGACACGGGCCTGGGCGGCCATGATGGACCCCTCTATCGCGCTAACCATGCTGATCGTGGACTTTCCTAGATCAGACATTTGCGATGCCGGTGACTGGGAGTGCGCTATTGAAGCTGCGTTGGGCGCTAAGGAATTAACAGGAGCGAATGTCGCAATGGTCGCGACGTTGCCAGAGCTGATGCCCGAAGACGTCGCGAAACGGCTCATGTCAGGTGGGGTTGTCCCAATAAGCGGGTTGGCCGAAGCGATTGTTGCTGCCGAAGCAGCCGCTTCTTTCAAATCGCCAACGTCTACACCCGTTTTCCTGGAGAATGAACCTAGTTCGGCTTGTTTAGTCTCTGAAATGGACACCAAACGAAAGCTTTCGACCTTTGGCCTTGATATCCCAAAAGGGGCCCATGTTGATGATAAATCCAATTTGAAAACCGCTGCAGATACTCTAAGCTTTCCATTGGTTCTTAAGGGTGAAGGCATTGCACATAAGACAGAGGCAGGTCTTGTCGCCTTGAATTTGAAAGACGCTGATCAGGTTTCTGAGGCTGGCATCAACATGCCTTGTGACTGTTTTCTGTTGGAAGAGATGATCTCCGACAGTGTTGCTGAGTTGCTGATCGGCGTAACACATGACCCGGCCCACGGGTTTGTTCTGACGCTGGGCGCGGGTGGGACGCTGACAGAATTGCTTGATGATAGCCAATCATTGTTGCTGCCGACGGACGAATACTCGATAAAAGAGGCTCTATCTCGCCTGAAAGTCGCGAGTTTACTAAACGGTTATCGTGGAAAAGCAGCAGCCAATCTGCCAGCTATTTTGCACGCGGTTCAGGCGGTACAAGCTTATGTTCTTGCCAATGGCAGCCATGTCGAGGAAATTGAAATCAACCCGTTGATCTGCACCCCTACGCGCGCTGTAGCGGCAGACGCTTTACTTCGAGAGGCTCCATGAACGACCCTGTAAAAACCCGCTGCGATGGACCGATACTGGAAATTATCCTCGATCGCCCAAAAGCGAACGCGATTGACCTTGCGACCAGTAAGATCATGGGCGAAACATTCGCTGCTTTCCGTGATGATCCAAAACTGCGCGTCGCCATCATTACCGGCGCCGGAGAAAAATTCTTTTGCCCGGGCTGGGACCTTAAGGCCGCGGCAGACGGAGATGCCGTAGATGGCGATTATGGCGTTGGGGGGTTTGGTGGTCTTCAGGAATTACGTGACATGAACAAACCGGTGATTGCCGCAGTCAATGGTATTGCCTGTGGTGGCGGGTTGGAACTTGCGCTTTCCGCAGACATTATTCTTGCGGCTGATCACGCAACATTTGCGCTTCCCGAAATCAGGTCAGGCACTGTTGCTGACGCAGCCAGCATTAAGCTGCCAAAGCGCATTCCCTATCATATCGCCATGGAACTGCTGCTAACAGGACGTTGGTTTGACGTCGACGAGGCACATCGGTGGGGTCTGGTAAACGAAATACTGCCTGCGGATAAGCTCATGAAACGCGCATGGGAGCTTGCAAGAGTCCTCGCATCCGGCCCGCCGCTCGTCTATGCCGCAATCAAGGAAATCGTTCGCGACGCCGAAGACAGCAAGTTTCAGGATGCTTTAAACCGGATAACCGGGCGGCAACTGCGCACTGTTGATGCGCTCTACAGCTCCGAAGACCAGATGGAAGGCGCACGCGCCTTTGCTGAAAAACGTGACCCAATCTGGAAAGGTCGCTAGTGCGCGTGTTTTACGGAGTGTACCACAAGAATAGACCCTAATAAGGGTCTTTTTTGCGGTTCCCTGATCACATTTCCATCGCTTCCGCAACTTCGACGGTTCCACCATCTTCCAGAATTGGGCATCCTTTGGCCATTGAAACTGCTTTCTCAATACTGTCAGCGGCGACCAATGAATATCCCGATATCGGGTTCGCCCCTCCGTCATCCACGACCCCGGAGGCAGAAACAGTTTTCGACATACCAGCAGGGATTCCGCCATCGACGACCGCGTCGCCCATGTCCTGAAACCACGCCATCCATTTTGCCATGACTTTTTCGATTTCATCCGGTGCGTCAGGCTTACGCCCACCATGATAGACAAAAATGTACTTGGACATACTAGTCCACCCTTTATTTATGAATTTACAAACTGCTCGAGCCTGCGCAGTGACGAGGCCCAGCCTTCATTGTGACGGATGCCAGCTTCTTCGTCCGTCAAATCGCGGTGCACCAATTCGAAATTTGTTCCACCTGATTGATCAGCGCTAAGCGTTACTTTCACATGGCTTTCTGCACCACGAACGTCCTGATCATCATGCCACCCCCAGGTAAAGCTGACAGAGTTTGGTGAATCTACGGACGTGACCTGCCCCGAAACTTTGAGCTTTTGACCTTCTCCGTTAACCATCACCGAGAACCAAGGACCGCAGGCTGAAAAATTCAGATTATTTTCCGCTATCGAAATTCCTTCCGGCCCCCACCACTTCAAAAGGTTTTCGGTTTCAGTAATGAAGGAAAACACCTTTTCCTGCAGGGCGGAAAACACCCTCTCTATTGAAACATCGGTCACTTTAATTGCTCTCCTTCTTCAATGCTGCCTCAAGACGGTTCAGACTTTTTGCCCAGAACTCCTGATGAGAAATAAACCAGCTCCCTACCGTCGCAAACGCTTCGGGTCGCAAAGAATAGAGCCTCTGCTGTCGATTTATCTTTCGGTTTACCAGCCCGGCCTCGTGCAAGACCTTTAAATGCCGCGAGATTGCAGGTGCTGAAATATTCGCGACATCCTGAAGTTCGCCTGCGCTTTGCTCTCCGCTTGCTAAAAGCCGCTCTATGATTGCAAAGCGAGTCGGATCACCCAGCGCTGAAAAAGTAGATGTAAGATTGTTCATTATTAATTATTAGCTAATTTGTTAATTAACGTAAATAGGAAATAATAGATTTGTTGGATAGGTGCACGTTCTTAAGACAAAGACCCGCCTCGCAACCTTGAAAACTCTTACAATCGCTTGCGCACACTGGCCGATGCATTAACTTGCGTGCCCAGACCCAACGACAGACAAAATTACAGAATAAATCCAACGGGAGGACATGATGGGACTTTTGAAAACATTCACAGCGGCAGCGTCCGTGCTTGCGATTGCAGGCATGGCGTCTGCTGAACCTGTGAAAGTCGGAATGATTACAACTTTGTCAGGCGGCGGCGCTGGCCTTGGAATCGATGTACGCGACGGTTTTATGCTGGCAGTCGCACAATCCGGAAATTCAGATATCGAAGTGGTGATCGAAGACGATCAGCGCAAACCTGAAATTGCTGTTCAGCTGGCAGACGAAATGATCCAGTCAGAGAAGGTTGACGTTTTGACTGGTATCATCTGGTCAAACCTTGCGATGGCTGTTGTTCCAGCGGCAACGGCGCAGAACGTTTTTTATCTGTCTCCCAACGCGGGCCCATCAGCCCTTGCAGGTCAGGGGTGTCACAAAAACTATTTCAACGTTGCCTGGCAGAATGACAATCTGCACGAAGCCGCAGGTGCCTATGCCAACAGCGCAAACTACACAAATTCTTTTATCATGGCGCCAAACTACCCTGCGGGGCAGGATGCGCTGACAGGGTACAAGCGGTTCTACGAAGGCGGTCTTGCGGGCGAGGTTTACACCCAGCTTGGCCAGAAAGACTATGCCTCTGAGATCGCGCAGATCCGGGCAAGCGGCGCGGATAGCGTCTATTTCTTCCTGCCCGGCGGCATGGGCATCGCCTTCATGAAGCAATACGCACAATCAGGTGTTGATATTCCGCTGCTTGGGCCAGCGTTCTCTTTTGACCAGGGGATATTGCAAGCGGTCGGTGAAGCTGCGCTTGGTGTTCGCAACACGTCTCAGTGGAACAAAGATTTGGACAACCCTGCAAACGCAGCGTTCGTAGAAAGCTTTCAGGCAGAATACGGCCGCCTCCCGTCACTTTATGCGAGCCAGGGGTTTGACACCGCAAACCTCTTGCTTTCGGCAATGGCAGCCGCAGATGTTTCGGATGCAGACACCTTCCGCGCAGCATTGGAGGCTGCAAATTTTGACTCGGTTCGTGGTGACTTTGCCTTTGGGCCAAATCATCACCCGATTCAAAATATCTACGTGCGTGAAGTGATCAAAGAGGGTGATGTCTTCACCAATCAGATCATCGCAACCGGCCTTACAAACCATTCGGACGCTTACGCTGCCGACTGCAAGATGTAAGATCACAAAAGCGGCGGGCTGCTCAATTGGGTAGCCCGCCGTTTTATTGAGCGGGCAAATTTCTTGGCAATAACCCTGATCATTGAACAGCTTTTAAACGGGCTGCAACTTGGTGTTATGCTGTTCTTGATGGCAGCAGGCCTAACACTTGTGTTCGGCGTGATGGGGCTCATCAATCTTGCGCATGGTTCGCTTTACATGGTTGGTGCGTTTGCCTGCGCTGCCGTCGCAACGGCGACAGGCTCTTTCTGGCTGGGTGTCATTGCAAGTCTTGCCGCTGCCGCCGCGGCTGGTGCCATTGTTGAACTGGTGGTTATACGACGTCTGTACAGTCGTGATCATCTGGATCAGGTGCTGGCGACATTTGCCCTGATTCTGGTTTTCTCCGAAGGTACGCGATGGCTGTTCGGGTCCTTTCCGCTGTTTCTGGACGTGCCTCCTGTGTTTTCTGGCCCTGTTACCCTGCCTGGCGGAATTGAATATTCCCGTTACCGGCTGGCAATTATCGCGGCTGGTTTGCTGATTGCCGTAGGGCTCTACGCCCTGATCACCAAAACAAGGCTCGGTATCCGCATTCGCGCAGGCGAAAGTGACCGGGAAATGATTGCGGCACTTGGTGTGGATATCTCGAAGCTTTATACAATTGTTTTCGCGCTTGGGGCCGCACTGGCCGGTTTCGCCGGGGCGTTGGTTGGAGCCATTCAATCGGTTCAGGTTGGTATGGGCGAACCGGTTCTTATTCTGGCTTTTGTTGTCGTCGTGATTGGCGGCATCGGCTCGGTCAAAGGTGCTTTTGTCGGCGCACTTCTTGTTGGGATGACTGATACGCTTGGCCGCTTCCTTTTACCTGTTTTCTTTGGCACGTTCATGGACCCGTCAAGTGCAACTTCTGTCGGCTCCGCCCTTGCATCAATGTCTATCTACATTCTGATGGCGTTGGTTTTGGTCGCAAAACCCAGCGGGCTTTACGGGGATGCAATCTGATGCTGCGCGAACGCATTCTGAACTTTGTCTTGGCGCTTGGTTTGCTGGCTGTCCCTTTGATTGCTTACGTAAGTGATGCGCCTTTCGTTATTACACTGGCGACCAAAGTCGCGATCCTCGCACTGGCGGGTGTTGGCCTCAATATCGCGCTTGGACTTGGCGGTTTGATATCACTGGGCCATGCCGCATTCTTTGGCATTGGCGGTTATGCGATGGGAATCTTAGCAAGCCACGCGCAAAGCTATTCCCTTCTGGCAACATGGCCGTTTGAAATTGCTGGCACAAAGTCGATGTTAATTATCTGGGTTGTCGCGCTGGTTTCGAGCGGTCTGGCCGCCTTGATAATCGGCGCACTTTCTTTGCGTACCAGCGGCGCCTATTTCATCATGATTACACTCGCCTTTGGACAAATGCTGTTTTTCTTCGCAATCTCCTGGCCTGCGTATGGTGGTGAAGATGGGTTGCCTATTTATCTGCGAAACGGGTTTCCGGGTCTGAACACGCTCGACCCTATTCAGTTTTTCGCGATTACTTATGTGATCCTTGGCCTCGCGCTTTTCCTGTCATCACGCCTTTCCAAGTCGCGCTTTGGACTGGCACTGCAAGCAACACGCCAAAACCCTGAGCGGGTCGAAGCGGTCGGGATGCGACCTTTCAACATTCGTCTCACGGCCTTTCTAATTTCCGGCATGATCACCGGGCTGGCTGGCGCGCTTTTTGCCGACCTTAATCGCTTTGTCAGCCCATCGATGTTTAGCTGGCAGACCAGCGGCGAGATTATGGTGTTTGTGATCCTTGGCGGTGTTGGGCGGCTATATGGACCGGTCGCCGGGGCAGCACTATTCATTCTGTTGGAACATTGGCTGGGTGGCATTAACGACTACTGGCAATTCTTACTAGGGCTCATACTTCTCGGCGTCGTGCTGTTTGCACGCGGCGGGCTGATCGGGACCGTTGTTGGGCGCGAGGTCGCGCATGACTGATCCAGTCCTGTCTGTACGCAATATCTCAAAATCTTTCGGAGCATTGAAAGCAAGTGACGAGGTTTCCATTGGTCTTCTGCCCGGTGAAATCCACGCTTTGATCGGCCCAAATGGCGCTGGCAAATCAACCCTGATCAGCCAGATTGCAGGCGGGCTGAGACCTGATAGCGGATCGGTCGAGTTTCTGGGGCAGGATGTGACCACCCTTGGTACGGCGGCACGCGCACGGATGGGTCTGGCACGCAGCTTTCAGGTGTCATCCGTGGTGCCTGATTTCACTGTCTTGCAGAACGTTGTTCTGGCTGTTCAGGGTGCTACCGGACATTGGATGGGTTTCTTACGACCTGTGATGAAAGCAACTGGTCTGACTGAGGCTGCAATCAACTTTATTGACCAGGTCGGACTGACAGGCCGGTATACTATTCATGCCGCTGATCTTGCTCACGGCGAACGCCGCAAGCTGGAAATCGCGATGGCACTGGCGCTTTCCCCGAAAGCTTTCCTGCTTGACGAGCCTATGGCAGGATTGGGCGTGGAAGGCACAGGCGAGATGACAAAGCTTCTGGGCCAACTTCGCCACAAAGCACCAATATTGCTCGTCGAACATGATATGGACGCCGTCTTCAAACTTGCTGACCGGATCAGTGTTCTTGTTTATGGCCGGGTGATCGCCACTGGGTCGGTGGACGAAATACGTGCAAACTCTGAGGTACAGCGCGCGTATCTGGGCGAGGAAACGTTGCTATGAAGACCCTTTTGAACGTGTCGAATGTCACAGCATTTTACGGGGCGTCACAGGCGCTTTTCGGTGTTGATTTGCAGATCGCCGAAGGGGAGGTTGTCGCACTTATGGGGCGCAACGGGATGGGAAAAACAACGACTGTTCGAGCAATTTGCAGGATGACCCCACAAAAAAGCGGCGAAATTATTTTCGCAGGGCAATCGCTCAACCGCCTGCCATCTTACAAGGCCGCGCAACTGGGTATAGGTTTGGTACCGGAAGGGCGACGTTGCTTCACCAATCTAACGGTTGAGGAAAACCTTATTGCCGCTGCGCGAGAGGGTTTCTGGACCCGCGCTACAGTCGCAGATCTGTTCCCAAGACTCGGCGAGAGGCGTAGCCAATCCGCCCGGTCCCTGTCAGGTGGCGAACAACAGATGCTCGCAATTGGCAGAGCTTTGATGACGAACCCAAAGCTTTTGATTCTTGATGAAGCGACAGAGGGACTCGCCCCTGTGGTTCGGCAAGAGATATGGACCGCGATCCGGCGGTTAAAATCAGAAACCGGGCTTGCCATTCTGGTGATTGACAAGTCCCTGAAAGAGCTTTTGTCAGTCGCGGATCATGCAGTGATACTGGAACGCGGGAAAACCGTTTGGGCAGGCGCAACGGCAGATTTGAATGACGATCTTACACACCGCTATCTGGGTGTCTGAACCTGCCTTCCGTTATTTACCAATCACTGGACAATATTTCTCACTAACCGTTAGGGTGACCATACGCAGTCGCGTGATTTCAGCCGTAAATTCGGAAGGAAAACAGTGAGCACCATCCGGACAGCTTTGGAAGCACAGGGAACCTTGGCTGACAGTCGCGTAGAACAGTGTGGCAATTCATGAGAGTTCTCTGCATCACCACGGTCCGAAATGAGGGCCCCTTTCTATTGGAATGGATTGCCCATCATCAGGCTGCGGGCGTGACAGATTTTCTGATCTATTCCAACAATTGTGATGATGGAACAGGCGAGATTCTGGATGCTCTGGCTGCAGCAGGCGAGATTGTACACCTGCCCCAAACCAAAACAGGCAGTCAAAGCATTCAGTGGCAAGCTTTGCGCGATGCGTGGAAACACCCGTTACGAAAAAAAGCCGACTGGATTTTGGTCAGCGATGTTGATGAATTTCTGAACATTCACGTGGCCGGACATCAGATTTCAGATTTGCTCAAAGCACTACCCGACGATACAGATGCTGTCGCCTTGCCGTGGCGGCTGTTTGGTAACAACGATATTGTCTTTGCAAAAGATGCCCCCGTGACCGCGCAATTTACCACTTCAGCCCCTGCAGAGTGTTCCTCTCCGATAGCCGCAACCTTGTTTAAGTCACTGATCCGCGCGGGCGGGCCGTTTAACCAGCTTGGTGTTCATCGGCCAAAACAAAAACCCGCGACCAAAGCCGGTCTGCCAAAATGGGTCGACGGGTCCGGCAATCAAATGCCGGGAGTGTTTGCGGCTAACCAAAAGCGGCTTTCGCTTTATAGCCTGCCGAGTGGTCGCTCTCTTGCCGAAATGAACCACTACTCCCTACGGTCTGCCGAGTCCTTTCTGATCAAACGTGATCGGGGTCTGCCCAACCGAAAGGACAAAGAGATAGACCTGACTTATTGGGTTGAGCGAAACTTCAACACAGAACGAAACGAAACTATTTCCGCTATGCGGCCAGCAACTGAAAAGCGGCTTAGTGCGCTGCATCGCATTCCCGGAGTATCAGACTTACATGGACGTTCGGTGAACTGGCATCATGAAAAATTTAAAGCGCTTGTCACCCAGCCAGACTTTCATCGGTTGTTCAGCCGGATTGTACTAACCGGAAGCAGCAAGGTGCTATCAAAGCAGCTAACGCAACAGCTTGTTCGATGGTATGGCGAGGCATACCGCTCGTGACCGAAATATCGACATGAATAGGACGGTCTCGGAAACCCCGTTTGCAGGTTTCTGAAATTTATGCGACCTAATTCTCAGGCAAATAAAAAACGGCAGGGCATCGCATGGCAAAGTACCTCGTAACCGGATCGGCTGGCTTTATCGGCTTTCATGTTTGCCAGCGACTTTTAGCTGATGGGCATGATGTGATCGGCTTTGACAGCCTTAGCCCATATTATGACCCCGCATTAAAAAAGGCGCGGCATGACATTCTAAAGCAATCAAACCACTTTCAGGAACAGATCGGCTCGCTAGAAACACGGCGCCTTTTGGCGATGTTGTTTGAGGAAGAAAAACCAGAAGTGGTAATCCATCTGGCCGCACAAGCGGGTGTGCGCTATTCGATTGACGAACCACGGTCTTATGTCGAGTCAAACCTTGTCGGAACTTTCGAGCTGCTGGAAGCGGCTCGTACCCACCCACCAAAGCACATGCTGCTGGCTTCAACCTCGTCAGCCTATGGCGCGAACACCAAAATGCCCTATGCCGAGACAGATAAAGCAGACCATCAGATGTCGTTCTACGCCGCCACCAAAAAAGCAACCGAAGGAATGGCGCATTCTTACGCGCATCTCTACGGGTTGCCAATAACGATGTTCCGGTTCTTCACGGTCTATGGCCCATGGAGCCGCCCGGATATGGCCCCCTTGAAGTTTGCGAATTTGATAACAGAGGGTCAGCCGATTGACGTTTACAACCAAGGCGATATGCAACGGGATTTCACATATGTTGATGATCTGGTTGAAGGAATAATCCGTCTGGTTTCTGCCCCACCTGTTCGATCTGACATTGCTCCGGACCCCGGTGACAGCCTATCCCCCGTCGCGCCCTGGAGAGTGATTAATATTGGCGCAGGGCAACCCGTAAACCTGATGGATTTCATAGGCGCATTAGAAACTGCGCTTGGTCAGACCGCAGAAAAGAACTTTCTCGAGATGCAACCGGGTGACGTGCCAGCAACATGGGCAGATGCGCAATTGCTGGAAAAACTGGTTGGCAAGCTGCCACAAACGCCGCTGGAAACGGGCGTTGAACAGTTTGTTGACTGGTTCAAGAGCTACTATAAAAAACCCTGAAGCACAGGAATGCCTCAGGGCGGTTGCAACAATTGGCTCGGTGGAGCCAAATTTTTCACAACTCGAAAGAAGTTTCAGAAGCAACTTACAGGCTACTGCTGGTTCTTGGGCTTTCTTAACCTGAATTCCGGCGGTTAGAAAATATTTTCTTCAGCCAAAGAAGCGGCAGAAAAAGCAAGAACCAGAACTTCTTGAGCAAGACCAGCGCAACGACAAAGATGCCCGTTTTGGCCATAACCTTACCCGCGATCAAACCACCGATTCCAACAGCTGCAACAGTGTCAATCGATGGGTCAAAATCGGAATACTTACTACCCTCTGAAAAATCAGCCATCGCCAGAATGCGGGGAACGTCGTTGTTGACCGCAGAAAGTTGATCCATGTTGGCGATAAAGTTCAGGATGAGTACGCCTCGCCGCCCCAGAACACGGATGTTATAGTTTAGCGTGTTTTGGGCCTCACCTTCAAAAGACAGCTCTTTGGCCCAATAAAGCTTGCGCGTAGCGGCATCATAGAAGGGCTCTGCGGCCCAACCAACCAGTTCAACAGTTTGAAAGTTGTTCTCACGACGCCACTTGTTCTCCTCGGCCATGCCATTGCGCATTTCTTGCAACAGTTCGTCATAGTCGTAGTTACCGGCGTCTTCATCCGAAACATAGCCGATATCATCAAATAGGATGTTGATTCCCCATGAATCATCAAGTGGCGTAAAATCGGCAGGAAAAATCATTCCAAGCGTCACTTGTTCTTCTGGGTTTCCCCAGAGCTCCGTCAGCACATAGCTGGCATCACCCGGGTCCAGATAGTAAAAATCTTCGTTCAGCGTCAAAAGGCCAATGCCGTCACCTATCACGATCTCGCCCTGCTTAAAGTCCAGATCGCGCAGCAAACCAACACCTTCTTCAGTGTAGCGATCCGAAAGATCAGGAAACATTTCGTTCAGGGGTTTTGAACTTGCCGGAAATGCTAAACCGATTGCAGCGATTGCAATTAAAAGAATTCGACACATGAAATCTCTCCTTTAGTGGTCATCACCAAATATGATCACTAAAGTTAGACGCCGAAAACAACTTTTTGGCGAGTCCAATTTCGAATTTCTAGTATTTTTGCTGATCAGTTTCGCCAAATTCAGGTTAGCTTCGACCTCAATCAGAGCGATGCGTTCAATGCCGCGATAACTGCGTCACCCATTTCAGAAGTAGTGGCGGGCGTTCCATCATCTGCTTGCATCAGATCGCCGGTCCGTACACCATCTGCGAGCACCTTTTCTACCGCGCTTTCTAGACGGTTTGCCTCTGCGCCTTGGTCAAATGAATAGCGCAGAGCCATCGCAAAGCTCAGGATACAGGCACATGGGTTGGCCTTGCCTTGCCCCATGATATCAGGTGCTGAACCGTGCACTGGTTCATAAAGCGCCTTTGGGCGACCGTTTTCCATGGGTGAACCAAGGCTGGCCGAAGGCAACATACCAAGCGAACCGGTCAGCATTGCCGCACAATCCGAAAGGATATCGCCAAACAGGTTGTCGGTCAGGATGACATCAAACTGCTTGGGGGCCCGGACAAGCTGCATCGCGCCGTTGTCTGCGTACATATGTGAAAGTTCTACATCGGCATAGTCAGCTTTGTGCACCGCAGTCACAACCTCGCGCCAAAGGATGCCGCTTTCCATGACGTTGGCTTTTTCCATTGAGCAGACTTTATTGCTCCGGCGTCGTGCAAGTTCGAATGCTGCTCGCGCAACACGGTCAATTTCAGACTCTGTATAGCGCTGGGTGTTGATCCCGACACGTTCCCCGTTTTCTACAAAAATCCCGCGCGGCTCTCCGAAATAGGAACCAGAGGTCAGCTCGCGAACGATCATGATATCAAGGCCGGAAACGATATCTTTTTTCAGCGACGAGAAATCTGCAAGCGCGTCAAAACATTGTGCCGGGCGCAGGTTGGCGAACAGGTCCATTTCCTTGCGGATACGCAGCAAGCCGCGCTCGGGTTTAACACTGAAATCCAGATCATCGTATTTTGGGCCGCCTACAGCACCCAGAAGAACCGCATCAACCGCCTGCGCCTTCGCCATAGTTTCATCGGATAAAGGCGTGCCATGAACATCATAGGCTGCACCCCCAATCAGGTCCTCTGACACATCAAATTTCAGATCGCGCTTTTCGCCATACCAGCCAATGATTTTGCGTACTTCGACCATGACCTCCTGGCCAATACCGTCACCGGGCAGAATAAGAAGCGAAAGGTTGCTCATTGAGATAATTCCTTGAATAGCAGTGTTGTCCCGACCTAACGGGTTGGCCCGGCATGGTCAAGAAACCAGCAGCTTCAAAAATCCAGATCGACCCAAACCAACCTGTGTCGCGATGCGTCAATGACAAGCGTATCGTCCAACGGCCAAAAGACACCTGAATCGGCAACCCGCAGCTCTGCTGAGGGCAGCACATAGTCAACACGCAGATTACCCGGCCTGCCCGTGACATCCGGCCAGTCCACTGTATCAAGTGAAGGATCGCCGCGATGTGCGTTGTTCACACCAGACTGTTTGCGCGCTGCATCTGCGCCACCTGCGCTTGTGGGTGCGGGGTCCTGAATCCGGTGGTGCTTCAACAGTGATGAAAGCGCTGCGTTTCGCCCGTCACCATCCAGCGGATCAAGGTTTGCATCCCCCAAGATAACGAAGGGCGCCTCTGTGTGTCTTTCCGGCAAAACTCCATCCAAATAATGTTGCCAAAAGGCCGTTTCATCGTGGTTACGGCGTCCGTTACGATCTTCGGGACCATCAAAAACAGGTGGAGTAGCGTGATACGCAAACAAGTGGAGTGTTTGGCTGTTCGGAAGTTCGATAGGCACATCCCAATGCGCCACAGAAGAAAGACGCTGCACCTGCTGTGCCTCTTCCGAAGGAAAAGGCTTACCCTCGACCTCCGGCATTAATGCCTCTGGCAAATCACGCCAGAGAAAGGACGCGAAATCGCGCACTTCGGTTTCCAGAATAGGAAACACTGACAAAAGAGCCATTCCACCCTGACCCGAAAACCGCCCATACCCTTGCCCGTCTTCCGGCTGCCCAGAACGCCCATCCCCGTTCATATCGATCCCGGTTTGCAGCCCGGTGTTTGGCCGTAAGGCGAAAAGGTAAGGGTATTCCTTGCCTTGCTTCTCCAGCAAAGTTGCGAAGGCCTTCAGCGCTTGCCGTTCGAAATCATAGTCAAAACTTTGCAAAAGCAACACGTCAGGTTGAACCGCAATAATCACCTGAACGACAGCGTCTATCTGTGTGTCATCCCCTCTGAGAATGTCACGAAAAAGCAGGCCGGGGCCTGCTCTGTTCAGTTCGGTATTAAAACTGGCAACGCGAATTGTATCTGCAAGGCCTTCCGTGGCTGTCACCCACCAGATCAGGAAGGCGCAAAACCCTGTTCCAGTGCGGCCAGTTCGTAAGCTTGCCGTCTTTGTTCGCGGATCATTTCTGCAATTCGGTGCATGGCGATGCCGCGCATAAACAGACTTGCGGGAAGAAACGCCCATGCAGATACCGTCCAGATCAAAGTTTGCGGCGATCCTACAGTAACCGGAGTAAACAAAGTCGATGCAGAGCTAACCACCACAGGAGTCAAGAATGGTAAAACAAAGCCTAATATAATGTTAAGGCGCGCGTCCCTTATCAAACGTACAACAACATCACCCCCTGCTGTCGGGTCAAATGTTGGAAGGTTAACCCAAACGTTGAAAGATCGGCCTTGAACCGGCCAGCCTTGCAACCGCAAGATGATGATAAATATGGTTAGGGTGATCAACGATATAAGATAGGCCAAGCCTGCGGCAGTTCTTACCATGAAAATATTATCAGCACTGGTGTCCGTCGGGAACATCTGCAGGACAAGCCGGACTGGGCTATACGGGAAATCAATCGCGTAACCGATCAAACCGCCGACTGCCTGTACAAATTGCGTCAGATTAGTGGGCTCGATTTGCCCACGACTGATAACAGACAGCAAAAACACCGTCACAAATAGCGACATGAAGCGCACCCTGTTAAAAGGTGGCGCATCCCGAAATTCTATCAGGCTCGGATAAACAGAGGCGTACTCGAATATCACAAGGGCGGCGCTGAATAGCGCGATTAACGTTACAATCTGGGTGGTTTCTGGGGAAGACGAAGGCAACAGCAGTGAAGGCGTTGCAATTAGCAACGCTACCAATATTGCGCGTAAGATTGCGCCTGCTAATCTTGAAAACACAGCCCGTCTGTCCTCAGTTTGGTCGAACGCAATACCGTGTCGCGTCCTTATCCCATCGTTAACTGCTCATTGCGGCAGCTTTATTAGCTCTTTGTGGCACTCTGCCTCATTCTTGCCCTATTGTGGCACTTTGCCTCATTCTTGCCTTATTTCTGCCCACTTTCGCTTCTCACTGCAACATCCTGTTAATCCATATGAATCTTTCAGGGCGTTTCCAAAGCAAACTGGTGCGGCTTTGCATCATTAGATTGAAAAAAGGAGGGCAGATATCTGCCCTCCCTCAACATATTGTATCTACAAGGAAATCAGACCCAAGGTCGCGAAACGCTCGTTTCTGCCTCAAAGCTGTCAATCGAAGTAACATTCTTCATCGTCAGCCCGATATCATCGAGCCCTTCAAGTAAACAATGTTTTTTGAAGCTATCAACTTCGAACGAAAAAATTTCTCCGTCGGACGTAATAATTTCCTGTTTCTCCAGATCAATGGTCATGCGCGCGTTTTCACCCTTTTCTGCGTCCTTCATCAGGACGTCAACTTGCTCTTTTGGCAACGCGATTGGTAAGATCCCGTTTTTAAAGCAATTGTTGAAAAAGATGTCGGCAAAACTGGGTGCAATCACGCAACGAATGCCAAAATCCTTGATCGCCCAGGGCGCATGTTCGCGCGATGAACCGCAGCCGAAGTTTTCGCCAGCAACTAGAACTTCTGCTTTACGGTAAGCTGGCTGGTTCAGCACAAACTCTGGTCGTTCGTTGCGATTATCATCATACCGCATCTCATCGAACAGGTTCACACCAAGCCCCGAACGCTTGATGGTTTTCAGAAACAACTTCGGGATGATCATGTCTGTATCGACGTTAATCATCGGCAACGGGGCTGCAACTCCAGTGATTTTTTCAAATTTTTCCATGTTGCTTCTCCTTAAGCCAATTCACGAACATCAGTCAGGTGACCTGTAATCGCTGCAGCGGCGGCCATTGCCGGTGAAAGCAAATGGGTACGCCCACCGCGGCCCTGGCGCCCTTCAAAGTTCCGGTTCGATGTTGCGGCGCAACGCTCTCCCGGTGCCAACTGGTCCGGATTCATCGCTAGGCACATGGAACAACCTGCAAGCCGCCATTCGAAACCGGCTTCGATGAAAATATCTGCAAGCCCTTCTTCTTCGGCCTGCGCACGAACGAGACCAGACCCGGGAACGATCATGGCACGCATCCCTTCCTTGATCTTCCTGCCTTTCAGAACTTCCGCTGCTGCGCGCAAATCCTCAATCCGGCCGTTTGTGCACGACCCGATAAAGACCGTGTCAATCTTGATGTCTGTCAGTTTTTCGCCTGGGGTCAGGCCCATATATTCGAGCGACCTTTGCGCAGCATCCACTTTACCGCCGGTAAAATCAGAAGGGCTGGGAACAGTCGCGGTAATTGGAAGTACATCCTCTGGCGAGGTTCCCCATGTCACGACAGGCGCAATATCTTCGCCCTTCAGCGTAATGACCTTGTCAAAGTGCGCGTCTTCGTCTGTGTAGAGCGTTTTCCACCAGTTCATCGCCGCTTCCCACTGCGCACCTTTTGGCGCGTGAGGGCGACCCATAACATATTCAAAGGTCTTTTCATCTGGCGCGATCAGACCAGCGCGCGCGCCACCTTCAATCGCCATGTTGCAGACGGTCATGCGGCCTTCCATGCTGAGATCGCGGATCGCTTCGCCGCAATATTCAATCACATGGCCAGTGCCACCTGCTGTGCCGGTTACACCGATCACAGACAAGGTAATATCCTTGGCCGTCACTCCGGGGCGCAGTTTGCCCGTAACTTCGACCTTCATGTTTTTCGATTTTTTCTGGATCAAGGTCTGGGTTGCCAGAACATGTTCAACTTCAGACGTCCCGATGCCGTGCGCAAGTGCGCCAAAAGCACCGTGTGTTGCTGTGTGGCTATCGCCGCAGACCACTGTCATGCCTGGTAAGGTCCAGCCCTGCTCTGGGCCGACGATATGCACAATACCCTGACGCACATCAGAGACGGGGTAGTAATGAATTCCAAAATCCTTGGCGTTCTTGTCCAGCGCGTCGACCTGAATGCGGGATTCTTCGTTGTCGATGCCTTTGGCCCGGTCAAGCGTTGTTGGAACATTGTGGTCGGGAACGGCAATGGTTTTATCCGGGGCGCGGACGGCGCGGCCGGTCATGCGCAGACCTTCAAAAGCCTGTGGGCTGGTTACCTCATGAACAAGGTGACGGTCGATGTACAACAATGTTGTTCCATCTTCAGCCTCATGGGCGATATGGGCATCCCATATCTTGTCATAGATCGTTCTTGGGCCGGTTTTACTTTGGGCGGTCATGTTAATTCTCTTTTGAAGAGTGACTATTGGGGTGACTTATGTATGAGCGCTGCACACGCCTGACCATCATAGGTCGGCGGTGACAGAAAGCGTAAGACCGTGAAACCGCCATGGCAGGCGTGAACGATCATCCATGTCAAAAACAAGAGTCATGCGCCTGCCTTACATCGGAATGTCGTTTCCATCAAGCAAGATAGAGTCAGATCAACTGATACCGGCAGGTGAAAGTTACAGACAGAGTTGTCGGACTCGAAATCCCATGCAAGAGTGGACATAGCAGAATAGGAAACGCAAAACGCCGTGACAGAATTTCAAACTCTTCTGACTCAGATACAGGTTTTTCTGGCAAATATGCTTTTGCCGTCGAGGCTTTACCAGATCGCGATTGCGATCGCTCTTTTTGCTGTTGCGCAGATGATAAATATGTTTATCGCGCCGCGTCTTCACGCGTGGATGCGCAATCTTGAAGACAGACCAAAATGGCAGTTGCGCTGGCTGGTTGTTCTGCACCGAAGGCTGTACCTGATTATTTTTGTATTGCTGATCTGGACCGTGATCGCCTTCATGCGCGAAGTGCTGAACACGTTCCCATCACGCACTTTCTTGTTATCTATCATCGGAACAATCGCCGTTGCGTGGTTGGCCATCGCGATGATCGCCCGCCTGATACGAAATCGGTTCATGCGGCGTCTGGCGACATGGGGGGGGTGGGCCTATGTGACGCTCTATTATCTGGGTTTCATCGAGGCAACCTCAGATCTGCTAGACAATGTTGCAATAGAGTTTGGTGATTTCCGATTGTCTGCCTTTGGCATTTTGAAGGCGCTGGTTGTAACCGGGTTGTTGTTCTTTTTTGCGCGTCTTGTTTCGACCCAGTCAAAAAGTCAGATCGAAAAAAACCAGGACATCTCGCCTTCGATGCGGGTTCTTATGGTCAAGTTCCTGCAAATCGTATTGTACGGCGCCGCCTTTTTCATCGGTTTGAAAGCTGTCGGATTTGACCTGACCGGCCTTGCGGTTCTGTCCGGTGCGATTGGTGTCGGTCTTGGTTTTGGTTTGCAAAAGGTGGTCTCAAACCTCGTTTCCGGGGTGATCATCCTGCTCGATAAATCCATCAAACCCGGCGACGTTATCAGCCTTGGTGAAACCTTCGGCTGGATCAATTCACTGGGCGCGCGTTATGTTTCTGTCGTCACGCGCGATGGGCGGGAATACCTTATTCCAAACGAAGACCTGATCACCAATCAGGTGGTCAACTGGTCTCATTCGAATGATTTTGTGCGTCTGGATATCTTTTTTGGCGTCGCTTACGGCGATGACCCACATAAAGTGCGGGCCTTGGCGGTCGAGGCCGCGTCCGCGGTAGGGCGCATTCTTTCTACTAAACCACCGGTCTGTCATATCGTTGGATTTGGCGACAGTTCGGTCGACTACATCCTTCGGTTCTGGATAACCGATCCGACTGCGGGGCTAACCAACGTGCGCGGCGCCGTTTACCTGGCACTATGGGATAAATTTAAGGAAAACAACATCTCCATCCCATTCCCCCAAAGAGAAGTTCGCATGTTGCCGGATGAGACGGAAAAACCGCCAAAACCGCTTGACTGACCTGCCACAAAATCCCTGAGTGTACTGTGCATGAAACACAAGATTATAACCTGAACATGAGCAATCCAATTCTCAATCTCAGCGCGACAGAACTCAGCACGGCAATTCGTGCCGGCACTCTGACTGTCGAAGATGTTGTGTCAGCCTACCTTGATCAAATTGACGCATCGAACCCCGCAATTAATGCGATCATATCGCTTCGCCCACGTGATGAGATTATGGCGGAAGCTGCTGAAATGAGTCGGTCTGATCCTACAGGTGCTCTACACGGCCTTCCTATTGCGATCAAAGATCTTGCCGATACGAAGGACCTGCGCACCACGCACGGTTCACCTATTTTTAAAGATCATATTCCTAAAGCCGACAGCCTGATGGTCAGCCGTCTGCGTCAGGCCGGTGCTCTGATCATCGGCAAGACCAACACACCCGAATTTGGACTTGGGTCTCATACCTATAATCCTGTCAGCGGGCCAACCCGCAACCCATATGATCTGACCCGCTCTGCAGGGGGTTCAAGCGGAGGCGCCGGTGCCGCCCTTGCGGCGCGGATGGTGCCACTTGCTGACGGATCTGACATGATGGGGTCGCTGCGCAATCCTGCGGGATGGAACAACTTCTACGGATTTCGGCCAAGCTATGGGCTGGTCCCTTCAAATCCAGTGGGCGAGGCGTTTCTGCATCAACTTTCAACCGCTGGCCCAATGGCGCGGTCTGTTGAGGATCTGGAGCTTTTGTTGCGGGTTATGGCTGGGCCTGACCCACGCAGCCCACATTCAGGCGCAACGTTCACGCAAATGGATGCGAGACCGGTCAAGGGAACACGCATTGGCTGGATCGGAGATTGGGCCGGGTACTTCCCGATGGAACCGGGCGTTTTGGAGCTTTGCGAAAATGGCCTGGCAACATTGGCTGATCTCGGTTGCGATATCGAACCACTAAAGCCTGAGTTTTCACCGGAAAAGCTTTGGCATTCATGGATCACACTGCGCAGTTGGGACATTGCCGGATCATACAGCTACCTCTACGAAAACCCCGAAACGCGGAATCTGTTGAAACCCGAACTCATCTGGGAAATAGAATCGGGCCTTTCCCTTTCTGCACGCGACATAAATAACGCCAGCGAAATTCGTTCTGAATGGTTCAGGTCGGTCGCAAAAATGGCTGATATCGACATTATGGCATTGCCCAGCGCGCAGGTTTTTCCGTTCGACGTCACGCTGGACTGGCCAAGGGAAATCGCAGGGCGAAAAATGGATACGTACCACCGCTGGATGGAAGTTGTCATCCCTGCGTCATTGATTGGGCTACCGGCGCTGTCCGTTCCTGTTGGTTTTGGTCAAAACGGCCTGCCTATGGGCTTGCAACTGATCGGGCATAGAGGCTCGGATGCCAGGGTCCTCGGGCTTGGGCATGCCTATCATCAAAGAACGCTCTGGCCACAAAAGCATCCCCCGTTGTTGGGGTAACTTCGTTTTGAGGTCCGTCAGGACACCCAATCAAAGACGTACCCCGCAATCAACGAGCCGGTAACTGCCAGCGAAAGATACAACAGGAATGGCCTGATCCTCAGGACAGGGAAAATTGCCATTGCTCCCCAGATACTGACAACACCGCCTGAAACCAGAAACGCCATGGCTGCCCCTTGTGACATCCCGTGTTCCATTAAACCACGTGTCAGCGGAAGTGCGGCATAGCCATCCAGATACGCCGGGGCGCCAACAAAGACCGCAAACGGAATTGCCCACCAAACATCTTCGCCAACGTAGTCAGAAAGCGCTTGGGGTTGCAGAACTGCGTTCAAAGCGTATTCCGCCGCAAAGGCAGGGATCAGGCAAATCAGAATAAGCTTTGTTGTCGCGATGAAATTGCGACGAAAAATTACCCAGCGTTCCGCATCTCCCCAGATACCGGCTTTGAAAGACAAGGCTTTTGCACAGGCGTTCTCTGACAAATGACCAACGATGCGGTTGCTGCGCAGAGATGTCTTATACCAGTCGCGGCCTGAAAACCCCAACGTAACGAACCCCCCGAAAAGGCCCAGACCAAAGGCTGCAAGCGTTTTGCCAACCGCGAAACTCAAACCCAGAGTCGCCGCTGTTGTCGCCAGCATCGCAGGGTCGGTGACGGGCGAAGACAGCCAGAACGCCATTACAGGCGCAAGCGGCACACCCGCCGCCAGAAGACCTGCCATCAAGGGAAGGACAGTGACGCCACAGACCGGCGTGATTGCCCCAATCGCTGACGCAGCAATGATCGCGTAAAGCAAGCGCCCTTCAAAAGCGCGGGCGATGTAAGAATCTGCACCGCTGGCAATAATCCATGCTGCAAGCACGATTCCCGGGATGACCAATGGGGCGACCAGCACCATACTTTCCGCAACAAACCAAATCATATCCAAGATCGGTCCGGACCAAATCAGGAGCGAAATGCAGAAAATTACACCCAAAATCAACAAGATCATCGGCAGGTTCAAAGAACGGCTCGGTATTTTTGTTTGGTCTGACATCGCGCACCTCTGTTTTGGTATTCGACATATAACTCTCGCATACTTATATGAGAAACGAGTAATACTAAGCTCAGCCATGAGGTTTTCAAATGGATCATCTAAACAGTGACTTGCTTCGCACCTTTCTGGCCATTGCTGAAACTGGCAGTTTTACGGAAGGTGCAGCGCGTATTTACCGGTCGCAATCTGCGGCGAGTCTCCAGATAAAGCGCCTTGAAGAAATCGTTCGCCAACCCGTTTTTGAACGGCGCGGTCGTGGAGTCGTCCTTACCCCAGCCGGAGAGCAGTTGGTACCTGTGGCACGTGATGTAACCGGTATTCTTGAGTCAACGCTGCGTGATCTGACATCCGATGATCTGCATGGAAAACTCAGACTTGGGATACCCGACGACCAAAGCAGAGATACAATTTCGCGAATTGTCGGTGAGTTTGCGCAGTTGCATCCCTCTGTCGAACTGGACGTGACCTGTGCCATTAGCAGTGGGTTTCCAAAAGCCATAGAGACTGGCGCGCTTGATCTTGCAGTTTATGAAGTTGAACACCTGCACGAAGGGGTTGAACTGTTAGCAGAAGAAACAACACATTGGATGGTGTCACGCTACCACGATCTTTTGTCGCGAGATGTTATTCCTGTCGCATTGTTTGATCGGGACTGCTGGTGGCGGGACGCTGCTCTCAATTCGCTAAACGAAATTAGGCGGCCTTTCCGTATTGTTTTTTCAAGCCAAAGCGTCACAGGTGTCGCTGCGGCTATCGAAGCAGGTATCGCGATTGGCCTACTTGCGAAGTCGTCACAAAGTGCAAGCCTGAGACTTTTGGCGCCAAACGAAGGATTCTCTGAGATGCCGGCTTCCAAACTGGTTCTTGCAGACAGCAAAACCGCGAACGGCCCCGCGTTCAACGCAATGAAAACCGCCATACGAAACGCTTTCAACACAATGTGACAGAGTTTGTTTCTTTGTTTTCGAAACACGTAAGTGTTCTGATTCCCACTAATGGAACACGAAAAAGTTCATTGGGTCGTTAATGGGGGTGATCAATTTTTTCCTATTTTATCAGCATTTTAAACTAAAAAGACACCCCGGAAAACAAAATTTCAGCGTCGCGCAACCGTGCATTGAGCTTTACCAAATGCAGTGATACCTTTTTCTTATGCTCAGCGCCGGAGCATGTCGGCGCGCTGAAAGGAGGACATTGTCCTGTCTCACTCTGTATACGCGGCTGGTAGATCGGCCGCACCGGACGCGCCAATGACTGGCACGCCGGCGGATATATCAAGCGAAGAACTGCTTGAACAAATTCTTTCCTCTCTCAACGATGACAAGGCTGAGGACATTGTGTCCATCGACCTGCGCGGCAAATCCGAAATTGCCGACTATATGGTCGTTTGCTCTGGCCGTTCTACACGTCAGGTTTCCGCAATCTCGGAAAAACTGGTCGACCGGTTGAAACAGCGCTTTGCACGTCTTTCCAAGACCGAGGGCAAGGATCAGGGCGATTGGGTTTTAATCGACACCGGAGATGTGATTGTACACATTTTCCGCCCCGAAGTTCGCGAGTTCTACCAGCTTGAAAAGTTGTGGCAAAGCCCTAGCCCGCAAAACTGATGCGGGTTCACATTTGCGCAGTTGGCCGCCTTCGGGCGGGGCCGGAGCGCGAGCTTATTGAAGATTATTTCACCAGATTTGACCGTACTGGCCGCGCGCTCGGGCTCGGGCCGGTCACGTTGCATGAAGTCGAAGATAAAAAGGGTGGCGGGCAGGTGGCCGAAGCTCTGCTGCTTGAACGGGCGATACCGGAGCGCGCGACAATCTGTGCGTTGGACGAACGTGGCAAAGGGCTAAGCTCACCCCAATTTGCAACGCAAATGGCGCAGTGGCGCGACAACGGATGCAGCGATCTGGCGTTTGTTATCGGTGGGGCTGATGGTATCGCACCAGACCTTCGGTCCAGTGCAGACTTTAAACTTTCGTTTGGTGCAATGGTT
>Ga0316189_10000286_pt1 | contig 49977 bp, 38 predicted proteins | sample LowCovwburrow_MG_FD_204930 | JGI IMG/M metagenome (GOLD analysis project Ga0316189, IMG submission 204930) | Coastal sediment microbial communities from Maine, United States - Lowes Cove worm burrow | ecosystem: Environmental > Aquatic > Marine > Coastal > Sediment | place: USA: Maine... | reverse complement strand
GACTATGCGCTGATTTATTAATACTTCGGCTTGGTCATTTTGAATGATGCCTACCGCAACTTCTATCCTTTTCATTTTCTGGATCTTTACATATCGCTAGTCTGGCATCAACAACCGCGTTTTATCGACTAACTTCGGTAGTCAGCATTAATGCTAACGTATTGGTCAGAGAGATCGGAAGTCCAAACGTGATAGGCGGCTTGGCCCGCATTCAAATTAATGTCAATCTCAATTTCTTGTTCTGAGAATACCGCCTGGCCTTGTTCTTCGGTGTAGGCTTTTGCTGGCTGGCCCTGTGAGATCAGAGGTAGATTATTAATCGAGAGGTCGATCTTTCCTACGTCTAATTCGTTTACCTCGGCTTTGCCGACCGCCATTAACAATCGACCCCAATTAGGGTCACTGGCGAACAAGGCAGTTTTTACTAAGGGTGAGTGTGCGACAGAATACGCTATGGCCTCGCAATCGGATTCACTCTGCCCGTTGAGCACCTTAATTTTAACAAACTTAGTGGCCCCTTCTGCATCGCGGATAATGGCCGTGGCTAAAGTAATTAAAACTCGCTCAAGCGCCTTATAAAACTCTTTAGCATTCGGCGAATCAATTGTATCAATACAAGGGAGGTCATTCTGGCCGGTCGCGACTAACACCAATGCGTCATTGGTAGAGGTATCCGAATCAACCGTAATTCTATTAAAACTTGCGCCGCAGGCATCAAGCAACATTTCTTGTAGAACAGCGGAGTCGACTTCTATATCTGTGGCAACATAGCTAAGCAAAGTCGCCATATTTGGGCAAATCATGCCTGAGCCTTTGGCGATTCCAGTGATGGTGACTTGTCTGCCTTCTATCTCTACTTGCTCACTCACCGCCTTTGCGATGGTATCGGTGGTCATTATTGATTCTGCAGCAGACATCCAGTCACTATCATTGTCGGTGACTGCAACGCCACTAAGTAATTTTTCGCAGCCTAGACTCACTCTATCCATCGGCAGCTGCTCACCTATCACTCCTGTTGAGAACGGTAAGACTTGAGTTGGTCTAATATTCAAGCCTTGTGCTATCAAATGGCAGGATTCAATGGCGTTGCTTAATCCAGCTTCGCCAGTGCCAGCATTGGCATTGCCGGAATTTATCAATAAAGCGCGCGGTGAATCCTTAGCAAGGTTTTGTTTGGCAAGCACCACCGGTGCTGCACAGAATTTGTTCTGCGTAAACACGGCCGCCACTGAACTACCTTCCGCCAGATGCAGCAACAACATATCGTCACGATCAGGGTAACGAATCTCTGCTGCTGCGGTAGCAACATTAACACCTTCAATACGGCGTATTTGTTTGGGTGGGGAAAGACCTACGGCCATAGTTAAAATCTATAGTGAGTTAAATTGTATTAGTTAAGCTTACCGTGACACTGCTTATATTTCTTACCAGAACCACAGTGACAAGGCTCATTACGACCTATTTTAGGTTGGTCTCTAATGAACGGTGCCGAAGCTTGCGCCTCATTTGGCTGCTCTTCCACCCCACTGGCACTAGCATGCTGTAATTCTAAGTCTTGTTGAGAGAGTTGCTGACGGCGCTCAAGTTCATCGATATCCGATTCCTCTCTAAGCTGTACTTTGGCAAGTATGGTGACCACCTCCGCTTTCACGCGATCGAGCATTGCCGTGAACATGTCAAAGGCTTCGCGTTTATATTCTTGCTTCGGGTTTTTCTGGGCGTAACCACGCAGGCCAATGCCTTTTCGTAGATAATCCATCTCTGCAAGATGTTCTTTCCACTGGGTATCCAGAGTCTGCAGCATGATCACTTTTTCTAAATGACGAATGATTTCAGCGCCATACTTTTCCTCTTTGGCCTTATAAACTCCTTCTACTTCCTCAAGAATTCTATCCCGTAAAGTTTCTTCATACAGTGACTTATCTTCTTCTAACCAGTTTGCAACCGGTAAACTCACACCGAATTCCAAGCGCAGGTCATCTTCAAGCTGATCAATATCCCATTGTTCGGGCAGGCTTTGCGGCGGAACCGTGCGATCTACAATAAGATCGACCACTTCCTCACGCATATCGGCAATATTTTCGGAAACATCGTCGGTAGACATCAGTTCATTTCGTTCTGAATACACCAATTTTCGCTGCTCGTTAGAGACATCATCGTACTCGAGCAATTGTTTGCGTATATCAAAGTTATGCCCTTCAACTTTTCGTTGCGCATTTTCAATGACTCTAGAGACCAAACGGCTTTCGATTGCTTCACCCTCCTCCATGCCCACACGCTGCATCATGCTGGAAATTCGCTCTGAACCGAAAATGCGCATAAGACTATCGTCCATGGATAAAAAGAAACGCGTCTCGCCAGGATCACCCTGTCGGCCAGACCGACCCCTAAGCTGATTGTCGATTCGCCTAGATTCGTGGCGCTCGGTGCCAATTACATATAGGCCACCGCTGTCCAGAACCTGTTGATGATCTTTCTTCCATTGTTCTTTTATGGTGTTGCGTTCAGACTCATCTTCTAGGCCTTCTAAACGCATCTCGAGATTACCACCCAACACAATGTCGGTGCCACGACCCGCCATATTAGTGGCGATGGTGACGGCCTTTGGACGTCCTGCCTTGGCAATTACCTGGGCCTCACGCTCATGCTGCTTAGCATTGAGAACTTCGTGCTTAATTTTGTGACGATCAAATTCTTTCGACAATAGTTCGGACACTTCAATCGAAGCCGTACCAAGCAAAATTGGTTGACCGGAGGCATTTCGCTCCTGTACATCTTCTACGATGGAATCAAATTTTTCCTGCATGGTTCGGAAAATTACATCAGCCTGATCAATTCGAATCATGTCCATATGGGTCGGTATTACAACAACCTCCAAAGCATAGATTTCGTGAAACTCTACCGCTTCAGTATCGGCAGTACCAGTCATGCCGGAGAGCTTGTTATAAAGCCTGAAATAATTTTGAAATGTAATAGATGCCAACGTCTGGTTTTCGCGCTGAATTTCAACCTTCTCCTTGGCTTCAACGGCTTGATGCAATCCGTCTGACCAACGGCGGCCTGACATCATTCGACCAGTAAATTCATCGACGATGACTATTTGGTTGTCTTGTACTACATAGTCAATATCTTTCTTAAACAGAGTATGTGCTCTAATTGCTGCGTAGAGGTGGTGTAATAGAGAAATACTACCCACATCATACAAGCTAGCATCATTCGGTAATAAGCCGATTTTAACCATCAATTCTTCAGCTTTTACGTGACCTTGCTCGGTCAGATACGCTTGTTTTGATTTTTCATCAATGCTGTAGTCGCCGGGGCCATCCTCTTCTTCCTGCTTGACCAGTTGCGGAACAATGACATCGATTTTTGCGTAAACATCGGCTGCGGTGTCGGCTGGCCCAGAAATAATTAGCGGTGTTCGGGCTTCATCAATCAAGATGGAATCAACCTCATCGACAATGGCAAAACTTAAATCTCGTTGTGCCTTTTGATCGGCTGAGAAAGCCATATTGTCGCGCAGGTAATCAAAGCCGAATTCATTATTAGTACCATAAACAATGTCACTTTGATAAGCTTCCTGCTTAGCTTGTGGGTCTTGGTTTGAGACAATGACTCCCACGGTCAAACCTAAGAAGTTATAAACCTGTGCCATCCATGCCGCATCTCGGCTCGCTAAGTAATCGTTAACGGTTACCACATGCACGCTACCGGCCAACGCATTTAAATAGGCCGCTAGGGTTGCCATGAGGGTTTTACCTTCACCAGTACGCATCTCGGAAATTTTGCCGTTGTGCAACACCATCCCGCCAATCATTTGCACGTCATAATGCCGCAAGCCTAAGGTTCTAACAGATGCTTCACGCACGGCAGCAAAAGCTTCAGGTAGCAAATCATCCAGCGTCTCACCGCTTTCCAGTCGGTCTCGATACTCTTTAGTTTTAGCTTTTATCTGCTCATCGCTTAGCGACTGGAACGATTCTTCCAGTGCGTTGATATTTTTGACCCGCTTAGACATCTGGCGGATTAATCGGTCATTTCGGCTACCGAAAATTTTCTTTAACACGGCTATTCCTTCTTTCTGATAATTTTATTAGGACGAAATCGAGGCAATATCTCTTTAGTTTCCGATAGTCAAAATCGCTTTTGCTAACCAAACCCTAACTTCAGCCAAATCGGCCATTTTCATCTATTTGATTTATACAATAGCTAGTAAGTATAAGGTTTTAATTAGAAATTCCAAGTAAATGAAGTAGTTGTGGTGATGCAAGTTATAGAGCCCGCCTGCAGCTTCTTTTCACTTTCTTTCAAGCTCTGCTCAGCAGCAAAATCTGCTGCATGAATATATGCTCATGCTCGGCGGAATTCCATCCCTAAACGCACACAATCTCCTTGAACATCGTAACTGTTGTTTAACTACCCTTTTCTGTACAGATACTTAATAGGATTAATGCGACGATCGTTCTTTTGTACTTCAAAATGCACATGCGGGCCGGTTGATCTACCTGTTGAACCAACCTTTGCAATTGCCTGGCCCTTCATAACAGTTTCTCCCTCCTTCACCGAGTTCGACTGATTGTGACCATAAAGAGTGGTGTAATCATCGCCGTGGTCGATTTCGACTAACCATCCATAATTACCGCTCTTGACCGCTCTTTTAACCACGCCATCTGCGACCGCCAATACATCAGCGCCCTCCTTACCGGGTATATCCACTCCGCTGTGGAATTGTTTTTTACCTGTTATCGGGTGCATGCGGGAGCCAAAACTGGATGAAATCCAACCTTTTTCAACAGGCCAACCAGCGGGTGTTTGTTGTGACTGCAGACTCTTGCGAGATAGCAAAAAATCGACCGCAGCCATTTCAGATTCACGCAGCGATAACTCGCGCTCAATTGCAACAATTGCATTCTCGATATCAACTTGCTCAGAATTGGTATCGGTTCCAGGCCCTCCTATTGGAGGGTCTTGATCAAATTGAAAATCATTCAAATCAAGCCCCGAATCTTGTGCCAAGCGCATTTCAACGGCGGTAATTCTGGATGCCTGAGCCTGCAAACTTCCTATCCGCTGGCCTAGCACATCCATATGTTGACGTACATAGTCGCGTGTCTTACCTATTTCTTGCTCCTGCTCATTTACCCGACTCTCTACGGCTATACGATATTCAGGGTCTACAAAGGGATTCAAGGCCCGATCAATTGTAGCTACAAGCCAGTAACTGGCAAGACCCAAAGCAATGGGAGCAACAATTAACGCGGCGGAGCAACTCCAAAGCAACCGTTTGCCTGAAAAACACATGGCGCTGTTCTTCGCTGTTCTATCTCTTACAAGAATTACTTTCAAAATAAACCTTACTTAAAATGTTATATTCGTGACTGGCAATCGAAGTTCAAATTCATTGCTATAAAGGCACTACATTAATGAACAATAAAACTAAAAATCAAACAAAAAATAAAAACTCTAACCGGAATGCTCATCTAAAGGCGGCAAACCTAATTAGTCGCTTGCCATTACATAAGCAGCTTAGCGACTCCCAAGCAGCCTTGGTAAAACTCGCACCGGTTTGGCAAAGTTGGGCAAGACACGCGATTAGCGATAGCAATCTTAGTGCCGAATGCTTTCAGAACACTGAATTAAGCAGCTTGCGCGACGGCAAGCTTGTAATTAATTGCTCTAATGCAATCTACGCATCACAAATTAAACACCAGCAACAAAGCTTACTGGACGCAATAATTAAAGAAGGCATTACTACAGTTGAGAAAATCAACATCCAACTCAACAACCAACTCAATTATCAACCAGAAACCCTAAGCCAACAGCGATTAAAGCTTAAGCAAAGCAACAATCAACACGCTGTAGATTCGACAATTATTCATGCACCATTAACAGAAAATTCGCTAAACGCACTCGAGAACTGCCAAAAATTAGTCAACAACGATCAACTGGCTGATTCGCTAAGGAAGCTCGCCAAGACCCTCAAAAAACTAAATTAATAGCTCGATTCTTTATGTTATTAAATGTTTTGAAATTTGAATTGGTAAAACAACACTAATTTCTATTATTTTTAATTTTATTTATTTTACGGCTGCAAACTCTAATCACACCCTATTCAAACTCTGCGCTTTTTAACACAAGCAAGTAAGCATTATGCACTTGCTAGGTGCATGAAGGCAATTGGTGCGTTAGCTGGGTCATCAAAAGTAACGACTTCCCAACAATCAGGCTGTGCAATCAATGCCCGAAGTAATTTGTTATTCAATGCATGACCTGATTTATAGGCGCTGAATGCACCAATCAAAGGATGCCCAAGCAGATAAAGATCACCAATAGCATCAAGAATTTTGTGTTTTACAAACTCATCTTCATAACGCAAGCCGTCATCATTTAGGATCGTGTATGAATCCATAACAATCGCGTTGTCGTGACTGCCGCCCAGGGCAAGCCCGGCTTCACGCAAGGCTTCAACCTCATGCATAAAACCAAAGGTTCTAGCTCGGCTTACTTCTTTTACAAAAGACGTGGTTGAGAAATCAACTGTGGCCTGCTGCGGTGATTTTGCAAAGATAGGGTGATCGAAATCTATTGAAAACGAGACTTTAAAGCCTTCGAAAGGGTCGAATTTTGCCCATTTGTCTTCTTCTTCAATTTTGACTGGCTTTATGACCCTAATAAACTTTTTGGGTGCTTTTTGTTCTATTACGCCAGCAGACTGAATCAGGAACACAAATGGCGCTGCGCTTCCATCCATAATGGGAACTTCGGGAGAGGTCAGTTCGACATAGACATTGTCAATACCAAGCCCAGCTAGGGCCGACATAAGATGCTCTACGGTAGAAACGCTAACATCACCTTCTTGCAGGGCAGTAGAGAGTCGAGTATCACCAACCCTATCGGGTTTAGCATACAGCTCTACAACTGGATCGAGATCAACTCTACGGAATACAACACCAGTATCAACAGCCGCAGGGCGCAGCGTGAGATAAACTTTTTCGCCAGTATGCAAACCAACACCGGTGGCACGGATTACATTTTTCAGGGTTCGCTGATTAATCATTAAGCATCAATAATCTACTGTGGTTATTGCGTCATATTAAGCGACTTCTATTACTCAGCATTACTCAGTATTACTCAGTATTACTCAGATCTGCCTCTTCGTTTGCTCGATGCCAATCTATTTTTATTCTAATTATTTTTGACTGGAGGTCGAGCCGAACGTCACAAATTTCACACATTATATAGGTTTTTACTGCTTCTGCTTGCCAAATGACTCGATAATCACTCAGAAAAAACTAACCTAAACAGTAAAGAATTGTAAAAGGTGTTGACTAAGCGCCGAATCCTACACGAAACGGGAGTAATTGTGTAGGTTTCGGGCGTAGTATTAACGATCAAAAACATCATCCAAACAGCCTATTATGGATGCACAATAATGTGATTTTCACGGCAGCTACCTAAATAGCAATGCAGGCCACTAAACGAATTTTGTATTCGCTGGCGGCCAGCACTACTTAATCGGCTTGTCTTCTTAGGAATGTTGGCACATCCAGGCGGCTGTCACCATCAGTATCAAATAGCGGTAGCTCATCTGAACCTTGCATGCGACTTCTTGATAACATGGACGGCTCGCGTTCAGAAACGTCTGACTCATAACTACTGCCTACGGCTTTGGCGACGGGTTGTACAACCGCATATTTTTTTGGTTGCGCAGATTGGGTCAAGCCCTCTTGAATGCCTGTGGCAACCATAGTTACTCGTAACTCATCATTCATCGCTGGGTCTATTGATGTTCCAATTACCACTGTCGCATCTTCCGAAGCCATATCTCGAATCATTCCGCCAACCTCACCAAACTCGCCAATGGTAAGATCAGGCCCAGCCGTTACATTCACCAAAATACCTTTCGCACCTTTGATGTTAGTATCTTCAAGCAAAGGACTGCTAAGTGCATTGCGTGCAGCTTCCGAAGCGCGGGCAGCGCCAGTTGCTGAAGCTGAACCCATCATCGCTTGGCCCATTTCAGACATCACGGTCTTTACATCTGCAAAATCCACATTGATTAACCCTGGGCTGGTGATCAATTCTGAAATCCCCTGCACCGCATTCCGCAATACATCGTTGGCCATAGCAAATGCATCTTGCAATGAGGCTTCTTTGCCCATCACCTCAAGCAGCTTTTCGTTTGGAATAGTGATAAGAGAATCAACCGATTCCTTCAACAACTTTAAACCTTGCTCAGCAAGCTTGTCTCGACGAGCACCTTCAAACTTAAAGGGGCGTGTTACCACTGCCACAGTTAGCGCGCCTATATCGCGAGCAATTTCAGCGATCACTGGCGCAGCACCGGTACCTGTACCTCCGCCCATTCCAGCAGTTATGAAGACCATATCTGATCCGGCTAGCGATTCAGCAATCCTTTCTCGATCTTCGATCGCTGCTTGACGCCCCACATCAGGGTCAGCGCCTGCACCCAACCCCTTGGTTAGATTGCCGCCCAATTGCAAAATAGTGCCGCATTCGGATGATTGTAATGCCTGAACATCGGTATTAGCATTGATAAACTCGACGCCTTCAATCGTGCTCTCTTGCATGTAGTTGACGGCATTGCCACCTCCGCCGCCAACGCCGACGACTTTAATAACCGCCTGCTGGTCTATAGTGTCTAATAATTCAAACATTTGTTTCTCCCGTTATTGATATTACGAATTAAAAATTACCTTGAAACCAATGTTTGACTTTTTGCCATACAACACTGGTTCTAGATTCTTTGGTAAGTGTCTTACGTGCAACACTTTGATTTGCGTGGCCAAACTGAACCAGCCCGACCCCGGTTGAATAAATTGGATTCTTAACAACTTCACTGAGCCCACCCAGATATTTGGGCATTCCCAATCTCACCGGCACATGAAAAATTTCTTCTGCCAATTCAATCATTCCTTCCATTTTTGAACTACCACCGGTGAGGACAACGCCTGAACGGATAAGGTGCTCAAAGCCATTCCTGCGAAGATCAACTTTGATTAGCTCGAATAATTCTTCAACTCTTGGCTCAACCACTTCCGCCAGCGTTTGCTTGGATAGCTTTCTAGGTGGTCTGTCACCGACGCTTTGTACTTCGATACTCTCGTCGACCGCTGCTAACTGCCTAAGCGCGCAAGCGTATCGTTTTTTAAGTTCTTCGGCAGCGGCGGTTGGGGTACGCAAGGCGATCGCAATGTCATTGGTGATTTGGTCGCCGGCTACAGGTATTACTGCAGTATGTCTAATCGCGCCCTCTGAATAGACCGCTATATCAGTTGTTCCACCACCAATATCAACCAGACATACGCCCAACTCTTTTTCATCATTGGTCAACACGGATTCACAAGACGCTAATTGCTCAAGAATGATGTCATCAACCTCCAGTCCACAGCGGCGTATACACTTCTCTATGTTTTTTTCTGAGCTGACAGAGGCGGTTACCATGTGTAGGTTCGCTTCAAGCCGAATTCCATTCATGCCAATAGGGTGTCTGATGCCTTCCTGTCCATCGATAATGTATTCCTGTGGAATCACATGCAGGATAGTCTGGTCATTCGGGATAGCAACCGCTTTTGCAGATTCTATAACCCTATCAACATCGTTTTCATCAACTTCGCTATCTCGTACCGCAACTACACCATTTGAGTTGAAGCTATTAATATGCGCTCCTGCTATGCCTGCGTAAACGGAATAAATCTGACATCCGGCCATCAGTTCTGCTTCTTCCACAGCACGCTGAATCGCAGTAACAGTTTCTTCAATATTGGCTACAACGCCCTTACGCATACCGGTAGCTGGGTGATGCCCATAGCCGATAATTTCAACTTCATCATTAGCATTGACTTCACCGACGATTGCCAACACTTTGGATGTGCCAATGTCTAGACCTACTATTAATTTGTTCTCGTCTTTTCTACTCATGATTGACTACCTTTTTGAGAAACTCTTGATTTCGTCTGTCATGCCGTTATTGAAAGCAATCGACTCATCCAGCTCAATAGTGCTGGACTTAATTGCTAAACCATCTGGATACCTCGCATCAACCCTTTCGAGCTGTTCAGCACCATGGCGATACCGATGCTCAAACAATGATATAAAACGAGCCAATCGCTCCTCTGTTTGTTCCCGACCGAGCAATAAATCAAACTTTGCTTGTGAGCCTGTTGGCTTGATATTCAGTGTATAAGCATGACTTGCAGTTAGCACCACGCCAAGCAACTCTAAACCACTACCTTTGAGTCGTTGGGCCCAGCGCAAAGCGTTTTCCAACATTTCCCGAGAATCATTGTCATTGCCCGCCAAGACGATCGGGTTATTCAGAGAAATATCATTCTGCAAGCTAATCACATCGCCTTGGAAATTCACCCATCGATCAGCATGCCAACGCATAACCGGGCGCTGTTCTTTCACTTCTATCAACAGCGTATCAGGCCACTCTCTTCTCACTTCGGCAGACTGCACTAACGGCAAAGCTTCTACTCGTTGCTTGATGCCAGATAAACCTATCGAAAAGAAATTACCAAGCGAATGACCATTCACCTGATCTTCTATCTGACGAGGATCGAGGTAACGAAAGCTGCCCTTAATTTTTAGATTATCAATCACGAATGCGTCAGGCCGATAGAGCTGATCTGCAGCCAACAAAGCAGCCGCAGCAAATGACAAAACCGTCGCACTCAGCACTAGCATCGCGCGCCCCATTCGTCCAAGCCGCTTCACCTGTGCCGCACGCTCTTGATTCGCAAAAGCACGCGTTGCTCCAGCTCGCTTAGAGGACCTTATATTGACCGCCTTTATATCTGACTTGGGGCTCATAAGGTCGCCTCTAAAATCTTGAGCACTAATTCTTCAAAACTGAGTCCAATATTGGCTGCGGCCATTGGCACCAAACTATGGCTAGTCATTCCAGGAATAGGATTTATTTCAAGCAATAGCGGTTGACCTGCCGCATCTAGCATCACGTCAACTCGCCCCCAATCTCGGCACGCCAGTGATCTAAATGCTGTTTCGGCTAATTCACGTATTTGCTGCTCAAGCTCAACCGCTAATCCTGCAGGGCAAAAATATTGAGTTTCATCCGAGTGGTATTTTGCTTCATAATCATAGAACTCATTCTGAGTCTGCATTCGCACCACCGGTAAGGCGGTATTGTTCAAAATTCCTACCGTTAGCTCTGCGCCAGCAATGAACTGTTCCGCTAACACAACATCCCCAACTGCCGCGGAATCAGCGTAGACCTGACGCAATTCCCTCTCATGGCTCACCTTACCAACGCCGACGCTGGAGCCCTCGCATGCCGGCTTTAGAAACAACGGCAAACCAAGTTCATCGACCAGGCCCGCCAGGTCATCTTCACTTGATAGAACTCTATATTTGGCTGTAGGCAAGCCGATCGCTTGCCATATTTGTTTGCTACGTACTTTATCCATAGACAAAGCGCAACCCAAAACACCACTGCCAGTGTATGGCATACCAATTGACTCAAGCGCTCCTTGCACCACACCATCTTCGCCCCAGCGACCGTGCAGAACATTAAACACCCGCTCAAAACCTTGCTCACGTAAACGGCCAATATTTGATGGGTTCGCATCTATCCGATGTGCATTAACGCCTTTCGCTTGGAGCGCATTCAACACGGCTTCACCACTCATCAGTGAAACTTCGCGCTCGGCTGAGATGCCGCCCATCAAAACGGCCACTTTCCCAAATTTATTAGTGAAGTCAGAGTTCATCTCACAGCCCCATCACTCAGGCTCGCGTATAGCTGCTTTGAAGCTTTGCCTATGCTACCAGCGCCCATGGTAAGAATCACATCGCCATCCTGCACCAGCGGACTAAGCACATTTTGGATGTCATCTAAATCGGCCACAAATATTGGGTTGCTTGCACCTCGAACTCGAATTGCCTGACACAAGGACTTACCGGTAGCACCACTAATTGGCTGCTCCCCCGCTGGGTACACCTCACACAACAACAACTCTTGCTGCTCAGCCAATACCTGTACGAAATCATCAAATAAATCATAGGTTCGGCTGAAACGGTGTGGCTGGAATACGGCTATTATTCTCCGCTCTGGCCAGCACCCTCGAGCCGCACTTAAAGTGGCTGCGAGTTCGACCGGGTGATGGGCATAATCATCCACCATAGTAACTTGCTGGCCATTGATGATCGCCTCGCCAAAAATCTGGAATCTTCTGCCAATACCTTGGAACTCAGCTAAACCCTGCTGGATCGCGCTATCCTCAACATTAAGATGACTGGCTATCACAATAGCCGCCAGTGCATTGAGTACATTGTGGTTACCGGGAATTGCCAGTTCAATCTTTAGGTCGTCTTCGGCTGCTGGTCGTGCAACGCTGAACGTCATCATAGTGCCAGACTGGCTTACGTCATAAGCCCGAAAATCAGAATTCTCACTAAATCCATAACTGATTACCGGCTTATGTATCTGGTCACGAATTGACTGTACATTTTGATCATCCTCACAAAGCACCGCCAAGCCGTAGAATGGTAGGTTTTGCAGGAATGCCACAAAGGTACGTTTCAAGGTAGCCAGATCACCTTGGTAAGTCACCATATGGTCCTCATCAATATTTGTGACCACGGCCATTTCAGGCTTTAAGTTCAAAAATGAGGCATCGCTCTCATCCGCCTCGGCAACCAAATACTTGCCCTCCCCAAGTTTTGCGTTAACGCCCGCGCTATTAATTAAACCACCCACAACAAAGGTTGGGTCCAAGCCGCCTGCAATAAGAATTGCTGCCACCAAGCTAGTGGTTGTGGTTTTCCCATGAGTGCCAGCGACAGCAATGCCCTGTTGAAAACGCATTAACTCACCCAACATCTCAGCACGCGGTATTACTGGAATTCCTTTGTCTAGCGCAGCCCGTACTTCTGGATTAGTTTCATCAATAGCTGATGACACAACCACAACGTCGGTATTTTCAATATTGTCAATATGATGGCCGATCTGCACCCTGATACCGACCGACCTAAGCCGTTCAGGTACTGGACCATCGGCGATATCAGAACCGCTTACATTGAAATTCAAATTAACCAACACTTCTGCAATACCTGACATACCACTGCCACCAATGCCCACAAAATGAATATTCTTTACACGGTTATGCATGAAAAAACTCCGCGCAGGCTGACATCACGTCTTGCGCCGCATTAGGTTTATGCAAGCTGCTAGCAACAGCCGCCATCGATTTCAATTTGTTCTTATCTGACAACAGCTCAGCCAGCGTTGACACCATGATTGGCTGTGCCAATTGATGGTTTTCTAACATCTTGGCCGCACCAGCATCAACCATAAATTGCGCATTGATCTGTTGATGATCTCCGGCCGAAAATGGGTAAGGTATCAATAAAGCCGGTTTTGCTGCGGCGCAACATTCGGCAATAGTCATGGCCCCAGCACGACAAATCAACAAGTCGGCCCAATCATATGCGATGGACATATCATCAATAAATTCAGTTACTCGGGCAGAAACTCCCGCATCGGCGTAAGACGCTTCAACCTCATCAGATTCACCTTTTCCCGACTGGTGCCAGATCCCAACAGGAGTATTTTGGCTCGCAAACACCCTTGCCAAATGCATATTGAATGACTTGGCTCCCTGACTACCGCCAATAACCAACACATTGACCGGCTCATTTATTGGCTCATCGCTCCTACTAACAATTTCGTTGCGAACAGGATTTCCGACCCACTTGGCTGATGCAGGCAAGCCCTGCACTTGCGGAAAGCCTGTCAAAACTCGTTTCGCCATCTTTGCCAAATACTTGTTGGTCAACCCTGCTACCGCGTTTTGCTCATGAATCACTATCGGCTTGCCCAACAAACGGGCTGCTAAGCCCCCAGGACCAGAAACAAAACCGCCCATACCGAGCACGCAGTCAGGTTGAACCTGCCTGATTGCACGCATGCTTTGTATGATCGCGCGCAACAATTTGAACGGCGCCAACAGCCAACTAACTACACCTTTTCCGCGCAAGCCATCAACAGTAATCCAATACATGTCTATCTTATTAACTGGCACGACGGTTGCTTCAATGCCTCTGTGGGTGCCCAGCCAAGTAACGTCAGTCCCTTTTGATTGCAGCAACTTTGCCACCGCTAAGGCCGGAAACACATGACCACCGGTGCCGCCCGCCATAACCATCAAACGATTGCGAGTGGCATTCATGACTTACCCCCATCACGCATTTTAGTTTGGCGATCCACCGCAAACAGTAAGCCCATAGCAGCACAACAAACCAACATACTGCTGCCGCCATAACTGATAAATGGCAGAGTTAGTCCCTTGGTAGGCAGCACTCCCAGATTGACCCCAATATTGATGACCGCTTGAAAGACCAACAAAAGGCCTACTCCTTGCGCGAGTCTCGCTGCATAAATGCGTCCTATTAGCTCCGCCGCTCGAGCAATTACCAAGGCGCGATGTAGTAAAAGCGCAAACAGCACGATGACCACAACAATGCCAAGTAGACCTAATTCTTCGCCAATTACTGCAAGAATAAAGTCGTTATTCGCGTGAGGTAGGTAGTATAACTTTTGAATGCTAGCGCCTAGGCCAACACCAAAGATTTCACCTCGCCCGACAGCTATCAAGGCCTGGGTCAGCTGAAAGCCGGTATCAAATGGGTCAGCCCACGGATCACGGAAACTCATAACACGCTGCATTCGATAGTCTGACATCCCGACTAGTACAAACATCACCAAGGCAGCCAAACTCAAACAAAAAAGCGTGTGCGATATTCTAATCCCACCTAAGAACATCATTAATCCAACAGCTGCGGTTATGACAAAGAAGCTACCGAAGTCAGGCTGCAAAAGCAGGAGCAAACCCAGCAAGGCCAGCACCATACCGATATTTAGTATTCCATGAGTAAATAACTTTACCTGAGCTTGTTTACGTGTGAGATAACTCGCGGCATAAATAATCATAGTCAATTTGGCAAACTCGGCGGGCTGCAACCTGAAACCTCCAATTGACAGCCATCGCTGGCTTCCATTTACTTCTACACCTATTAGCAGCAATAAGGCCAATAGCAGAAAAGATCCAGCCAACAAAGCTACACTGCTTTTTTGCCACACCCAGATGGGAATGGTTGCAACTAACAAGGTGATACTGACACCCACCAACATATGCGCCAATTGTCGCCAAAAGTGGCTAGTGTTGATAATCAGGTCTCTGTTTCCCATGGCTACCGTGGAAGAAAACACCATCACCAAGCCAAGCATTAACATTGCTATAAAGACGCCTAACAAAATCGGGTCAACGCCAATAGCATTGGCCTTTGGCTGGGTACGAGTTGCTTGAAGGGTTGCTGCGCTCATGCTGCGCCTCGATTTTGCCAAGCGTGGACATGTTTTACGAAATCTTCACCGCGCTCTTCATAATTTGCATACATATCGAAACTTGCACAAGCAGGAGACAACAACACAACGATGTCTTTACTGGTCATGCTAGATGCAAAGCTTGCAGCCTCGGCTACTGCTTGCTGCATGTTACGGACATGCTTGATTGGCAACATACCGTCTAAGGCTCCAGCCAATTTATTTGCGTCTTCGCCCAACAGAATAAGCTGTTTGATGTTTGGTTTTACGGCCGCTTGCAACTCGGTGAAATCAGCGCCTTTTGCTTGCCCACCGGCTATCCAAATAACATCTGCTTCTATGTTTAGCAAAGCCGTGCTGGTTGCACCAATATTAGTGGCCTTTGAGTCGTTAATCCAGGTAACGTCTTGCTTTGCGTTAATCGCGTCTAAGCCAAAGCAGTCCAAGCCAATGGTTTGCATGCGATGAGCCAAGCCATGAAAATTGCGCACCGCCTTAAGCAGACACTCATTCGGCAAACCTAGAAAATCAACCAGCGCAAACGCCGCTAGCACATTCTTTATGTTGTGTAAGCCAACTAGCGGCACATCACGTAGCGGCATCAAGCGTTGTTGGCCTTTGTATAAGTAACGGACACCGGACGTTTTTCTTACACCAAACTCCGAGTCGTTAGCAGGTTCGTCTAGCGTAAATAGCAACTTGGTTGCGGTATTGGTGATTTGCTGAAGCTGCTCATCATGTTTTGGCAAAACGGCTCTTTTTGCACCTCGAAAAATACGTGCCTTAGATAACACATAATCGCCCATCGATTTGTATCGATCCAAGTGATCTGCACTAATATTTAGAATGGCCGCAGTCTCGGCTGGAACTTGATTGATGGTCTCCAGTTGGAAGCTAGACAATTCTAAAACAGCTACTTGGTAGTGGCGTTTATCGGTCAAGGCGTCTAGCACAGGCAAACCAATATTACCGGCTACAAGTGTCTCCAAGCCGCCGGCCTTGCACATCTCACCAACTAATGTGGTGACCGTGCTCTTGCCATTTGAGCCGGTGATCGCTATTACCTTCTGCGAATTCTCCTGAAAAAACAATTCAACATCACCCACGATATGAGCGCCTGCTTGTTTTGCCGAGCGCAGTACGGGCTCCGACAAGGCCACTCCAGGGCTGGCAACTATCAAACCTACGCCCTTGAGATTAGCCGAATCAAATGCTCCTACAAACAACTCCACATCGGGATAAGTCTCACGCAACTCATTCGCGAAGGCGGGCTGTTCTCTTGAATCAAGCACCTTCAACTGAAACCCTTTGGCGTGCAAATACCGAACCACACTATACCCAGTAGCACCCAAGCCAATAACGGCAGCAGTAGCGTACTGTTGTAAAATTGGAAGTTCAGAATTGTAGGCTTGCATGCGTATACCCCTACCTAACTTTCAAGGTCGCAAGACCTATTAGGACGAGGATTAAGCTGATAATCCAGAATCGGACGATGACTCTTGGTTCAGGCCAACCCTTTAGCTCAAAGTGGTGATGGATCGGCGCCATTCTAAAAATTCTTTTACCAGTCAGCTTGAAGGATGCAACCTGTAAAATTACAGAAACCGTCTCTAATACGAAGATGCCACCCATAATGAACAACACTAGCTCCTGCCTAACTATGACCGCGACAATACCTAAAGAAGCACCTAGAGAAAGCGAACCAATATCACCCATAAACACCTGCGCTGGATAGGTGTTAAACCATAAAAAACCCAGCCCTGCGCCGACCAATGCCGCGCAAAAAATCATCACTTCACCGGTGCCCGGTATCTGCGGAATGGCTAAATATTCAGAGAAAATGGCATTACCAGACAGATAGCAGAAAACGCCAAGCGCAGCGGCCACCATTGCGGTTGGAACAATCGCCAGCCCATCTAGACCGTCGGTCAAATTAACCGCATTACTGGTGCCGACAATGACGAAATAAGTGAGCGGTAAAAACATGATGCCTAACGGAATAGCGACATCTTTGAAAAACGGAATAGTCAAGGCTGTCTCAATCGGCAAACTGGCTGACTGATACAAAAACCAGGCCGCAATCGCCGCTATTACACTCTGGCTCAAAAATTTATTGCGCGAGCCCATGCCTCGTGGATCCTTATTTATCAGTTTTTGATAATCATCCCACCAACCGATCACGCCATAGAAAAAGCAAGTAAACAAAGTGACTTGTACAAATCGATTGGTCAAATCTGCCCATAGTAGCGTTGCAAAGAGCACCGATGCCAAGATCAACAAACCGCCCATGGTTGGCGTTCCGACTTTATCAAAATGTGTAGGCGGGCCATCTTGGCGTACCGTCTGACCAATTTGATGGATACTCAATTTGCGTATCATCACCGGGCCCAAAATCAAACTGATCGAAAGCGCAGTGAGAACACTACAAATAGCTCGAAAAGTAAGGTACTGGAATACATTGAAAATGCTGTACTGTTCAGACAGATAATTGAATAACGCAAATAACATTATTCGTTCCTCGCTATGTTCTGGTTTTGCTGAGAGTTTTGCTGTTCTTGGGCTGGGGTGTTTGCATTAAGAGTAATAAGATGCTCCACCACGTTTTCCATTTTCGCTGCACGAGAGCCTTTAACTAACACTGTCGTTTTTGTCTGATTGGCATTACTCAGAAACGACAATAGTTCAGATTGGTCTTTAAAGGCCTTCGCATCGCCATCAAACTTACTGATTACTTGCTCAGCAAACGCCCCAACGGCGAACAATTGATCAATACCGTTCTTTGTTGCGAGTTCGCCTAGTCGTAGATGTTCGAATTCACTTGAAGTACCGAGCTCTCCCATATCTCCAACAATCAGCGTAGATTCATCAAACCGTGCCAACACTTCGATCGCTGCTTGCATGGATGCTGGATTGGCATTGTAGCTGTCGTCGATCAGGGTAATATCACCCACGGTTGACAGATTTAGACGACCGTTAATTGGCCGGTATTCTGCCAAGCCGCTGATAATTTTATCAATTGGAATATTGGCTGCGCAGGACACGGCAATTGCTGCCAGCGCATTCATCACATTGTGCTTTCCGACTAACGGCAAGGCTATCTCAAACTCTCTATCAAACGCCCTCACCTGCATGCTGATACCACGATTATTCAGACAATACTGAGCGCTGACATCAGCCGTATTTTCAAGGCCAAAACTTACCGTTTGGTATTTGCCAGACAACTCTAACCATAATCCGGCATACTCATCATCGGCATTGATTACGGATATCCCGTCTTGACTCAATCCTTCAAAAATCTCACCTTTAGCCAGTGCCACATTCTCGACACTACCCAAGCCCTCCAAATGAGCAGCGGCGGCGTTATTGATCAGTGCAACACTTGGCTTCACCATGCGGGTCAATCGAGCAATTTCACCAGCATGATTCATACCCATTTCAATGATGGCAAAATTATCCTCAGGTGTAAGTTGCAATAGGGTTAAGGGCACGCCTATTTCATTGTTCAAATTCCCTTGTGTCACCAAGCCCTTGCTGACTTGAGAGAATATGCAAGCCAACATTTCCTTAACGCTGGTCTTGCCCACGCTGCCGGTTATACCAACCACTGGGATCGCAAACTGAGCTCGCCACCAAGCGGCTAAATCACCCAAAGCTTGCTGGGTATCATCTACTCGTACTTGCGAAATTGACGATGACACATCTCGGTCTACCACCGCAGCAACTGCCCCGTGTTTTTCCGCTTGATCTATAAAATCATGCGCATCATATTGGTCGCCACACAGCGCAACAAAAAGCTGATCGGTACAATCTTGCCTAGAGTCAGTAGTAACCCCTTGCAAAAGCCTATCAACACCGATCATTTGACCACCGACGGCATCACATACTTGGTTCAAATCCATCATGCCGCCAGCTCCATTATTTTCGAAACGTGGTCTCGATCAGAAAATGGGATAGTTTGCTCACCGATTTTCTGTAAATGTTCATGCCCTCGTCCAGCAATCAGCACCCAGTCGTCGATGCCGGCCCGCTCAATGGCACTCTGAATGGCGCTAGCTCGATCGAGAATCACTTCTGCAGCGGCAATTTTATCGATATCGACTCCCGCCAAAATTTCCTCAGCAATCTGCGACGGCTGTTCCGATCTGGGGTTGTCGTTAGTAATTATTACCTGGTCGGCGTACTTGCTAGCCGCCGCTCCCATCACAGCTCGCTTCGCCCTATCGCGATCACCACCACAACCAAAAACACACCAAAGCTGGCCTCTGCAATGCTCACGCACCGACTGCAATGCCTTTTCTAAGGCATCAGGCGTATGCGCAAAATCGACCACAACCCTGGCTGTATCGACTTGGCTGTATAGCTCCATTCTTCCAGGTGCTGGGTTTAACTCCGAAACGATTGCTTGAATATCTTCTACCGACACGCTCAACGCCAAAAGCGTTGTGATCAACAACAAAATATTAGGCGTATTTATTCTTCCGATCAGCGATGTCGCCACCTCAAACTCAACACCACTTGTCTCAACTAGGATAATCATACCGCTGGTCTTAAGATTTAGCTCGCCTATCGAAACATCTCCAGCGGTACCGTAACTGGCTATAAAATCAGCGGTAGTGCTGCCGATCAGGCGATCACCAAGCTCATCATCGGCATTGATAATAGCCACTTCGCTGGCGTAGTCTACAAACAGCTTTGCCTTGGCATCGGCGTAGGAATTCATATCACCGTGGTAGTCAAGATGGTCATGACTCAGGTTTGTAAAGAGGCTGGCATAGAAATGTATTCCCGCTACCCGACCTTGATCTAGAGCATGTGAAGAGACTTCCATGCAAACTTGCGTACAACCTTCATCTCTCCACTGTGCTAATAGCCTCTGAACTTCGATTGGCCCTGGCGTAGTAAGACCGCTGTAACTCAGTTCAGATAGATAACCGGTTCCGATGGTACCTATCATTGCAGCCTTCAGGCCTAGCTTACTTAGCGCTTGCGTCAGCAAATAGCAGCAAGTCGTTTTGCCGTTTGTTCCAGTAACACCAAATACTTGCAACTCAGTGCTTGGTTGCTGATAGAAATGACTGGCAAAATGACCTACCGAGCCACGCAAACCTAGAATGGGAATTACGGGAACAGCTTGATCGGCGCCAGAAAGCGCTTCATCAAAACCTTTTGCTTCACAAATTACCGCTGCAGCTCCAGCGCTCACTGCCTGCTGAATGTGTTCACGACCATCGGACGATTCCCCTGGATAAGCAAAAAACACTGAGCCTTTTTCGACTCGGCGGCTATCGTCGGTAAGATTACTGAGCAATATTGAGCCACCACCATCAAACTCAATTGAAACCGCACTAAGCAGATCTGAAAGCGACATGAGGTATGACTTCATCACCCAGCCTCCGCAATAATTGAAGTTTTAATAGGGGATTTACTGATGATTTTAGGCCGCGTAATAATTAACTTATCTTGCGTATTTTCAACCGGATCAAGCGCGTCTGGCGCTACGTTCCTAAATCGTAATGCACCTTCCATTACCCTGGAGAAGACCGGCGCCGCCACCAGGCCACCATAGTAATCAACTCCTTTGGGGTCATTTACCGAAACCACCATTACAATTTCAGGATCGCTAAGCGGCGCATATCCCGCAAATAGAGATGTATAACTATCGTCTTGATACCTACCATCCACTACCTTGTGAGCTGTGCCAGTTTTACCAGCAACCCTGTAGCGTTCGATTTGCGCTTTTGGCGCAGTCCCTTCGTCGCTAACCGCCAGTTCAAGCATAAGTCCAACTAGACGGGCAGTCTCCTTGGAGAACACTTGCTTACCTACCGGCTTGTTCTGCAAGGGCTGCAAGCTTACTGGCAGCAAGACGCCACCGTTGGCAAGCGCCAGATAAGCGCGTGCCAATTGCAATGTGTTAACCGACAAGCCATAGCCATAGGACAAGGTGGCATGCTCGATAGGCTTCCATTTCTTGCGTTTTACCAAAATACCGCGCTGCTCACCCTGCAGCCTCAGATTATTGCTTTCACCAAACCCTACTTTTTTGTAGGTGTCGTACAAATGGCTTGGCTGCATCATCATGGCGATTTTTGCTGCACCAATATTGCTAGATTTCTCTATAACTTCAGCGACTGTAATTTCGCCATGGTTCTTAGTATCATTAATTCGATTGCGTCCGATATAGTAGTGCCCCGGACCAGTTTCGACCAATGTCTGAGTTTCAACCACCCCCTCTTCAAGCGCCATAGCCACTGCAAAAGGTTTAACTGTTGAACCTGGCTCATAGGAATCTGCAATGGACCTGTTCCTAAACCGTGAACTTTTTAGATCTGCCCGATCATTGGGATTAAAATCCGGCGCGCTCACCATAGCTAATATCTCACCAGTCTTAGCATCTAAGGCTACTAAGGACGCAGTGGTCGCACGGTGACTTTTAAGGGCTGCTTGTAGATACCTATAAGCTAGGTATTGTATTCTTGCATCAATACTCAGCTTTAGGTTTTCTCCATGCCTGACACGGCTCAGCTGTTCAACGTATTCTACGACGTGGCCATTTTTGTCCTGTAGTATCTGTGTGCGCCCTGCGCTACCTTTGAGCTCGGCATCATATGCCAACTCTAAGCCTTCCTGACCTTCGTTGTCGATATTAGTGAAACCCAACACATGCCCCATCACTGGGCCTGCGGGGTAGTAACGCTTATATTCGCGAACGCTATTGACGCCTGGTATATTCAGATCAAGTATTCGCCTGCCCAATTGCGGCGCTATATGCCGTTTAAGATAGGCGAATTGACTGCCTTTTTTGCTCTGCGCAATCTTAAGGATTTGATCACGACTCACCCCTAATAACGCAGATAATTTCTGATAGGAATATTTGCTGCTTTGCTCGAGTATGGTTGGCGGATGAATCCAAATTGAATCAACCGGCGTGCTAATCGCCAACGGTTGGTCATTTCTATCAACAATCAAACCCCGAGTTGGCATCTCCTTTTGAACTCGCAAATAACGCGCGTCACCTTGCGACTGCAAATAATTGGTATCTATCACCTGCAAGTAGACAGCTCGACTTACCAAACCAAGGAATATTGAACCAAAAATCAGCCCAATCATTCCGTAGCGCCACGTCGACGCTGGAATGATCACATCATTACTTTTGCGCGGCATGCCAGTGCGCGGCACGCTTGTGCGCGATTTGCCAGCTCGAGCGGTAGCCTTTCCTGGACCTAAGTTTCTAGTGATCGCCATCCTGCCTCACCTTAGAATTTCTAACTAAATCAACGAACTGAATTTCCACAGATCTAGGCGCACGCATTGACAATAGCTTGCTGGCATCTTTTTCAATGCGATGTGGAAATGCCCATGTATTTTCCTCCAACACCAGCTGCCCCCACTCATCATTCAAATTGTCACGACGAGACTCTTCAGCCGAATATGCGGAATAGGCGATACGATGTTGATGCCGAATATAGACTGTAGACAACGCTGTCACTAACACGCTACTCACCAAAAACCACATGACACTATCTCGCACCTTGGCCTCCCGCAGGGTATTCCACAAACGGTACAGCAGTCCGCTGGGCAATGCGTAACACCGAACTTCTTGATCGCGGATTTCCTGCGACTTCCTCGCGCGAAGGCTTGATGGCCTTGCCTACAGAATGTAAAGGCGTTAAATATGCATCGCTAGTCACTGGGATGTTTCTAGGTGGCAAATTGGGCGTTGAATACTTGCGAATAAAGCGTTTTACAATGCGGTCTTCCAAGGAATGAAAACTGATGACCGCTAGGCGCCCACCTTCATTCAATAGCTCAACCGCCTGCGGCAAAGCCTGACTTACCTGGCTAAGCTCCTGATTGACGTATAAACGGATTGCCTGAAAGGTTCTAGTAGCAGGGTGTTTATGTTTATCCTTCTTGGGAATGTTCTGCTCAATGATGGAGGCTAACTGCAATGTTGTTTGTATTTTGCTCTCGTCGCGCTGGAGAATGATTGCCTTAGCGATACGGCGGGCGAATTTCTCCTCACCAAACTCAAATAAAACCTTTACCAGATCAGGCTCTTCTACTCGAGCCAACCATTGCGCGGCGGACTCGCCTTGAGACGTGTCCATTCGCATGTCGAGCTCACCATCACGCATAAAGCTGAAACCTCGTTCGGCTTCATCCAACTGCGGCGACGAAACTCCAAGATCCATTAATATCCCGTCAACTTTTTCGATGTTTGTAAATTCTCTTATCAATTCAGCCATGCGCGCAAATTCACCATGTATTATTTGCACCCGCTCGTCTCCCGCAAACGCAGCTCTACCTGATGCCACTGCCTGAAGATCCCGATCTAGGCCGATTAGGGTGCCAGCCTCCCCCATCAGCGATGCAATCATCTTGGCATGACCAGCCCTGCCTAGAGTCGCATCAACATAGGTTCCACCCCGCTTGATTTGCAACGCGTCTAGAGCCTCTCGCTTTAGGACAGGGATATGTTGTTCGGTGTTTGTCAAAGCGTCAGCCTAAAAGGAAAGGGAAATGAGCTCTTCAGGTAAAGACGACTCATCCAGCTCTTCCGATAGAATCGAGTCTCGATGCGCATTCCAATGCCCCTCATCCCAAATTTCAAACTTGTCCCCTTGACCCACCAAAACAGCTTTCTTCTGAATCATTGCAAATTCGCGCAATGCGGAAGGCAGTAAAATCCGCCCATTCGCGTCCATATCGCAGTCATCGGCATTGCCGATCAGCATACGCTTAAGCTTACGCGTAACAGCATTTAGGGTAGGCAATGAAACAAGCTTTCGCTCAACGGCCTCCCAGGCCGTTAGGGTATAAAGCAATAAGCAACGATCATTGGGGCTAATAGTCACAACCATTTGGCCTTCGGAAATACGCAAGAGGTCGTCGCGAAGCTTGGTCGGAATGGAAATCCGCCCCTTCGTATCAAGACTTATATTATTACTTCCTCTGGCCATGACCTGCAAAAACCACTTATCTCATTGCTATTATCAGAAATACGAAGGAATTTGTTTGAAATATCCACAAAATTCCACTATTTACCACATTTCGACACTATCTATGAGATCAAATAGGCTGTCAAGCGCTTATTGACCGAGAAAACCTTTTTCTTTCAGTAAGTTAGCGCACTTTCGCGTGCGACTTAAGATGAGTTGTTAAAGTATTACTTTAACTAGCAACTACAAAATTATGTTTTAAAACATGAACTGTAAGTTGCTATTTTTTAAAGACTTTATGATTCCACCGTGGTCAGTTCGCTAAAATTCGCATTAATTACCTGTAATTAGGCGATTTTCAGCAAAATCAGCATAAAGCCTCAAAACCATTCAAAATTCGATCACATTGCCGATTAGCTGAACAGTGAAAAAAAAGCTGACCTATAAGCCGGGTTCTGTCGTGGACAGTCATTCATCTAGGGTAAATATCGCTATTGACCTCAAGCAACCTACCCGTGTTCAGCGCGGGCAGCGCCTATAGAACACCTATTTGGTCTTGCTCCGAGTGGGGTTTACCTTGCCGCTTGTGTTACCACTTACGCGGTGCGCTCTTACCGCACCATTTCACCCTTACTGTCGTTAGACAGCGGTATCTTTCTGCTGCACTAGCCGTCGGCTTACGCCGCCCAGACGTTATCTGGCACTCTGCCCTATGGAGCCCGGACTTTCCTCCCTCTGAGATACTCGAATAAGAATATCAACAAACGGCGACTGCCCAGTCAGCTCGCGCGTAGTCTACTGCTATGACGCATTCGCTACAAGCAAAATGGTGATATAGTTGGTCTGTCGGATAATGAATTATGCTAGTACGAAAGCACCACTTTGGCCTATTTTTCCGAGAATTTTCGAGCAATGGAACAACCATTACGTTTCAAATTATCAAAAAATTAGCCTCAAACCCCCACTTTCTCCTGACGCAAATCATTATTCGACAGCCCCATAGTTGAACGTTGTATTATAGCGCTCAACTATGGTTTCTAGGGTAAGTGCTTCTCACCATTTACTGTCTTCAGATAAGGGCGTAAACTTTTTATTAGTCTAGCTCAATGCCTTCTTTTAATCCTTCGCGGCGCTTTTCTTCTTTTGCTTCAAATTTAGCTAAGCATTTATTCTTCTTGACCATTGAGCAAACCAGATAATCACTAATCTCAGCAATCACCGCCCTAATAACCTTGCCGGTGGGAGTTTTATTCTGACTTGCCAATGCACCGCTATACCCGTTGCGATTTGCGCCTATTCTTAAACCACCACTTTTGGAACGGGCCTCTACGGTTCTGGTATCTGCGATTTCGCCAGTAGTGCTATCTATGACACGCAAATCGACAGCAAGATAAACCTTTGCTCTTTTTCCGCCCAAAGAAATACCCTTATAACTTAAACCAGCATCATTTCCTTGAACATTGTTCTCATAGGCACTGACGGAAGCAGTGACCAAATACTGAGCACCTGTTAATTCACCGATTTTCACCCCTGATCCCGGCGAAACCCGCCCCGATTGAGACAAATCCTGCTCTCCAAGAATGGATTGCAATTCTTTTCGTTCAATCATCCGGAAGCTCTTTGTTCCTGCCAATTCATTGGTCAGCATATCCGCAAGTTCTTCACCAACACCACCAGTTTTTTGGGTATATCCACCTCCCCACCAACCTTGTGTTGAGCTAGTTGCATCATTGCTAAAAGCCAAAACTGCCATTGTCGGCTTATCTTTTGCAAGCAAAGTGTTTGGTATAACGCTTATACTGACAAGTAATAGTAAAGAGAAAAGTTTGATTGGTTTCATAGAGCCTCCTAAATTGCGTATCGTTATTATCGCCACAGCCTAATACGGCACCTAAACCGATTAAGCATAAGAAAATGGATAAACCCTATAAAGAGGGGGATTTACCCAAGTGTGTGCAGCACCTATCGAATAAAGTCTACCACTTTTAATGTTTGCACGGTTTTTTTGTTTAGCAATTGTCCTAGAAATATGTGCATGGGAAGTATAAAACGCTCAATCCCCCTGATTCAGGAAGCTCACTCACGTAAGGCTAGAACCATTCGAGCCAAACACTCCTTCTTTGTACGGACAACCTTTTGGTTTACCTTTGTACGTGCAATATCACATCTTCCTCGCCGCCAACAGCCACATCATAAGTTGGCTTGCCAACTGTTTCTAAAGTGACAGTGTAGTTGCCTGCTTCCAGCTCGATCGGCTCATCATCAACCAAGCCGGCGCCAACTACTTTGCCTCGAGTGTCCAGCACGCTATAAGAAACGCGCAATGCCTGTGTGAGTGATTTATTCAACTCCTCGGCGCTGGTCGCGTCGAAGTAGTTGCCACCGCCAATTGTCGCCCACTCTGCAAAGGTCGCTTTCAGCTCATCATCATCAATTGCAAAGCCGACAATATTGACGCGCACGTCGATGCCCTGCTCGCGCAAAGCCGCAATCGTTGCGGCGGGGTCACCATCGCATGTATCTTCGCCATCGGTCAGCACAATAATGATTTTGGGCCCGGTTGAGTCAGCGAGATCGTCGCCGACTTGCGCAAGTGAGTCAGCGATAGCTGTGCTCGCCTTGGTCTGTGGTGAGATGGCTGCGATAGTGGAACGTAGGTTCTCGCGCTCAAGTGGGGCAAGCGGCACTTCGAGATCAGTGCGGCACGAATAATTGCCCTCGCGATTACCAAACGCCCGCAACGCAACTAGCACACCGTCAGGCAACACGTTTTCGACGATATTATCAAGCACGGATTTTGCAACACCGATGCGCGTTGACCCTGCTAGCGCACGCTGCATACTGCCTGATGCGTCAATGATCAGCTCTACAGCCGTGTTACCAAGCAGTGAAACGGATGCTTCAGCGTTGTCGCCGGTTGCGCTTGAAAGCAGCTGCAATGTACCTGGGCCGGGTGGTGCGATGTGGGCTGCTTCGGCCGAAATTGCATAGCCCTTTGGTCTTCTCAACCACGTCGCAGCCCGAGCAAACCCATCTTCAAGCCCTCTCTCTGTTCGCATCCAATCATAGAAACCGCCGTTGACATGCGCCCAGCTCTGCATTTTGTCCTGAAAGTTGGCGGGTTTTGTGCCAAGTTCGATGTTGCTATGCACGTGCAGTGAAAAGATACGTGGTTGGACAGCACGAAAACCTTTCCACATTTCTGCAGTCGGCTCATAACGCGACTCAGCATCAGTAATTACGACAATCGCGCGGGTTCCTTCGCGAAACGCCAACAAATCGTTGGCAATTACCAGCGACGCCTCTGCCTCGCTTGACCCATCAGTACGTGGGTAGCTGGTCAACGTTGCCTGAACCTTTTCGGGTGTGTCGAGCCACTCTTCGGAAAGCGGCATCGCCCTGCCAAACGGCAACAAATGCACCTCCTCCTCTCCCGCCTTCACATCTTCCGCAAACTGAGTGAGCGCGCGATAGATTGCATTAAAATAGCGACCAACGCTGCCGCTGTTGTCCCATGCAAAGACGACAGAGCGTGGTGGTTCAAGCACCCGCGCGTAGACTGTGGCCGTTTCAGCGGGAAGCGTCGCTGTGACTATGCGCTGGGCTGGGTTGCTGTTGTCACTTGTCGTCGGCAATCGTTCTCCGTTGGCAGCTTGTACTTCCACCGCCACATCAACACTCGGAATTCCATCTAGGGTGATGATGGCTGCGTTCTGCCCATTTGGTATATTTATGCGAAACCAATCTTCATCTTTACCAATTCGCACGGTGTCGCGCAAAATGGTGCTTGGCGGCAATGGAGTCGCCGATTCACGGCTATCGTTGTCGTCTTCTGTCAGCGCCAACCCCTGTTCGTGGCTCGCGGGAAATTGCTGTTCATAGATGGCAGCCTGTTGGTAGTGTCCCCATTCGTTAGTAATCGAACGATACGGCGAATTTGTTGCTTGTGCCACGATCGGATCATTAGCACGTTCCCATATACGAATGACATCGGGAGGCTCGCGCCAAACACGCTCTGTGTAGGCTTCGGTGGTAAAGCGCACATAACGTGCAAACGGTTTTTCATCTAATTCCCAGAGTGGCGTGGCGGTCTCGAAAGTGCCGACGGTTTGCCACGGGCCTACGGGGCTAGTGTTGCTAACGGCAACAGTCACGTGCTGGAATGATTTGACGGATTCGGCTGAATTGACCCATTCAATCTGCTCAATTTGCGCCGACCGGTCATGGTGAAATCCATAAATGATTTCTACTGCTTGATCCTCAGCTAGTTTCAAAGGGTCAACCCGATCACCAGCCACTAACCCGGAACGGGCTACCCCCGCGTTTACCTCTGGCTGAAAATCAACAACGTAGCCGCCCATTTGTGGGTCGGCAATATCAATCCGTTTGGTCGGCGCTGTGGGCGTAATCACTTTCCATTCACCAAATGAAAGTACTGTACCGCCATCGTTGGTCGAGAGGATTTTAAGCTGGGCATGGGTGGCCTTGATCGGGGTTGGCAGCACGAAAGTTTGTTCACGCGGCCGATTCTCCATCTCGTCTGCTAGCGCCAGAGTAAAGTTCTCGCCATCCTCGGACAACCAAATCTCAAACGCCTTGGGGCTGGAGAGCGGCTTACCGCGTGACTGTGAATTAAGCGCAACACCCACAACTGGTTTAGCGTCCTCTCCAACCAGATCTATCGTCAATATGACTGGCAATTCCTTGGTGTTCCAATAAAAGCCGCTAGAAAGTGGCGTGTAATCATCATGCAGATGAACCTGCTCTCGTGCAATGTCGGGGTTTTCAGTGGTAATCTTCGCTCCAAAGCGCACTTGGGCAGCGTTAAAAGCGCCGATGAACGACTCTGGTAGGGGTGTGGTAAGTGGCGCGCTGTTGACCACGCCCTCGGCCGAAACGGTGGTTTCCCATTGCCCTATCGCAAACTGGTTTTGCGCGTTGGTACCACGTACATTGATTTGATAGCTATCAGGGCGCGTGTCAGCCGAAACTCGCGCAGTAATCGCAGCCGTTGCGCCTGGCGCAATCTCTGTCAGCGGCCCGTCTATCGTTACACGCGGATCGCTGCTGGTAAACTCAAGCGCCAGAGTCTCTTTCGTTTCATTGGTCAATGACCCTGTCACTATTTGGTCATAAGCCCAAAACGCCGCAACTGGCTTATCAGGCAGTGCCAGAGTCAAGGCGCCATCTAGCGGGGCTGGGAACGGTAGAGGCTTAAGCCCTTTTGCAAATTCAAGATCAAGCGTATATGCTCCTTTCCCACGGACAAAGAGATAATTGCTCGTGCCGCTCAATAGCGGTTCATCGCTTGTCAAAATACTGCCATCAATCGTTACCGGTAGCCGTGCCTTTTTCGCATCCAGCAGCCGCAACTCCAGGTCACCGCTGTAGCGCACTGTCAAATCGGTATCGATGGGCAAGTCGGGCAACCTGTAATAATCAGTGTCGTTTGCACTGCATCGACCATTGATCTTGAAGGTGACTGGAACCGGTTCGGCCGAACTCGCATCATTATTCGGCTCGTTGTCGGTCAATTGCAAAAACGGATCGAGTTGTTCGAGACGCAGTGTATAAATATCGCGCGTGCCGCTGGTGCCTCGCTCATCGACAAACAGCGTGTAGGAACCTTCTAACAGCCGCGACTCAAACAGCAGCGACTCACCAGCTCTTGCGCCCTGTAGCCTTACAACCACTTTCCCCTCCCGCGAGAGCGTCAAGCCCATGTTAGACTGTTCCCCTTGAGTAACCGCTAAACGCACATTTGTCGGATTGGCGAGATCAAAGTAATAGTAATCGTCATCGCGTTTGTCATAGAGCAAACCGCTGCGTGATCCGTTCAGCTGCAATTCATTAGCAAATCCGACCGAGTCGTTGCCTTCGTGTTCAAAGTCGGCAGGAGGTGCGCCAAGCGGAATGGCCAGCAAGGTGTAATCGCTGTCTGCACCGCGCAGGGCAATATGGTGGTTGCCAGCGGTGAGCATCAGGTGTGGCAAGCGTGTACGTCGACCGCCGGAGTTTACAGTCGAATGGAGCGCCTTCCCTGCACTGTCTAGGTAACGCAGGTCGGTTACGCCATCGCCAATCACCTGCACGCGCCATAGCTGGGGGGCGCCTTCAATTGCGAGAGTGAACACATCCCATTCTTTTCCAACAAATCGCCCCGACACGCTGCGTGCATCACCATAAGGTGCGGCAGTGCGATAGTCGTCGTTTGGTTCCGTTTCACCTGCTGAACTTGGCTCGGTTACTATTTTAGAAAGTGTGTACTCGCTGGCCGATTTCAGGCTAGCATGGAGTTCAAGAATGTAATCGCCGACGAGTAACTGCAAATCACGTAGCGCAATTAGGTTTAGGCCCTTGCGGCACTGTAAGTTGGTGTTGTCAGTTTTTTTTAGACAGAGTTGGAGATTTTCGCTGGAATCCGACACCAGTTCCAAGTCAAATTTCCTGCCACTATTTTCTTCATTAATGGACAGCTTGAAGTAATCTCTTTTATCCTCTGCGGATAATTGACCGGTGCTGCAATCGGTCATCAATTGCGCCGATTGCGGTGTGTCGTTCGGCCCTGCTTCGCTCGTGCAGCTTTGCGCATGGCTAAGCTGAAAACCTAGCCCACCCGACAATAACAAAGTAAGTGTTATCGTCTGTTGTGCGATCTGTTTTATTCGCTGCACACCTGTCCGCCTATGCCAGCAACTGCTGGGCTGCCAAAAACACCTAACAGGAATGCAGTAGCGCGACTAAATATGGCGACAAATCGACCGATAGTAAACAGAACCGTGCCCGCCACAAAACAACAGCCAACATTACCTGTTGAACCCATGCAGTGTCCCATACTCGCTGCCGCCATAGACAAACTCACAACTTTCAGAATAGAATATTCGGTGCCTGCTACGCCATATCCGCCTGTTGCCATGCCAAGGGCATTGCCTGTTTTCAAGTCAACTCGCCACCATACGGTATCGGATTGAGTTTGCAAGGATTCAGATGGTACGATGACAGCGTAGCCCTGCCCAAGTAACTCTTTCAGATTGCTTTTCGTCAACGCCGAGTGATCAAGCGCATCAACCGAAGCAACATCGGCTGGCGACAGCACTCGCGGAGGAATCTTTTGTGCAGCAGCATCTCGAAACCCGACAGCTGTATTAAACTCAACACCGATTTTTCGCAATGGGGCACGTTCAGCATAGGTTTCCCAAACGCCCGCCCTAACGGCCGCTTGGTGATCAAATTTTAGTTCCTTACTCAATGCAAATGTACGTCGTTCATTATGCACAATATCAACACGCTCAAAGAGTGTTTCAGCCGTGCTGCTCGGTATAATTCCTTCCTCAAAAACAATAACCGCCGCCTCGGCTCGATAAGTTCTGGTGCTCGGAGAAAGGGCGAATCCGCTATCAAACGCCGAAGCTAAGATGACATCCTGGCCAGGCTTCAGCGTCGGCAAGTCAAGCTTAGATAGTGCTTCTGCCGTTGGGTTTTCAGCAACCTTATTGATCAGTGCAATTTCTTGCAGTGATCGCATCGCATATCGTTCAAGGGTATACGCTTTTGAATAGCGATTTGGAATCACCACAATGCTGTAATTAGTGAGTAACGATTGCGCCAATTCGCTCAAATCAGTTGGATTGGTGATTTCCGCAGTTCCCTTATCACGATTTTCAACACCGATTCGATCGAGTGTGTAGCGTCGATACGTTTTATCTTCTGCGTTGGGCGAGATAACCGTGTACTCCATCCATTGCGCCGTCAACGTACTAGCGTCATCCGAGTCTTTAGTTTCCGTAACGGGTTTACCTAAATTGCCAATTGCACCACCTGCTTGTCCAAGTTGTCGTGTCTGTGTCCCGGATAGTTGGGTCACGCCAAACTTGTCAAGTTTAAACGAACGTCCATCGAGATCGAATCCCTTGCCAGCCATCTTGCCATTGATCACAGGATAAAAAACACTTGTTTTACTGAGTAAGTTAACAAGGTCGCTAACGGTCTCAAAATCAAGATTATTTGGCTGATTTTGATAGGTGAAAGGTCGACCCACCAGTTCAACCGTTGTGCTTTCCCAATCTTTAACAATTGGATTGACGACAAGCTGCTCGCCAACTTTCTGCTCAATAAATGTCTCAAACCGTACGCGATGATACAGTTCTGCGGGCGGCTCGATGAAGGTCTCGTCAGCAACAAGGTCGGGAGCGGCGGCAAAGGCGGGATGTGCCGTTTCCCACTTATCAAAAGCATTCAGACGATATTCAACCCAGTAGTAGTCGCGTGCTTCTTCGATTAGCTTAACCGTGGCATCAGGGTCGCCCAATGTCAGGCCAGCTTGTTCAAGTGCATCAAGTATAAAATGAGTATCGCTTTCAGTACCAGTTAGATACGGGTTGTCAGTGGGCGGTGTGTTTAGCTGGGTGAGCTGTTCAGCAGAAAATCCCTGCAACAGCATAATTTCATTTAAAACTTCTTGTACAGCAGCGTCATTTTTTGCCGCTGGTAACGCTGGGCGTGTCTGAGCCATTTGGTTAACTAATTCGGCAGCTTGAGCCGTTGTCAGCACCTTGTGCGCGATGCGTGACTCATAGCCCGCATCATCAAGCAGAGTTGTTAGCAAAAGAGATTGATCGAGCGCATTGCCTGCTCGCCCCATTAAAGTGCCCTCTGCGCCACGTAGCACACCAACATATTGCTCAAAGAAAATCGAGTCTCGTACAAAATCAACAATCGCCTGTCCGTCAAATTCGAGCTCACGACTAAGCGCAACCAGATCAAATTGCGAACGGTCAAGCACTTTACGCAACCTCTGCAATAACGGCGCAAGCGCGTTGGCGCGTTGCACAACGTCGTCCAAAGTTAATTTGGGTGCAAGCTTATCGGTCAGGCGAGCGATGGGAAGCTTTGCTAGTGCCGCTGGCTTTATGTCTATTGCCATTGTTGCAGGTGATAACACGGTTGCAGGTGATAACACGGTTGCAGGTGATAACACGGTTGCGGTTGCAGAAGAATCTTTCTTATTGCGGCTATCCAACTGCTGCTCAAGACTACCAGTCGCCGAGTCTTCGGGCTGCTCTGTGCCAGAATCGCTACAACCGGTAATCAAAACCGAAAGTGCAAACAAAATATACGTGAAATTAATTGAGAATATTACTTGTCTCATAATATGTCCTTTCAGATTGGTCGTTGCCGCCGTAACAATGGTAACTATGAAAAAGTTGTCCTTTTTCAGGCTGAATGTAGCCGCTCCACCTCCAACAGCCTGGCATTTCGACCCTCATAGTTATTTGTTAAGCAGACCTGCGTTGCTTGTTAATTTCAGCGGTAGACATCCAACACCGTACCAAATTGGCGCAATAAGGTAAAGGTTCTGGCTCCGGACTACTTAAGGCCTCTCCATTTGTTCGCCAAACTCAAGCTAAAGTGATTGAACAGGGCGCGAATCTAGGAGTAAGAACTTCTTAGTGCTGCCTTAGCGCTGTCATAGCATCGGATAATGTATCGAATCCCTGTTGCTTCATTTTCGACTCAAGTCCAGACACTATCCCTTGAACGATAGACGGACCCTGATATATAAACATGCTGTAGATCTGTAAAAAATCGGCTCCTGCGATTAGCTTTTCCCAGGCATCGTCAGCGTTGGCTATGCCGCCTACCCCAATAATTTGCACCCGCCCCTTCAATAACTTATAAAATTGGCGGATGCACTCGGTCGACATATCCTTAACCGGAGTTCCACTCAAACCGCCCGCTTCATCCGCATGTTTGCTTTGCAAACTATCAGGCCGAGCCACGGTGGTATTGGTCGCGATAATCGCATCGAATTGATGGCTCATTACAAGCTCTGCGATCGTCTCAATCTCATCAGGCTCTAAGTCAGGAGCCACCTTAAGGGCGATTGGCACATATCGCTTATGCACTTTCTCACACTTCTTCTGCGCGGTTTTTATCTGCAACAAGAGTGCATCCAGAAAGTTTTCGTTTTGCAGGTCGCGTAAAGACTTGGTATTGGGTGAGGAAATATTAACCGTAATATAATCAGCCGAACTATAAACACGCTGCAAGGCAGAGACATAATCATAGTGTGCGTCCTCAATGGCAGTAACGGCATTCTTGCCGATATTAATGCCAACTACGGCAGAATTTTCAGTGCGACTAATGTTTTCAATAAAGCAATCTACGCCAGCGCTGTTAAAACCCATTCGATTTATCAATGCTTGATCTTCAAGCAGACGAAACATTCTTGGTTTTTCGTTACCTGGCTGTGGTTTAGGTGTCACAGTTCCCAGCTCTACACCAGCAAACCCCAATGCGGAAAAGGCTGGTAGAGCACGAGCATCTTTGTCTAGGCCTGCCGCCAAACCGACAGGGTTATCAAATGTGATTCCCATGCACGATACCGGCAGACTTGGCACACGCTTGGCAAATATTTTCTCTAGGGGTGAGAGCAACCACGGCACCTTTGAAACAAGATGCATTTTATGCATAGTTAGGTCATGCGCATGCTCTGGATCGAGCGTGAACAACACCGGTTTAACTAGCGAGTAAAGTAATGAAGACATGTAAAGCTCAGCTTAGAGTGCAAACCCGAAAATAATTTTGTCTCGTACTAACTGCTCCAAAGAGAGCCAATACCAGCATCGACCAATCAGAATAGCAGACCTAAGTTATGAAAACCAGCCAAGCCAGCACCACATAAAAACCCGCAGAATTCTCAGTCAGATGTGGCAACATTAGCCGATTCAGAATTCTGAATTGACCAAAGAGCGGCATAATGTGAGCCTAAACTCAGCAGCGATTGGTGTGTGCCCTGCTCAACTATATGACCTTGATCCAACACCACGATTAAATCTGAATCTACAACAGTCGATAAGCGATGGGCAATAACAACACTAGTGTATTCTCCGCGAACGCCCTCCATTGCTTGTAATATGTTCTGTTCCGCGCGACTGTCTAAAGAGGATGTTGCTTCATCAAACACCATAATAGATGGCTTTTTCAATATGGCTCTGGCAATCGCTACGCGCTGCTTCTCTCCGCCTGAGAGCTTTAAACCTCGTTCACCAACCTCGGTATGCTCACGCTCGGGAAGCTCATTAATAAAATCTTCTAGGTAGGCCATTCGAATAGCGGCCCAAACTTCATCGTCAGATGCAGACACATCACCATAGGCCACGTTTTCAAAAATACTGGTGTTGAACAGTACGGTATCCTGCGGCACCACACTAATTGCCTTGCGCAAACTGGTTTGCGTAACTTGCCTAATGTCCTGGCCGTCAATTAAAATGCGACCGCTGTCGAGGTCATAGAAGCGGAACAACAATTTCATTATGGTCGATTTTCCTGAACCACTGCTGCCTACAATCGCCACCTTTTGCTTTGGTTGAACTTTAAAACTCACATCGCGCAATATTTTTCGTTCAGATTGATATGAAAATTCAGCCCGATTAAATTCTACACTGCCGCTGTTAATTGATAATTCAACCGCGTCATCCGCATCCTTTACACTTGGCACCACCTCTAATAGCGCAAACATGGCCGCTATATTTGCCATTGAACCCTTCATTTCCCTATACACGAAACCGAGGAAATTTAAGGGTACAAATATCTGAATCATCAGCGCATTAATTAGCACAAAGTCACCAATAGTCATGCTGCCTGTGCTTACATTGTGCGCCGCCAGCAACATGGCCAGCGTCATTGCCAATGCAATAATAAAAGACTGCCCCACATTCAAAGCAAACAGCGTCAGCCTATTTCTCCGCCTCGCAAACTCCCACTCCTCAAGGTTAATATCGTATTGATCCGCCTCATATTGTTCATTATTGAAATACTTTACGGTCTCAAAATTCAACAAACTATCAACCGAACGCGTACTGCTTTTTGATTCCGCTAGATTCATTTGACGAATGAAATTAGTACGCCACTCAGTCGCGATCACAGAAAAAGCTATGTAGGCCACTACAGCCACAAAAACGATTACCGCAAACCACAAAGTGTAGTTCCACACGAGTAGAACCAAAATCATGCCAATCTCAAGAAAGGTCGGCACTATATTGAAAACCATAAATCGCATTAGAAAACTAACGCCATTTACGCCTCTTTCAATATCCCTCGATAGCCCTCCAGTGCGACGATCGAGATGATAGGCTAAATCCAAGGAGTGCAGATGCTTAAAAACTTGATGCCCTATTCTGCGCATAGCACCTTCTGTTACACGGCCGAAGATAGTGTCTCGCAGCTCGCCAAATAGAACATTGGCGAAGCGCACCATTCCATAGGCAACGATAAGTGCCATCGGCACAAGTACTAAATTTAGCTGTAAATCGCTAGTGTTTAGCTGATCTACTATTCTTTTCAAGACGAAAGGCAAGCCAACCGCAGCCACTTTCGCGCCTATCAGGCAAAGTAGTGCGAAAAGAATACGCGAACGAAACGCTAGCAGATGCGGCAGCAACTGCTTCAAACTACCCCATCTCACTGCATCTAAGGAGACAGCTTGCTTGCTACCACGCATCGCTCAACCCCTCGGTTGTTGGCTTAATTGATTGGCCAATTTTTGCAATAATTTCTCTCTGTATCCGTACGGCATGGATCGATTAAACATAAACACAAACTGATAGCGCCGCTCAGCGACCTCCAAATAACCAGCCAGATTATGCACACCATCTAAGGTCCCTGATTTGGCATAGGCGATAATATTGTCACCGATCGAAGCAACTTTATTCTTTAAGCTATATTTTTTAAGCAGTGTTCTACTTTCTACCAATTCTTGCAGAACCTGATTTAGCTGTGTGGCACTCAAACTGTTTTTTCGCGATAAACCGGCGCCTTCATAGATTTTTGCGCCCTCACCCCAGGCAAGATTTGCTTCGGTTTTTGCGCTAAGATAATCGCCAGCACCGGCAAAGGTCATAACATTGCCACCTTCGTTTTCTGCGAACAAAAGGTATAACTGATTGGCAATAAAGTTATTTGAAAATTCAAGGGTTCCGCGCAAAACCTGAGCTAGCGAATGGGAATTTAAATGTCTATAAACCAATTGGGCATTGCTTGGTAGGGATTGATTAATTTTTATCGAGTCCACCTCTATACTTGGCTGCGACGCAATACCCGATAATTTCGCCAACAAAATTTCAGCGAAGTGTTTCTGCGCCCTATCAACAGTCACCAAGTTCAACCTGTTGGCTTTACCCCCGAGCGCATTGCCAGGCATAGCGGCAATCTCGATAGCAGTAGCTGTCAACGGAGTTTGTGGCTCCCCACTGTGCAGCACTCCATTAGTGCGTTGTAATTTGACAGTATTGAAATTTGCAGCGACCGCTGACAAGGGCGCGTTATAAGGGTCGGAAACGGCGGTACGACCTGGCACTGGCTCCAGCGCAAAATAACTCGCATCCACATGAATAGAAGCAAGCTTTGACGGTAGTTTTTGCTGCAAATTACGCGCCATGATCTCTATCTCTTCAGATATTAAAAACGGATCACCATATCCTTTCACCCACAGTTGATCTCCAACAACATAAAAATCGGTTGCAAAACGGTACTTCTCACCCCACTTATCTAACGCTATATAAGCGGTCACTAACTTATTTAATGAGGCAGGAATAAACAATTTATCGGCCTGCCATTGAAAGACTATGCCGCCCGTCTTGTCACTTACTAAGATTGCATCATCTTGGGTAAATTTCTCGCTCGCAAAGACGCCACAGGCCTGGACATCACTACCTAGCAATATGAGTTGCAAAGCAGACGCTATGGCCAGCGCTTTTAGCCAGCCGTGATCGAGTGCATAGCGTCTATTTAGCTTAGAGAACAGCATTTAAACCTGGTTCTGCTGTTTGATTTTCAAGGCCAGTTGGTACACATCGTTTTTACGGCTGGCTGTCAATCTAGCAGCCAAATTACTCGCTTGCTTTAGCGGCAGCTCTTCTAACAGAATAGTTAGCATATGTTCCAATTCTGGCTCTCCAACCGTGGTTTTTGGGGCGCCGGCTATCATTACCACAAATTCTCCACGCCGTTGGTCTTCATCCCCTTGTATGATCTCAATTAGCTCTTCGGCACTACCATCCAATACAGTTTCAAATTTCTTGGTGAGCTCTCTGGCCACAACCACTCGACGTTCGTTCCCCAAAACTTTCTGTATATCCATTAGACAAGCAAGGATTCGATGTGATGATTCAAACAAAACCGTGGTTCTAGTTTGAGCAAGATAGCGCTCCAACTGAACGCGGCGAGCAGGACCTTTGGCTGATAAGAACCCATCAAACACAAAGGCATCCGTCGGTAGCCCAGCAATCGATAAGGCGGCAATTAGCGAGCTGGGACCCGGCACCGCACAAATATTGCAGCCCCGCTCTCTTAAAGTTCGAACTAGCACAAATCCAGGATCACTTATTAAGGGAGTACCAGCATCACTTATAAGCGCTAGGTCATTGCCGGCTTCCAATTGTTGGTAAACAAATTCAACTAACTGCGCCTCATTATGCTCATGACAGGCGCGTAACTTGGTTGAAATGCCGTAATGATTGAACAATCGTTTACTGTGTCGAGTATCCTCGGCCAGCACCAAACAAACCGAGGACAGCACTTCTAATGCACGCTTCGACAAGTCGGCCAAATTTCCTATGGGGGTGGCTACAACGAATAGCGTCCCTTGTGCGTCTGCGGCTTTGCTTAATGAGTCATTCACTCGGTATACTCTTAGGTTAGAAATAGTTTAATTTGGTAGTTGGCCAGTTGTAAACTGACCGCCATTTATTAACTGCCGACACTACGCGAGATCAGAATAATCTGAATACCATGAAAATGCACATAAAAATATTACACGCGATTATTCATGCGCGTGTTGCGAATCTTAATCTCACTCTTATCGTGTTCTATTTGTGCTTCTTGACAGCCTGCGCGAGCGGAACCGTAGCCAATGTTGAGGATCGATCAGTCCGCACCACATCGGGATCAATCCCAACACAAGATAGCAACACGATGCCTGAATCAGATGAACAGGACACCGCTACACCGCTAAAAGAACAACAATATCATATACAGCAGGCCGAGCTTTATGAACGCCAAGCCAGAACTTTTGAGAATGCTGAGGATTCCATTGATGCAATTCTTAGTTCCGGCGAATTCTATATTCAAGCAGGCAACATTGATGATGCTCGGCATACAATACGAAGCTTGGATCAACAACAACTAAATAGACACCAGTGGGCGCGCTACCAGATACTACTTGGCTATGTAGAATACTCAGATCATCAGTATCAGGCGACGCTTAATCGGTTAGCAGAGATAGTTGCATCTCAATCTGATCCTGAACAAGAAATACACCAGCAACAAGCAGTAGATGCTTTGTTGTTGAGTTCACTTTGTTATCAGGCCTTGAATGATTTCGGCTCTGCAATCTCATTATTAATTGAAAGAGAAGGCCTATTGTATGGCCCCGCCAAGGCTGAAACCAGCCGTTATATCTGGCAGGTCATTAATGCCCTATCAACGCAACAACGCTCCGAGATCATGCAAAACAGTGGCAATTTCGCCGTTCGGAATCGCATCGAACAGAGCCTACAGGGGGAAATAGGCGCGCCGACTCCTAGGCCCGATCAATTTGATAAATGGCGAGGCAAAAACCCAAAGCTTCAAACCAAACAAATAGAGAACCATTGGTCACCATTGTCGCCCAACAAGATAAGCGTGTTGTTGCCATTGTCCTCGCGCTTTGAAAAAGCCGCTAATGCCGTACTAGAAGGGATTCAGTACCAACATTCCCTAAACAGCTCAGCCGACAAACCCTATTTACAAGTCTATGATATTGGGTCAAACCCTGCATTAGTAAATCAATATCACACGGCCGCAACAGCAAGTGGCTCAGATTTAATAATTGGCCCACTTGGCAAAGACTACGCCAACCAAATGCTCACCTACAGTGACGGGTACTCGCAGGTTGATACCATCGTATTGGGCGGTGACTTACCATTGCGGGCCAACACAATGCGATTGGCTATTGGCCCAGAAAGCCAAGGCCGAATAGTCGCGGATCGTGCGCTTGCCTTAGGTTATGTAAATGCGGCTATTTTGGTTCCTAACAATAAAAATGGGGCAAGGACTGCTCAGTCTTTTACTGACCACTGGCTGGGCAATGGTGGCAAATTAAGTAGCACAGTTGCCTATTCGAATAAGCAGTTTGATCATAGTGTTGAGTTAAAACAATTATTCGGTATAAATACCAGCGAATACCGACATAGAAAGCTCAGTAATGCGCTTGGCCATAAGCCTAAGTTTTCATCCTATAAACGCCATGATATAGATTTTATTGTAATGATATCCGACGTCAAAGCTGGTCGAATATTACGCCCCCAAATTAACTTTTTTAGTGGCTCTCAAATCCCTGTCTTGGCTACTTCAGCAATTTATAATGGCATTCAGGACCCAATCAACAATATTGACCTCGATATGACCTCATTCCCAGTTATGCCCTGGGTAATGGCATCAAGAGATGTAGCCACCTATGCAGGGCAATTAAACATGTTATTCGCCTTAGGTAGTGATGCCTATACATTGGCAGCAAATTTGCACCGCCTGCAAACTGATCCATCGCTGGCTGTTAGCGGCAATATGGGCACACTACAGATAGAGACAGGAGGAGAAGTAAGATATCACCCGCTCTGGGCGAAGTATAATAGCGGTTTGGTCGAAGCCGACAGCGAGATAATATCGCTCAACAGCAGGCAGAGCAGCCTCTTTCAAAGAACAGACCCGCGTCGAAGAAATCAACAAAAGGGAGCAAAACGTTACGATGAGTCTAACTGGGATCCGGGGCAATCGCGCCGAAAAAATGGCACTTAATTTTTTTAAACAACGCGGCTTCAAACTTATTGAAAAGAACTATCACTGTCGTTTTGGAGAAATTGACATAATTATGCAAGATAAGGATTATCTAGTATTCATAGAGGTGCGCTATCGACGTAGTGATAAATTTGGTGGCGCCCTCGCCAGTGTCAACCAAAATAAGCAAAGCAAACTTCGGCGCAGTGCAGAGTACTATTTAATTCAACACAAAAGAAGCGATGCCCCCTGTCGGTTTGATATACTAGCCATCAACGGTGAGTTGGATAAACCTTCATTTCACTGGATTGACAATGCCTTTTAATGTTTAGTCAGATTCCCATTTCGCCTGCCGCTAATTGGAAGTTCTTAAAAAGCAGCTTTGATGAAAACAGCCTTTACACATACTTTAACCCAGCAGATTAATAACTAACCACCTTTATGTCAGATAACAGTATTATTGCACAGCAATTTCAGGCGAGTGCAGAAAGCATTCTCGAAAACAAAGCCTTAGAACCTGCTATAGAAGGAGCGGCTAAGATCATTTTTGAGAGCTTCCAGAACAGTGGCAAGCTGTTGATTTGCGGTAATGGCGGCTCTGCTGCAGACGCGCAACACCTGTCGTCAGAACTGCTTAACAGATATAAACGCGAACGCAGAGAATTACCCGGCATTGCTTTAACGACGGATGGATCCACTATTACGTCGATAGCGAATGACTACGACTACAGTGAGGTGTTTTCCAAGCAAGTAAATGCTCTAGGTCAGCCTGGCGATGTTTTAATGGTCATCACCACATCAGGCAATTCTGACAATTTAGTAAAGGCTGTGCGCAGCGCACATGAACGATCCGTTAGATGTATTGCGCTCAATGGCAAAGGTGGCGGACAATTGAACTCCGCTCTCAATGATTCAGACTTAAATATAATTGTAGAGGGCGACGTTACTGCCAGAATTCAGGAAGTACACGGCTTGATCATTCATTGCATTTGCGAATTAATAGATTGCTATGTGCTCGATTGAAGAAGTACATACACTCTCTCAACTTAGGCTACAAAACCGGCTACACAACAGGCAACAAATGAACTTAACGAAACCCGCCAATATCTCTGGGCAGAGTACCTTACGAGGCACATCTGCAAATCTCATAATAGCGACAGCATTGTTGTTGAGCACATTAAGCGGGTGCGTAACAGCATTGGTGGCCACAGCGGCAATTGCAACGGTGGACATCATCCATGACCGTCGCAGTGCTGGCGAATATGTGGACGACAACACCGTAGAGTTGAGCGCGCAAAATTTTCTAGCCTCTTCCAAAGAACTACGCGCCAGCAGCCACGTCAAACCAATTTCCTGGAACGGCATATTATTGGTGACTGGTGAGATTGACTCTGAGGAAATGAAACAAGCAATCATGACAAAATTGAAGTCGATAAATGGCGTTCGACAATTGGTTGATGAAACCACAATTACCGGCAAGACCGCGCTATTAACAAGATCAAATGACACATGGATAACGACCAAAGTTAAAAGCCAATTAGTGCTCAAGACCGGTTTGGATGCAAACCGTGTCAAGGTAACAACAACTCGCGGCAGTGTATACCTAATGGGTATTGTTACTCGAGAAGAAGCAGAAAGAGCCACCAGACTCGCTCGAGGCATCAAAGGCGTAACCCGTGTTGTAAAAGTATTCGAATACCAAGAGTCCTAAGCCTGCGGGCCTCTTTGCTATGCTGTGCTCCCAGAAAAAAATTCTCGATCTGACGACTTTAAAGCATGCTCTTGAATCGCTTCCTAGACCTTTAGTTTTCACCAATGGCTGTTTTGATATTTTACATCGAGGCCATACGAACTATCTAGAACAGGCACGCAACCTTGGAGCAGCACTAATTGTTGCCCTCAATACAGATGACTCTGTCAGAAGGCAGAACAAGGGAAGTGATCGTCCAATTAACGCCTTAGAAGACCGAATGGCAGTCGTGGCGAGTCTGCAATGCGTCGACGCGGTAATAAGTTTCGACCACGATACCCCTCTGAAATTAATTCAGAACATCATGCCCGATCATCTAGTAAAAGGTGGCGATTGGGCAATAAGTGATATTGTTGGGGGCTCGATAGTAGAAAAAAATGGCGGAACCGTTCATTCCCTTGCCTTTGAGTATGATCGCTCAACCACCAAACTAATAGAGCGAATTAGAGCGAACTAAGAGCCTGATTAACTAAGTAACTAATGCTTAGCTAACTCCGCAGTTTGATCAGCCTCTGAAAAATAGTGATAGATAAACTGACGTGCCACATACGCACTTCGCACGTACCACTTTTCTTTGTTTATTATTAAGGAGGCATAGGCAATTCGTTTACCATCCTTTTCTGCATAACCCACAAACCAGTCATGACGCCCCTTGGGAGAAAAACCCGTCAGCGAGCCTGTTTTTCCACCTATTTTCATGTCCTTATAGACCTTATATCGGCTTAGCCCAGAAAATGACTTGCGCGCCGAACCAATTCTTGTGGTTTCCCGCATTAAACTTCTCATTTGTCTTGCTGCGGCGGGACTGATTACCTGATCAGCAAGCTGTGAATCAGGAGCTTGATATAAGCGTATACCATCGACGCCTACTACACTCTCCACCATGTAAGGCGTCACCATCTTGCCGTCATTGGCCACGATTGCAGCCAATTGTGCTGCATGAATTGGGCTGAGCGTTATATCTTTGGTGTAACCAGACGCAGCTTCTGCTATTTCAAACTTAGTATCGAAATCCAAACCAACACGACTAGGAGGCAAATTAAAATCACTTTTTAAAGTTTTATCAAAGCCAAACCGATTCGCATATTTTTGCAACCCGTCTGCACCCAGCTTAAAGACGCCAATTTGCCCAAACACCGCATTTACCGACTTCGCGAAGGACTCTTTGAGCGTTGGATTGCGGGTCCACTTATTATTTTTATGGTTGAAAATCTGACTTTTATAGAGAGTTGTTGATTTTCCGTTGAAGGGGATGACAGTGGTCGGCAATAATTTGCCGGTATCCAAGCCTGCGGCAGCGGTTACCATTTTGAACACAGAAGCAGCAGGATAGTCAGACCGCAAAACCAAGTTATCCCATTGCTCATTAGATTTAATGAAGCTGGTAAGATTGAGTATTGCGCCCGACTCAACATCTATTGCCACGAAACAGGCGTAATCTGGCTGATAACGAAGATAGACATCTGCCATCTCATCATGAGCCTTTGGGTCAAAGGTATAATTAACCAGTCCTCGCACAGGCTCGTCACTATCCGCTATCTGAAAATCCAACTGATTGGGGAAGCGATTCTGCCGCGCATGTACAGTCAATGAAGACGCTATATCTTGTCGAGTTAAGGCACGGTCTACTTGGGCAACGGCTTTGTCAGCTTGTAATGAACTTGATAGCATCAAAAACGCACAAGCAAACGCCACTGCAACTCTACTTCGACCTGAGTTCGAAAATCCCCAAGGTAAACGTGTAACATCAAAGCCTTTAATAGTGAAGAACATCAATTATTCGGAAGATACTGTTTTAGTTCATTTAGAGCCTTTCGATAGACCGATCGCTTAAAATCCACAATATTTTTCAAAGCAAACTCAGCCTCGACCCATCGCCAACGATCAAACTCGGGAGTCTCTAAACTCGCTTTAAGATTTACCGTTGAGTCATCACCTAGCAACTCCAATAGGAACCAAACTTGTTTTTGCCCCTTAAACGGCAGTTGATTCGCTCGCCTACGCTGAGTTCTTAAAAACCGACGTGGCAAATCGTAATGAAGCCACTGTTTGGTATGAGCAACCAAGCGAACATGATCTTGCAGTAAGCCTGTTTCTTCATGCAACTCTCGATACATCGCATCCATCAAGCCTTCATTGCGGCTCACACCTCCTTGCGGGAACTGCCAACCATCGCGATTTATTCTGCGAGCCCAAAACACTTGCCCCCTGCTATTGCATATTACGATGCCCACATTTGGCCGATAGCCATCATTGGCAAAGATTGGTTCAAAATTTTGCATACAATCAAAATTGCTCAGACACTTTCAGCATGGTTTCATTATAATCACGAAGCGGACTTGATGCAGCACCTTATTACACTCGTTAAACTCTTATTAATATTGGCACTCACATGGCATTAGCACTATTTGATTTAGACAATACAATCTTAAACGGCGATAGTGACCATTCGTGGGGGCTGTTTTTGGCGGAAATTGGTATAGTAGATCCCCACGAGCAAGCTCAATTGCAAGACAAATACTACCAAGATTATTTAAACGGCAACTTGGACATACAAGCATTCTTAGAATTTCAGCTAGCTCCCTTAGGCCAACATTCAAGCCAACAGCTCTATCAATGGCGTAGTGATTATCTTACAGCGAAAATCAAGCCTATGCTGGAAAGTGGCAAACCTGAGTTGTTGGAACCGCATCGAGAACAAGGTGACCATTTGATGATAGTTACTGCTACAAATGATTTCATCACTCGCCCAATTGCTGATCTACTAGGAGTTGAAACACTAATCGCAACCACCGCTGAGTTCATTGATGAAAGATATACTGGAAAACCAACCGGCACACCTAGCTTCAAAGAAGGTAAAGTGACTAGGGTCAAGGAGTGGTTGAATCGAAACCCTCAAAGCCTTGAAGGGAGTTACTTTTACAGCGATTCAATAAACGACTTGCCACTTCTTGAATTCGTTTCCACTCCAATCGCAGTCACTCCTGATGATAGTTTACGCCAACATGCCCTAAACTTTGGCTGGAAGATAATTGACTAGAATGGAATACGAGAATGAATAAACTATTAATACATAAGAGAACACCACTATGAGTATAAGTATCGGCAAATCCATACCCGCTTTAACAGTCGCCACAACTAACAACGAAAAGCTAAGGCTAAGGACACTAAAAGATCGCAATCTGGTCCTATATTTTTATCCAAAGGACAATACTCCCGGGTGTACCACCGAAGGCAAAGATTTTGCCGAAGCCTACAAGGAATTTAGCGAACTAGACACGCAAATACTCGGTGTCTCCAGAGAAAGCCTTCGTTCACATCAAAACTTCATAGACAAATTCGACTTTCCGTTTGATCTGATCTCGGACCCCGAAGAAGTTTTGTGCAAGGCGTTTGATGTCATAAAAGAAAAAAACATGTACGGTCGAAAATACATGGGAATCGAACGCAGCACCTTTATCTTTGACAAAAAAGGCAAGCTAAAACACGAAATTCGAAAGGTAAAAGTTAAAGGCCACGTAGATGAAGTGCTGTCTCTCGTTAAACAACTATGACTCGCCAGCAAAACCGGCCGTCCTCAGACGGCCAGTTATAATGCAAGCTAAAATCTCAATCCCATTCGCACCTTATGCGTTAAAAAACAAACAGCCTAAAACCCCTTTAGTTTTAAGGCCAAATCTGTTGCGCTAGTGGCGTTAGTTAAGGCTACTTCATCGGAAATCATTTCATCTTTTACCAGCTGTTCTAAATGCTGGTCAAAGTGCAACATACCTTCAACAGTATCACCACCTTTGATCAGGTCCTTAACATCCTTGATTCTCAATGGGTCCTCAATTAGCTCCCTGGCAAGTGGCGTGACTGTAAATACTTCGCACGCTACGGTGCGGCCACTTCCCACTATTTTTGGCAGCAATCGTTGGGTCACAATCGCTCTTAGGTTATGTGCCAATTTCGCGCGAATTGTTGCTTGCTCCTCTCCTTTGAAACTGGATACCATTCGGGTTATAGCATCTGAAGAAGTAGGTGCATGTAGTGTGCTAAACACTAAATGTCCGGTTTCTGCAGCGGTTAAGGCAATTTCCATACTCTCCGGGTCACGCATCTCGCCCATCAAGATAACGTCTGGATCCTCACGCAATGCGGCGCGCATGGCGTGCGCAAAATCTGGAACATCAATTCCAATTTGGCGTTGAGAAATCACACATTTCTTTTCGACAAACATGTATTCAACAGGGTCTTCAATAGTTAGGATATGCTGGTAACGCTCAGCGTTGATCTCATTTAGCAATGAAGCCATAGACGTTGACTTTCCCGAGCCAGTCGCTCCAGAAAATATCACTAAACCTTGCCGCATCTTGGCGATTTTTTCGACCTGCGGAGGTAATCCTAACTCACTGGGTGTAGGAATATTGCTCTCAATAACACGCATAACCACTGCTAGATGGCCCAACTGGCGAAACATGTTAACGCGAACCCTGTTGCTTTCGTTATCACTTAGAGCCAGATCGACCTGATGATTTTCTTTGAAAAGTGTTAGGTGATATTTGGACATCAATGGGAAAATTAGTCTTTCGATCATTTCGTCGGTCATTTCGGGAGAACCTTTAACCTGACGAATTCTTCCATCTAGCCGCATCATAATGTGATGGCCCGCGCGAATATGTATATCAGATGCTTTAAATTGGCAAGCAGAGGAAACAATACTCGTTAGAAATTCCAGCGCTTCGCGTGCCTGAGGGGTGTCACTCTCACGAGAAACAGAGCTTACGTTTGTTGATGTCATCGATATTTCCTAATTCAATTATTTGCGGCGCTTTGATTTAGCAACCTTGTTTTTTTGGAGAGCCAAGCCATTATCCAAGCAGTTCACTACTTTTTCAACAGCTACGGTTAAAGTAGGTATCATAGAATACAAAGGCTGGGCCGAGACCAATGATTTAACTCGGATTATGCATTGGAAATCGTCGCGAAAGGGAAAATATCAATAGATTCAATGGCTCGCGCAAGGTTATTGAAGCGAGTCATAGTCATTCTATGGTGAGGTTCAATCATCGAGCAAGTCTTTGAATTTGAAGATATTTTAACTTGTAGCAGGTTTCTAATGCATAACCCGGGTTTAATAAGCCCACCCTTTAAATGAAACTCCACCGCCGCAAGCTACGCGGTATCTTTTTCAAGTAAAAATCGATGTCCTTACAAGCCACGTGAGGTTTAACCCTCGTTAACCATTAAAGCCCAATCTAAATTTCGGTCGGCACCACCCTTGTAGATAAAGATTGCTTATCCGAATATATGCGACTTGCACATCGCAACTCCTGATCATGCCACAAATTATCAACCAGCATACGCTACAATACCCCCATGGAAAATTATCCGATTTTTATCAACCTACGAGACCAAGCATGCTTGGTCGTCGGTGGAGGTGGCGTAGCCCTTCGCAAGATTCGGCTGATGCATGCAGCTGGTGCAAACATAACAGTTGTTGCACCCGAAATATCAAACCAACTAAAAGAAGAATTTGGGTCGAGCATTTTCCATCACGCAAAATTGTTTGAAGCATCAGATATTGGCGACTACCGATTAATCACCGCTGCGACCAATGATTCAAACATAAATATGCAAGTGTCGGCGTTGGCGCAAGCTAAAAATATTCCAGTGAATGTAGTCGATAAGCCTGAGCTTTGTAGCTTTATCACACCGTCTATTATCGATCGCTCTCCGGTGGTAATCGCAATATCAACGGGCGGAAGTGCACCAGTACTAGCCCGTATGCTGCGTAGTAAGCTTGAGTCTTTTATACCTGCCGGTTATGGCGAACTCGCAACCGCTATGCAATCCATTAGAAATGACGTAAAACGACGTATCAATAGTGAACAGTCAAGAAAGCAATTTTGGGAAAAAATCGTTGCTGGTCCCATAGCCGAGAAGTTTTTTTCTGGTAGGTCAAAAGAAGCTCAACTTGATATGCAGCAATTGCTTGACGCGCCAAACACAGATCAAGCGATTGGCGAGGTTTGGTTGGTTGGAGCCGGCCCTGGCGATCCTGATCTACTAACATTTCGAGCCCTAAGGCTAATGCAAAACGCGGATGTTGTTTTGTACGATCGCCTAGTGAGCGATTCAATTCTGAATCTATGTCGAAGAGATGCGGAACGCATTTACGTGGGTAAGAAGCGTGCGGATCATAGTGTTCCGCAGGAGCAAATCAACCAACTACTGGTCGACCTAGCCTCCAAAGGTAACAAAGTTTTACGCCTAAAAGGCGGTGACCCCTTTATTTTTGGTCGAGGCGGTGAAGAGATTGATCTTCTTGCGCAATCCAATATTCGATTTCAGATTGTACCAGGGATCACAGCAGCGAGCGGTTGTGCAACCTATGCTGGCATCCCATTGACGCACCGTGATCATGCACAGTCCTGTTTATTCGTCACAGGTCATCTCAAGAATGGTACTGTCGATCTCAATTGGGAACAATTATCTATCCCAAAACAAACCGTGGTCGTGTATATGGGATTAATCGGTTTACCGACTATTTGTGAGCAATTGCAGAAACACGGAGTGGATAAACACACCCCAATCGCCTTGATTGAAAGAGGCACTACACCGCAACAAAGAGTTTTTACCGGCACACTAGACAATATATGCAAGGTGATTAATGAGTCCGAGGTTCATGCGCCGACGCTAATCATCATAGGCTCAGTGGTCGAGTTGAGGGAGAGGCTTGCTTGGATGGGTTAGAGTAATTTTGAATGAAATGCACTATAGCCACACTTCGTTGCTATAGCCTAGGCTAGCGAACCCCATAGTCATCGTAAGAAGAACTAGGAATCGGCCTCGCGTTGGACCAAATTATATTTGTGTCAATATGAATCTGGCAATGTCCTACTTTGTGCTTCAATCCATGGGTCGCATCGCTGCGCGACCGGCTTATGGCCTATGACCGTCCAAAATCGCTCCTGGCGACTTTGTTTAGATGGCCTAGGGGTGCCACATGGGGTTGGCCATACTGACGTGCAGGAAGCAATAATGCCGTGGGCGCAGGGGCGCTGGAACGGCCAAATAAGACATTGCAAAATTTATATAAAAAAACCCCAGTAGGCGCAAGG
>Ga0316189_10000285_pt1 | contig 49995 bp, 52 predicted proteins | sample LowCovwburrow_MG_FD_204930 | JGI IMG/M metagenome (GOLD analysis project Ga0316189, IMG submission 204930) | Coastal sediment microbial communities from Maine, United States - Lowes Cove worm burrow | ecosystem: Environmental > Aquatic > Marine > Coastal > Sediment | place: USA: Maine... | reverse complement strand
GCGTACATTTTCGCGACCCACGCTTTCGGAAACGCGGACAGCCGGAATGTTAAAGGACTGTCTCAGGGCGTCGGTCAGGGTCACTTGACCATGAAATTTGTGATCATAGTTCGTCGGAGACCATGCGCCGGACCCCGGAATGTTGATTGTGAGCGGTGAGTCATCAACATAATCGTTGTAACTGTACCCAAGGTCGAGAGCGGCGGCATAAACGAAGGGTTTGAATGCTGACCCAGTTTGACGCAGAGCCTGCGTCGCACGATTGAAAGCGCCTGATACGCGTGTTTGCCGCCCGCCAACCATTGCACGCACCGCCCCGTCGGATGACATGACAACGATCGCGGCTTGTGCTTCTGAACCGTCGCGTACCTTGGTTTCAAAAATGTAGGCCAACGCTTCTTCGGCAGCAGTTTGTATGCGCTGATCAAGCGTTGTGCGGATGATAACGTCTTCGGTTGTGTTACTGGTAAAGAAATCTGGCCCACTACCCATGACCCAATCCGCAAAATACCCACCGGCGCGTGCGGCTGCGGCTGCGGATAATTCGGCAGGGTTTTCGCGTGCATTCACTGCCTCAGCCGTAGAAAGATATCCCTGCTCTTCCATCAGATTCAAAACGACCTGCGCACGGTCCCGAGACCGTTCAAGGTTGTTCGTCGGTGCATAGCGCGTCGGGGCTTTCAGCAAGCCCGCCAACATCGCAGCTTCTGTTGGAGAAACAGTGTTTGCTGATTCACCGAAATAACGTTGGCTCGCCGCCTCAAAACCACGCGCACCTGCGCCTAAAAACGCGCGATTGAGGTAGATCGTAAGGATTTCGTCTTTGCTGTACCGTACCTCCATCGCAAGTGCGTAGATCGCTTCTTTCGCCTTACGCCAGAGAGTTCCCCGGCGACAATCAGCCTCGTATTCCGCTTCAGTCATCCCTGAACTAGGGTCGTGTGGAACACCAAGACACAGCAGTTTCGCTGTTTGTTGTGTTATTGTAGAGCCACCGTTGCCGGACAGCGGGCCGCGTCCGGCGCGTAGGTTGATGCGTACTGCGCTCGCGATGCCCCGCGGGCTTATGCCGAAGTGGCGGTAGAATCGCTTATCTTCGGTCGCGATGACGGCGTTCTTCAGATGAGGAGAAACAGTATCAGCCGTAATCATGCCGCCAAACTGATCACCTCGCCACGCGAACACCTGCCCGTTTCTGTCAAGCAGTGTGACGGATCCGCGGGTACGTCCGTCGATCAGCTGTGTGGCGTCAGGCAATGTTGCAGCGAAGTACCCAACGGCCAGGGTGACTAGCAGCAGCAGCACAGCAGAGCTGCGCCAGACAACCCCCCAGATCATCCGAAACACCCAACGAAACAATCCGGATATCGCCCTAACAATAGGGTTGCGTGATCTGCTCCGCCTGCGTCGTGTCGTTTTCCTTGGGGTGGGTTTGTTTTTAGTTGTTCGGCGTGTGGTAGCTGTCTTGGCAGCAGGTTTTTTACCTGATGCTGCCTTTGACGCATAACGCCGATCCGCCACCAATGGCGGTTTCTTTCTGCCAGTACCACTCATGCGTCACCCAATCCGGCGCCTGCCTTTTTTTCGCAACTTACACGCTTCGCGTTGGAATGTGGAGCTTATAGAGCCAATCGCAATCCATTTTTCCAGAGCTTAAATTTTAAGCATACCCCGTAAAAACCGCAAAAAATGTGCGATCGAAGGGATTCATGCCTAAATTTTCGTCTCTCTCCCTTGAAGCTCGCATGTGCGGCATCGCTATGCTGCAGCTGCAAACACGCGGTCAGAAGGGAAATAACGTGAAACTTATCATAGCGACCATCAAACCGTTCAAGCTCGAAGATGTCCGGGCTGCACTTACAGAAGCCGGTGTGCGGGGCATGATGGTGAGTGAAATCAAAGGATTTGGTGCCCAGTCCGGTCATACAGAAATTTACCGGGGGGCCGAATATACGGTGAACTTCGTACCAAAGATCAAGCTAGAGATCGTTGTCGCTGCGGCAATGGTCGACCAGGTGATCGAAACAATCCAGAAAACAGCCAACACCGGCAAGATCGGCGACGGCAAAATATTCGTGCTTGATGTGGCGCAGGCAATGCGTGTGCGGACCGGCGAAATGAACGAGGACGCGCTGTAAAGCGGCGGACTGTCAGAGAGGAATATAGAAATGAGACTGACAACACTTAGTCTGGCCGCACTGGTGGCTGCACTTCCAAGCCTTGGGTTTGCGCAAGAAGTGGATGAAACACCACTGAACGCCGATATCGGCTTTATCTTTACGACCTTCATGTTTCTGGTCACCGGGTTTCTGGTGTTCTGGATGGCAGCAGGGTTTGCCATGCTTGAGGCGGGTTTGGTTCGTGGCAAGAACGTCACCATGCAGTTAATGAAGAACGTAGCATTGTTTTCTCTGGCGTCGATCTTCTACTACCTGATTGGTTACAACCTTATGTATCCGGGTGACGGCTGGTCGATTGACGGGATTCTTGGGGCGTTTTCTCCTGCTTCGTTAGAACCTGTCGGCCTTGCTGACACCGAAGCAGACCTGACTTATGCGTCTGTGGGTTCAGACTTCTTTTTCCAGCTTATGTTCTGTGCAGCGACGGCGTCGATCGTGTCGGGTGCCATGGCAGAACGCGTAAAATTGTGGCCATTCCTGATTTTCACTGTGCTGCTGACGTCTGTCATCTATCCCATTCAGGCAAGTTGGAAATGGGGCGGCGGTTTTCTGAACGAAATGGGCTTTCTTGATTTTGCCGGCTCGACCGTTGTGCACTCGGTCGGGGGCTGGGCTGCACTAACAGGTGCTATTATCCTCGGGCCGCGTATCGGCAAATACAAAGATGGCAGAACCGTCCCAATGCCGGGTTCAAACCTGACGCTGGCAACTTTGGGAACGTTCATTCTGTGGATGGGTTGGTTTGGTTTCAATGGCGGCTCGCAGCTTTACATGGATACCGCCGGTAACGTTGCTGACATCAGCCGGATCTTTAGCAATACCAATCTGGCTGCTGCCGGGGGCGCGCTCGCCGCACTCATCCTGACCCAGGTTCTTTACAAAAAGCCTGATTTGACAATGGTTCTGAACGGTGCACTTGCCGGGCTTGTATCGATCACTGCAGAACCGCTAACGCCAAGCCTTGGCGCATCTGTTCTGATTGGTGCAATCGGTGGTGTGATTGTTGTCTTTGCGGTGCCAATGCTGGATCGGTTCAAAATCGACGACGTCGTCGGTGCAATTCCGGTTCACCTGCTTGCAGGTATATGGGGAACTCTGGCGGTCTGTCTGACCAATAGCGACGCATCTTTTCTCACCCAATTGATTTCGATCATAGTGGTAGGTGCTTTTGTCGTGGTTGCTTCAGCTGTGGTCTGGCTCGTTCTGAAGGGTCTGATGGGGCTCCGCGTGAGCGAGGAAGCCGAGATCACAGGGCTCGACATGACCGAATTGGGCATGGAGGCCTACCCCGAGTTCTCTAACGGCTGATTCCCTTCCTTTTCAGTCGAGAGACATCTTGCCCGGGCCTAAGTGCCCGGGCTTTTTTTGTTTGTCTTAACGAAAAACGCGCCCTCCCGGGGCGCGCTTTCGTTTAAAGCAGAGTGTTAAATTGGTTCAAATTCCAACATCGATGATTGCTTTGGCCAGAATAGGCACTGAGTTTTTATTCAGGCCTGCAATGTTTAGCCGACTGTCACCAACCATGTAGATGCCATGATCGCGGCGGAGCGTTTCGACCTGCTCTGGCGTTGCACCAAGGCGCGAGAACATGCCGCGGTGCTGCGCAAGAAAAGCAAAGCGGTCAGAACCAGCGAGTTTTTGAAGTTCATTCGCAAGCTGTTCACGCAATGCGAGCATACCAAGGCGCACCTCTTCAAGCTCGGCGCTCCAGTCAGCGCGCAGTGCTTCGTCATCAAGGATCATTGTAACAAGCCGTGCACCATGATCCGGCGGGAAAGAATAGTTCTGACGGTTCAGAAACGCGAGGTTTCCCTGCGTAACATCCCGCAATGACGCATCCTGTGTCACCACCATTAGAATACCCGTGCGTTCGCGGTAGATACCGAAGTTTTTGGAACAGCTCGCCGCAATCAGGGTCTGGGGCATTTCAGAGGCGACCATACGTACGCCTGCTGCATCTTCTTCCAGACCGTCACCAAACCCTTGATACGCGATGTCAATAAACGGGATTGCACCGGTTTCCTGCAGAACGGCGATCACTTCCGCCCATTGTGCGTTGGTCAGGTTTGCACCGGTTGGGTTGTGGCAGCAACCGTGCAATAGCACTACGTCACCAGCCGGAACCTGAGCGAGATCGGCAAGCATACCCTCAAAATCCACCCCCCGAGAGTCGCTGTCGAAATACCGATACTCGCGCATCTTCATTCCAAGATATTTGATGATAGACGGGTGGTTGGGCCATGTTGGATTGGAAATCCAGATGGTGGCATCTGGTGATGCCATCTGGATGAGTTCCAGCGCCTGCCGTACGGCACCTGTTCCACCCGGAGTCGCAGCTGCTGCCACGTTTTCGCGCGCAACGGACGCGTCCAGAACCAGCGAAATCATTGCGTCCTGATACGCAGGCTCACCGGCAAGACCAGTATAGGATTTGGTTGTTTCGGTTTCCCATAACTGCTTTTCCGCAGCCTTTATAGCGCGCATCACCGGGGTGACACCTTCGGCATTTTTGTAAACACCGACACCTAGGTCGATTTTGTCAGACCGCGGATCGTCGCGATACATTTGGACCAGCTGGAGGATTTTATCAGCGGGCTGTTGTTTGAGATTGCTAAGCATATCAGGCCCCCGTTTTTATTTTAAGATCATTGTACATGCCCCATTCCGCCCATGAACCGTCATAGAGCGCGTGACGACGATGCCCAATACGTTCCAGCGCAAGGCTGAGGATCGCTGCAGTTACACCAGAACCACAAGTGGTGATTGCTGGCTTGCCAAGGTCGACGCCAGCATTTTCGAAAATGGGTTTCAGTGCATCCACGGATTTCATCGTTCCGTCAACGTTCAGAACGTCCGGGAAGGGGACATTGACTGAATTCGGTATGCGTCCGGAACGAAGGCCCGGACGCGGCTCTTCTTCTTCGCCCCGAAAGCGTGCAGCGCTACGGGCGTCGACGATTGTGTAATCGCCCAGTTTCGCTGCTGCGGCGACTTGCGTTACGTCCTTGGTCAGATGTGCCTGCCGTTGAACTGTCATATGACGGTCGCGCACGATTGGGGGCAAGTCTTCGACTTCACGTTCTTCGGCGATCCATTTAGGAAGGCCACCATCCAGAACAGCGATGTCTGTTTTGCCCATAAGGCGAAACAACCACCAGACACGTGCCGCGGAAAACAGACCAGAACCATCGTAGACAACAATCTGATGCCCGTCTCCCACGCCCATTTCGCGCATTCGTGACATGAATTTTTCAATTGGAGGTGCCATATGTGGCAGCTCAGAGCGATGATCACTGATGTCATCGATATCGAAAAACCGTGCACCCGGAATGTGGGCCTCTTCATATTCCGCACGTGGGTTACGCCCAGATTGCGGCATATACCAGGATGCATCAAGAATACGCAGGTCTGGATCTTTCAGATGCTGGGCTAGCCAGTCTGTTGAAACCAGTGTTTTCGGATCATTTTCGGACATTTTTCGCCCCCAGAAGACTCGGTCGATCCTTGCCTACCGAGAGGGACGCGCGCTGGCAAGAGGCAGGTGCCTTACCTAAGGGGCAGGCACCTGCAATTTTGCTTATTTTGCCATCATCTTTTTGACGATTCCGACGATTGCCAGCAAAACGCCGCCGCCAACACCGCCGCCAGCAATTTGACTAACGATTGCGCCAAGGTCCATTCCGCCGCCTGCAGCCGCGTCGGCCATGCCACCTGCACCAATCATTCCAAGGAGCTGGCCACCAATACCACCGCCCAAGATTCCGGCAATCGAATTCACCAAAGTGCCTTGGTTAAGGTTCTTTAACAGGCCGCCAGCTACGTTGCCGCCGATGGCACCCGATATCAGACTAATCAGAAGTTCCATTTTGTGTCCTTCTTCCATCAAGGGCCATTAAATTTATACACCAATACCGGGCCCAGATACTTGGCTTAGGCGAAGGATATCAAATTTAACGTTTTTCCGCGAAGGGGAATAATTTGACGGATCTAACCGTTACGTAAAAGACGCTGTTTCTGACGGCTCCAGTCGCGCTTGGCTTCGGTTGCACGTTTGTCGTGGGCCTTTTTGCCTTTGGCGATGCCGATTTTAAGTTTGACCATACCTTTGTGGTTGAAATACATGACCAGCGGTACAAGGGTCATACCTTGGCGCGATGTTGCTTGCCAAAGTTTTGATAATTCTTTTTTTGAAACCAGTAGTTTACGTTTGCGTCGCTCTTCGTGCCCCCAGGTTTTGGCTTGCGCATAAGGGGAAATGTAGCCGTTAATCAGCCAAAGTTCACCGTCTTCAACATTTGCATAACTGTCGGCAATGTTAACCTGGCCTGTGCGGGTCGATTTTACCTCGGACCCAAAGAGCACGATGCCACATTCGAGATCATCCTCGATGGCATAGTCATAGCGCGCGCGCCGGTTTTCGGCGATCACCTTATAGTTTGGGTCTGATTTCTTGTTCGACATAATGTCTGTTGCCTACACCGCAGCAAAGAGGGTGTCCATCGGGGACAGACGCAGAAGGTAAGTTGAAATTTGAAATTTATAACCAGTGTCTTTGAATTCTATTTTAGCTGGAAGGCCATCCCGCGATCACGGCGTCTGCTTCTATCTCGATCAACCATTCCGGATTTACAAAGCGTTCAACCGCCATGATTGTATCAACCGGACGCACATCGGCGAAATAATCTTTGCGGACGTCTATGGCAGCTTTCCGATCATCAATATTTGTCAGGATAATCCGGGTACGCACAACATCCTGCATGCCAGATCCCGCCTGTTCAAGCGCAGCCTTGATGATCTCCAGAATACATTTTGTCTGCACTGCAACATCACCGATACCAACGGTTTTCCCGTCGGGGCCAACCGGGGCAGTTCCACCAACCGACATAAATGGGCCAACCCGAACGGCACGAGAGAAGCCCACGATCACCTCCATCGGGGTTCCGTTGGAAATAAGCTCTCTGTCAAATTGCGCCATGTTGGCCTCCGGTAATGGATTAAGTATGGGGCACGTTAACGGAAAGTTTCGTTCTTGCGAAATTTAGGGGTTCACGCGAACGCCGCTTAGTCTTTTCATTTCATCGTCAGTTGGAGCTTCCCAGATGCTTTCTATGAAATCAAACATCTCCCGTGTGACGAGGAACTGAAAGGTTTCTGCCTGCTCAGCATTGCGCTTTTGAACGCGTTGCCAGCGAAGGTCTGTTGGAGCATCGACAAAATGAAGCTGCACAGAAAGCCCTTTTTCCTCGGCCCAATCCGAGAAGATATCCCGCTCTGTATTATTGGTCAGACCGCAGTCAAACACTGATGGTACTTTGATTTCGGCAAGCCGTTCGGCAACTACGCGCATCTGCGCGCAATTACGCTGGACCCGTTCATAGAACCAGTCAAAAAGCAATTCTTCAGGGCGGTCAGGGTTGTGCAGTCGTTCCATCCATTCGTCGATGGAAAAGCGTACGCCACCCAGTTTTTGCGCCAGTTCTTCTGAATAGGTAGATTTCCCCACCCCTGTCGCCCCACAAACAAGGTGAACAAGCGCAGCGGATTTTGACATCTCAGTTAATCAAACCTGCATGGCGCATTGCGGCGTCGATTTGCGCCTTTGTTTCGTCCAGCAATTCGGTCAGCGGAGAGCGGACTTCGGCGGAGCACAGGCCAAGTTTCGAGAGGCCGTATTTTGCGCCAACAAGGCCGGGCTCTGTGAATATTGCCTGATGCAACGGCATGAGCTGGTCCTGATACTCAAGCGCAGTGGTGAAATCACCGGCAAGCATGGCTGCCTGAAACTCCGCACAAAGGCGCGGCGCAACGTTTGCTGTGACGGAAATACAACCAATACCCCCGTGCGCGTTAAACCCAAGTGCCGAACCATCTTCGGCTGACAATTGGATGAAATCTTTGCCGCAAGTTTCACGTTGTTCAGAAACACGAGTCATGTCCGCCGTGGCGTCCTTCACACCGATAATCCGTGGCAAGCGCGCAAGTTCACCCATCGTTTGGGCTGTCATATCAACGACTGAACGGCCGGGGATGTTATAAATAAAGATCGGCAGGTCGCAGCAATCGTGCAATTCGGTGTAATGCGCGATCAGCCCGCGCTGAGTTGGCTTGTTGTAGTATGGTGTCACGACAAGTGCAGCGTCTGCGCCAACCCTGTGCGCATGGCGCATGAACCGCACGGCCTCGACCGTGTTGTTTGAACCGGCGCCCGCGATAACAGGAACACGACCAGCGGCTGCTTTTACGACCGTCTCGACAACAATTTCGTGTTCTTCATGAGTTAAAGTTGGGCTTTCACCCGTTGTGCCAACCGGGACAAGACCAGTTGAGCCCTCTGCAATATGCCATTCGACCAGCTTCTTAAGCGTATCGAGATCCAGCTGGCCGTCTTTGAACGGCGTTACCAGAGCAGGGAGAGACCCTTTAAACATGATACGCATCCTTTTGCTTGAGGGCTAATCCAGTCAACCCGACGAATTCGCGGCGGACCCTAGCCATATTTGCCCCAAATGCCAAGTTTGTGTGTCGAAGGGAAGGGGGATGCGCTACATTTGTCGAAGGAATCTCAGAATTCGAGCAGGGACTACAGGCTTATGCACCAATTAATTGTTCTACTATTCCTTTTCTGCGTATCCGTCAGCGCTGTTGAAGCACAGACCACCGAACAAGGCCAAGCTATGGCCAGTGCGATGAAAGAAGTGCGCGATGATAATTGGGATGAAGCCGTAAAACTTGCGCGTCCGGCGGGTCAAGTAGCGCTCGATTTAGTGGAATGGCGCCGCCTTCGTGCCGGAGAAGGTGATTTTACAGATTTCCAGAGGTTCTTAACCCGCCGTTCTGATTGGCCTGGATTAAAGCGGCTGCGGGCTCGTGGAGAGATAACCATCACGGATGCAATACCGGCAGCTGATGTGTTAGCATACTTTGAAGACCACCCTCCTCAGACCGGGAATGGTGCGTTGCAAAGAGGGCGGGCTTTTCGCGAGATTGGTGCGCAGCATGATGCAAACGACGAGGCGGTCATTGCATGGCGAAGCCTTTCAATAGAGCCATCAGCGCGCACAATATTGCTACAAAGATATGGGCATATACTTGGGGCGCATCATGAAGCACGCCTCGACATGTTGCTTTGGCGCGGTTTGGTGAGTGAAGCAAAGGCAATGTTCCCGCTGGTTAGTCCGGGCTGGCGAAAACTGGCCGAGGCGCGTTTGGGCTTGCGGGCAGCGGCCAACGGTGTTGATGGTTTGATCGCGGCAGTTCCGGCATCACTCCGAAATGATCCGGGTCTTGCTTACGAACGGTTCCTGTGGCGCGTCAAAAAGGGGCGTGACGAAGCCGCCATCGAAATTGCTCTGGCGCGAAGTGGAAGCGCAGTTGCGCTTGGTGAACCTGAGCGTTGGGGAAGATATCGGCGGCAATTTGCACGACAGCTCATGCGCGATGGGCAGCCAAGGTTAGCATATCGGCTCGCGTCTGCACATCATCTGAGTGAAGGCAGGAACTACGCAGACCTTGAGTGGTTGTCGGGCTTCATCGCGTTACGAAAGTTAGATGAACCGGCAAAGGCATTGATGCATTTTCAGAATTTTCAATCTGCGGTTTTTACACCGATCAGCCTTGGTCGTGCAGGGTATTGGAAGGGCCGCGCAGAAGAGGCGCTGGGTAATACAGAGGCAGCGCAGGCGGCCTATGCTTTCGGCGCGCGGTATCAGACGAGCTTCTACGGCCTACTCGCCGCGGAACGGGCTGGTCAGAAAATGGATGCGGGTCTGACCGGAGCGGAGAATTTTCCGGATTGGAGAAACGCCGATTTCATGCAATCCAGTGTTATTGCGGCTGCTTTGCTGTTATTGGAAGCTGGTGAGCCAAATCTTGCTAAACGTTTCTTTCTGCATCAGGCGGAATCGCTAAACCGAACCGAATTGGGCCAATTGGCGGATTTGGCGTTGTCATTGGATGCGCCCCACATCGCGTTGAAAATTGCGAAACAGGCCGCGCAACAGGGGTATATGTTGCCACGATCCTACTACCCGCTTCATCCTTTGCGCAGCGAGGAACTGCCCGTTGCGCCAGAGCTTACGCTCTCAATTGCGCGGCGAGAAAGTGAATTTAATCCGGTAGCAGTCAGCGGTGCGGGCGCTCGGGGTATCATGCAATTAATGCCACGAACGGCGCAGGCAATGACCAGTAAATTGGGCTTGGGGTATAATGGTGATCGTTTGTTGACGGACTGGCGTTACAATTCACAGCTTGGAAGCGCATATCTCGCGCTACTGATCGAAGAGTTCGGTAAGTCTTATGTGCTGGTTGCTGCGGGCTATAATGCCGGACCATCCAGACCGCGTAAATGGATCGAGCGTTTCGGAGATCCGCGTAATGAAAGCGTGGATGCCGTCGACTGGATTGAACATATCCCGTTTGACGAAACGCGAAATTACGTCATGCGTGTTATGGAATCTCTGCCGGTTTACCGCGCACGCCTCACGGGTCAGGTTCAGGAACTGACATTGTCGCAGGAATTGCGGCAGTCGCCTTAGGGCTTGGCGCGCCTTTCGCGCCAAAGTGCGAACAAGCCGGCACCAACGACCAGACCCGCTCCGACGACGACATTGAACTCCAGCGTTTCGCCAAAAAGCGTTATGCCGATCATGGTTGCGAAAACCAGTTGCAGGTAGGCAAAAGGCTGCACAGCCCCGGCTTCAGCGACTTCGTAACATTTGATCAGCAACCAATGCCCCAGAACACCTGTAACACAAAGGCAGGCCATCCAACCCCAGTCAGTTGCGATCATAGGTTCCCAGAACCACACCCCAATGGATGTCATCGCAACAGAGCCTGCAACACCTGTCCAGAAAAAGCTGGTGGCGGCGGTGTCACGTCGCGCGGCATATCGGGTCAGCAACCCGTAGAGAGCAAAAAGAAAGGCAGCGATTAAAGGTATGACGGCTTCTGGTGCAAATACCCTGAAACCAGGTTGCAAGATGATCAGAACCCCAATGAAACCCACGCCAATGGCCGCCCAACGCCGCCAGCCTACCGTCTCACCAAGAACCGGGCCGGACAAGGCAGCGATCAATAGTGGGTAGCTTGTAAAAATGGCGTGGCTTTCGACCAGTCCAAGATAGGTGAAAGCAAGCACCATCACACAGATTTCAACGGCCAGCAGGACCCCGCGAAAAATTTGTAAAACGGGCTGAGTCGTTGCCGCCGCCGCGCGAATGCCCCCGGTTTTTCGGCTCGCTATGCTGATCACGAAGGCCGCAAAGAACCAGTAGCGGATCATGACGACCATCAGAACGTTGTAAGTATCTGCAAGATGACGCGACAAACCGTCTTGTGCTGCAAAGACAAAGGTTGTCGCAATCATGAGCAGGATGCCAAGACGGGTGTTTGATTGCGTCATGCTTTGGTTTCCATAACGGCGGTTGTCATGTGGCGTTTGCGCCCAAAGCCTGTTTGACGGGTCACTGTAAATCCAGCCTCTGATAAGGCGCGGCGAACGAAACCAGCTGCCGTGTAGGTGGCGCATGTGCCGTTTGGTGCTGTATGTTTGGCGACCTGTTGGATCAGAGACTCTTCCCAGAGCTCTGGGTTTTTGACCGGGGAAAACCCATCAAGAAACCAGGCGTCGGCTAAGCCATGCCAAAGGGGTAGCATTTCACGCGCATCGCCAATGCGAATGTCAGCTATAAGATCATCGGTTTCGATGTAGGTTTTGCCCGAACGCCATTGATCAAGGAATGGTCCCGCAATCGCCTGCGCTTCCGGAAACGCAGCAAGTGCTGTTTCGATTTGATCCGCCTCCAGCGGGTAGGCTTCGAATGATGTAAACCGCAGCGGCCCAAAGGTGCCGGACGTGTGCCAATCAAGCAGGGCGGTCAGCATGTTGAGCCCAGTGCCGAATCCAAGTTCTGCTATTTGGAAACCGGGGACAAACCGGTCAGGCATTCCGTTTCCTGCCATGAACACATGCCGCGTTTCAGCAAGACCGTTTTCGATGGAAAAATACGGGTCATTGAATTGCACGGAAACCGGGGTTATTCCGTCGCGCCATTCTAACTCTGTCCGCTGGTCTGTCGTCATGGGATGCCCTAAAAGCGCTTAACGAACGGACAATGATGAAATCGGAAAGGTTTGGCAATGGCCGACGTGACAGTCATGGGAGCGGGGATTTTTGGGCTTTCAATTGCCTGGGTTTTTGCAAACCGTGGCGCAAAGGTGCGGGTTATTGAAAAACATGCAATTGGTGCTGGATCAAGTGGCGGCATTGTCGGTGCTTTGGCACCCCACACACCGGACAATTGGAACCATAAGAAAGAGTTTCAGTTTCAAAGCCTGACAATGATGCCTGCTTTCTGGAAGTCTGTGGATGAGGTTTCAGGCCAGCCTTCTGGCTATGCCCAATTGGGGCGCCTTCAGTCTCTGGATGATGAGCGGGTGCTTAATCTCGCGAAAGAGAGGGTCGCCTCTGCAGAAGATTTATGGCGGGGCCAAGCGTCTTGGCAGGTAGAAACAGCCGAACAGCGTGGCGACTGGGCGCCTAAAAGCAAAACCGGGATGCTGGCGTTTGACACTTTAAGCGCTCGTATTAACCCCCGTGCTGCAACCAATAGTCTGGCGGCTGCGGTTCAGTCGCTTGGGGTTGAAATTTTGATTGATGAAGCGCCGCCAAAAGGGCTGGTGATCTGGGCAACTGGGTATCATGGCTTGCTCGACCTGTCGCGCGCGCTTGGTCAGGAGGTTGGTAAAGGGCTGAAAGGCCAGGCGATATTGCTGCGACATGATGCAGGTGATCAGCCACATTTGTTTGCTGACGGTATCCATATTGTACCGCATGAGAATGGCACTGTTGCTGTCGGCTCAACCAGCGAACGCGAGTTCGAAGATGAAACGAGCACCGACGAACAGCTTGACGACCTTCTTGCACGTGCGCTGGATGCGTTTCCTGTTTTGACCGGGGCAAAGGTAATTGAACGCTGGGCAGGTGTTCGACCACGGGCAAAAACCCGTGCTCCGATGTTGGGGGCGTACCCCGGCCGCGCGGATGAGTACATTGCCAATGGTGGGTTTAAGATAGGGTTGGGAATGGCACCCAAAATTGCAGAGGTAATGGCGGATCTTGTGTTGGAAGGGCGCGACGAAATCCCTGATCCATTCAGGGTTGAAGCCAACCTTTAGCTCGCTGTCGCCTGCATACACTGCCGCCCGTCTGGGCCACGCACCCACATATCCGCACCCTTTTTACAACACGTAACAGTTTCAAAATGCATGACGGGTGCTGTTGCCCGGAAAGAAAAAGTTTTAAGCGAACCGAGTTCGCGCTCGGCCATATGCATCAGCAACTGCGCCAGCAATGGGCCGTGAACGACGAGGCCATCATAACCTTCGACTTCACGCGAATAGGTTTCGTCATAATGGATGCGGTGCCCGTTCAAAGTCAGCGCAGAGTAACGAAACAACAACGTCGAATTAAAACTGTGGTTTTCACGAGTGTCCTCATCCGTTCTTGCAACGGGGGGTATTGGTTTCGGCGCACCCGTATCAGGGTCTTCGCGGTAGACGAGGTCTTGATGTTCTTTAAGGCAAAGCTTGCCATTCTGGTAAACTTCGTGGCGCACCGTGATAAAGGCAAGTGGCCCACTGCGCCCGTCTTTCAACGCGACGCTTTCTATTGTGATGCGTTTCTCTGCCGGGGTGCCAATGCGTAAAGGTGCGTGAAATTCCAGTCGGCCACCGGCCCACATGCGGCGGGGCAGACCCAGATCAGGTATGAAACCCCCAATTTTGATGTGCCCGTCGCGACCAAGCTTTTCGGCTGGCAGCGGGTCCCAGAAATAGATTTGATGCCAGAAGGGCGGAAGCGGATCACCTTCTGCTGGTGCAGGACCGTTCAAGCCAAGTATAACGTGCAAGGCGGCGGCGCGCGCCGGGTCCAGCGTGCAATCAAGGGTGTGTGATCGTCCAATAGCTTCGTGCATGAAGGCGACGTTAACCGCAGCGGTCAAAAAGGAAAAGATGTGATGCCACCAAAACTAACGACCCTTGATCATCTGGTGCTTACTGTTCGCAACATTGAACAAACCACGGATTTTTATACTGAAGTTCTTGGAATGACGGCAGAGGTGTTTTACCCAAGTGATGGTAGTCGCCGTACTGCGCTGAAGTTTGGCAAGCAAAAGATAAACCTGCACCTCGCAGGGGCAGAGTTTGAGCCAAAAGCGCAGGCGCCCGCTCCAGGTGCTGCGGACCTTTGCTTTCTGAGTGATATACCTCTCTTGGAATGGGAGGCGTATCTGACCGCTTCGGAAATACCAATCGAAGATGGCCCTGTTGCACGCAGCGGCGCGACAGGGCCCATTCAGTCATTGTATATTCGTGATCCTGACGGAAACCTGATCGAAATTTCGAACAAGGTTTGACACGCTTGCTGCAACAGAATTCCGGAACGAGCCCAGATATTCAGATCAGCGTTTAGCGTCTGCATGCAATGCGGCCATCAACTCCGTCAAAGCCTTGATGTAGTGTTCGTTCGTCAGAAGACCGTCATCATTGAATTCGGCGTGTGCGCCAGCAACGCCAACCTCTGGACCAGTCAGCAATCTTGGTCGAAACGGGTTCATTGCCAGACGCAGCGAATATTGCGCACGCGCACCACCTGCACGTCCGGCAGCGGCTGAAATGATCGCGACAGGTTTATCTTTCCAGGGTGCGCCATCGGTGCGGCTGACCCAGTCGAGCGCATTTTTCAAAACTCCGGAAAGGGCCTGATTGTATTCTGGTGTCGAAATGATCACTGCATCAGCGTTTGCAATCTGTTCTGCGAGTGTTTGAGCGGGTACGGGAACACCGCTGTCGCTTTCAAGGTCGCCATCGTATAGCGGCATCTGCAGGTCTGCCTCTATGAAATCACCGTCAAACAACCGCGCCGCTTCGCGGATCAGTTTTCGGTTGAAAGAGTCTTTGCGAAGAGAGCCGGAAATTCCGAGCAATGTTGGTTTTGACATGGGTCACCTTTTAAATCAGTTGCACATTAGATGATCAGCAAACCAAAATGATGCAATACTTGCCTGCGCACAGGCTGTGCATGATCGATGCACAGCGCCTGCTAGACCATCTCTCCTTTTGGAAACGACGAGAAAGGCTCGGTTTGGAATTTGCTTCTAAAATTCGACACCAATCTGGGCTTTGATACCAGATCGGAACGGGTGCTTGATAAGTTCCATTTCCGTTACCAGATCAGCGATTTCAATCAGCTCTTCCTTCGCATTTCGCCCTGTCAGAACCACATGAGTCATTTCAGGTTTTTCCGCCTTCAAAAACTCAACGACATCATTGATGTCGATGTAGTCGTAGCGTAGCGCAATGTTGATTTCGTCAAGCAGAACCATCTTGTTGGCTGGATCGCGGATCAGTTCTTTTGCCTTTTCCCAGGCGGCTGCCGCCATTTCGATGTCCCGGCTTTTATCCTGAGTTTCCCAGGTAAAGCCTTCGCCCATTGTGTAGAATTCGCAGGCATCGGAAAACTTGTTAAGGATCAGATCACGTTCGCCAGTCGACATCCCACCCTTGATAAACTGCACGACGGCACATTTCATGTCGTGGGCGATGCAGCGAAAGATCATGCCGAACGCTGCAGAGGATTTACCTTTGCCCTTACCGGTGTGCACGATGATCAGACCTTTCTTGTCGGTCTTGGTTGCCATGATCTTATCGCGCGCGGCCTTCTTCTTGGCCATTTTCATCGAGTGGCGGTCAAGGTCTTCTGGTTTGACGTCGGTCATTCTGCGTTTCCATCTAATGAGGTCGTTTGATACTTTGGCAAATCATCCGTGATATGCAACCACTCAACACGCTCTTTGTAGTGAACGTGAAAATTTGGTTTGAAATCTGCGGGTTGATCAAGCGTTGTCGCATAGAAGTGAATTTTACCCGGAAAGCGTTCCGCTTCATAAGCCATGGGTGTTCCACATTTCGCGCAAAAATGCCGGGTAACGTCGGCAAAAGATTTATAGGTTGTGGGGTGTGTCCCAAGCCACCTGTAGTTTTCATTTGCTACACCAAAGAAAGCCGCAACAGGTGCTGCGCAATTTCTACGGCAACTTTCACAGTGGCAAAAGCCAGACCACAGGGGTTTGCCCTCAAACTTGAACTTGGCTGCACCGCATAGGTATCTTCCAGAACCACTCATTATTCTCTCCTGCGCTGGGTAAGAGTTAGTTTCCATTATAGGCGCAAAAAACGGCATTTGAATTTGTTTAAATTTGCGATGTGCGCGGCAAGATTGGTTTTCTTGTGGCTGTAATGATGACACAGCTTTCATGCCCCGAGGGTGCCTTTGAGCGGTTTTTGCAACGTGTATGAGGTTGCGTTTTGATATCCGGGATGCGCCGTTTCCCCGACGATGTCAAAGCCCATGGCTGCAAAGGCTGCGTGGTTTTCCACAAGTTCGACGCGGCTTTCAAGCTCCAGTTTCGATTTGCCTAAATCTCTGGCTCGATTTTCGGCGAGTGTGACAAGAGCGCGGGCCAACCCTTTGTTTCTCGAACTCTCGTTTACTGCGAGTTTTCCAAGATATAGCGTGTCGGGTTTAACGGTTAAAAAGATGCATGCAATTGGGGTGTCGTTTTGCTCGATCACCCAGATTTCATTCTGTTCAGCGTGTTTAGCAATGTTTTCAAGTGATAGCTGGTGCATTGATGAGGGTGGATCAATGCGCCCTTCCATATAGGCAAATGATGTCTGAATTAGCTGCAGCAATGCCGCATGATCCTCGCCCGGTTCAACGCGACGTGGTGTCATTGGGCAAGCTCGGCCAGTAACGCGCGCGCAGAGTTTGAGCGCGGTGTCCAAAGCCCCCGGTCAATCGCCTCATTCAACCTTTGGGCCATTTCCCGCAGCGCGGGTTCATTGTGTTCCGCAATAAACGTGCGCGTTTCCACGTCTTCCATAAAAGCGGCATGGACAAGGTCAAAATGATGGCCTTTCACCGCGCCGGTCGTTGCGGCAAAGGCAAAGAGGTAATCAACCGTTGCCGCCATTTCAAAAGCGCCTTTGTAGCCGTGGCGCTTGACCCCGTCGATCCATTTCGGGTTCACCACACGCGAACGGACAACGCGCCCAATCTCATCTTCCAGCGTTCGAATAACAGGGCGTTCCGGGCGCGAATGGTCATTGTGGTAGATTGGCCTTTCTTTGCCCTGAAGCGTGCTGACAGCAGCGGCAGCGCCGCCTTCGAACTGATAGTAGTCATCGCTATCCAGAAGGTCGTGTTCGCGGTTGTCCTGATTTTGAACAATGGCTTCGGTCTGGGACAGACGGGTTTCAAATGCTTCCCGCGCACGCGTACCTTCGGCATTCTTGCCATAGGCGTAGCTGCCCCATTCAAGATAAGCCTCGGCAAGATCAGCTTTGTCTGCCCAAAGTCGCTCGTCAATCATGGCTTGCAAGCCAGCCCCATAAGCCCCGGGTTTGGACCCAAACACGCGATGATGCGCTTCTGGCCCTTCAGTGCGGGCACGTGCGGCGGCTGGGTTCAAATCTTCGGGTTCATCAAGCTCCATAACTGCGCGGGCCGCAGAATCAACCAGCGCAATAAGCTGCGGAAATGCATCTCGAAAGAAACCGGAGACTCGCAAAGTTACATCCACACGTGGACGGCCAAGCACGCCTTGCGGCAAAACTTCAAAACCCGTGACGCGGCGGTTTGAACTGTCCCATTTCGGTTTAACGCCCATCAGCGCAAGGCATTGTGCGATGTCGTCACCACCTGTCCGCATATTGGCGGTACCCCAGGCGGTCAGCAACATGGTGCGCGGCCAGTCGCCATGCGTTTGCAAGTGCTTTTCGATGAGCAGATTTGCGGACTTCCATCCAAGCGTCCATGCCGTCGGTGTCGGCACTGCCCTGCTGTCGACTGAAAAGAAGTTGCGCCCAGTTGGCAGTACATCCAAACGCCCACGGGTTGGTGCACCGGAAGGGGCCGGGGCGACAAACTGGCCATGAAGCGCGGTCAGAAGCCCCGCACCTTCGTTCCGTCCGCAGGCGCGGAGTGCGGGCAAAACAACGGCGTGGATTTCTTCCATCAACAGAATGGTGTGTTTCCATTTTGGGTCGGGTTTTGTGCCATCAAGCAGGCAACAGCAAAGCTCCTCCAACCGCTCGACCGTGTCGCCGGCCGTTCGCCAAGGGTCTGCTGACATTGCCTTTAGCACCTTGGGGTGCGGGCCGGACCATGGGTGCGACATGGCGCAATCCAGCGGGTCAAATGCCTGCTCAACTCCGCCACTTGATGGAACACTTACAGCGTTGAATCCCAGATCAGCAGACAAAGCCCGGAGCAGCGAGGCATTTGCCCCTTCGCCATCCCCGCGCGGAACGCGGACGAGGGCAAGGGTCAGATCGCGCTCTAACCGACCCTCGGGAGAGGTGCCAAAAACATGCAAACCGTCACGAATCTGCGCCTCTTTCAATTCGCAAAGATAGGCATCGAGCTTTGCCAGATCTGTGTCTTCATCTTCGCCCTTCATGCCAACGTCGGCATCGATCCCGGTTGTAGAGGTAAGCGACAGTATCTCGCGTCTCAGGTGTGTAATGCGGCGCGGGTCAACGCCCGCGGCTTCATAATATTCATCAACCAGTGCTTCTAGGTCGCGCAACGGTCCATAGGTTTCAGCGCGGGTCAGTGGTGGCGTCAGATGGTCTATAATCACCGCTTGCGAGCGACGCTTGGCTTGTGTGCCTTCACCGGGGTCGTTCACGATGAAGGGGTATATATGCGGCATCGGTCCAAGGACAGCCTCGGGCAGGCACGTATCAGACAGTGCCAGTGCCTTGCCCGGCAACCATTCAAGGTTGCCATGTTTGCCCATATGCACAATCGCATCAGCCCTGAAACTGTGGCGTAGCCAGAAGTAAAACGCGAGGTAATTATGCGGCGGAACAAGGTCCGGGGAATGGTAGGTGTCGGTCGGGTCAATGTTGTAGCCACGCGCAGGTTGAAGGCCGACAACAACATTGCCAAAGGTCAGAACAGACAATTTGAAGCGCCCGCAATCAACATTCCCGGGTTCAAAAAAGGGGTCAGCCTCTGGCTTGCCCCAACGTTCCTCAATCCTCTCGCGCAGTTCCCAAGGCAACGCGCCGTAGGAAATTTGATAGTCAGCCATCGATAGATCGACGCCGCCCTGCCGTTCGGCCCTGTCGGTCAGCCAATTTGTTGGGCCAGCCAATATAGCCTGCATTAAGGCGTCGCTGTCAGCAGGGAGATTGCGCAGACTATAGCCATTTTTCTGAAACAGTTTCAGAACGTTAACGGTTGCAGCCGGGGTATCAAGCCCAACACCATTTGCAAGGCGGCCGTCTTTGTTTGGATAGTTGGCAAGAACGAGCGCGACACGGCGCTCAGCATCAGGCTTTCCACGAAGATTAGCCCAGTTCGCGGCAAGCTCTGCAACAAATTCCACCCGATCGCCGCGCGCGCGGTATGTTGCTATCGGGCATTCGGTGGCTTCGTCAAAATAGGCCTCACCCTTGAAACTGATCGCACGCGACAGAACCCGCCCGTCAACCTCGGGTAGGGCGACATTCATCGCGATGTCGCGACCGGAAAGACCGGTCAGGCCGGTTTCCCACGCTTCTTCAGACGAGGCCGCAAGAACGACCTGAAACACAGTGCTGCCGTTTGCGGCGGCCATCTGAAGCGGATTTGCAGCACCTTGAAGGCGTTCCCCCTGATGGGGGGAGCCCACCGCGAAAGAGGTACAGTTCAGGATGACCGAAGGAGGTGCAGACTTGAACAGGCTTTCAAGCGTAGCAACTGAAACCGGGTCTTTCAGGGACGCGACAAAGATTGGCAGCGGGTTAAGCCCCTGACGCAAAAGCGCCTTCACCATGCGGTTGATCGGATGCAACCCAGCACCCTGCACCAAAGCACGGTAAAAGATCAGCGGCACAACCGGGGCGTTTTCAGTCCAAGTTTCTTTTGCAGATGAAAGGTCCGCAACTCCGGAGCCGGGCCAGTAAACACCAGCCCGCAGCAACGGACTAGCGCTTGCTGGCTTTTCGCCGCCGTCCAGCATCGATTTCGTATAGCGTAGCAGGTTACTGGCATTATCTGGCCCGCCCTCGACAAGGTAGGCCCATAGCGCGTCATAATCTTCACGATTGACCGTCGATAACCTCCACAAGTCTTCGTCGGGTTTGTCGTCACCCGGAAGAGCAGCAAAAGGCACACCAGCATCATGCAAATGAGCTGCGTATTGTTCCAGCCCATATTTCCAGTAGCCCGCACCACCCAGCACCCGGGCAACGACGATACGGGACTTTGTCGCACATGCCTCGATGTGCAGGTCGACAGACATCGGGTGCTGTAAATGCGTCAGATTGGCGAGCCGAAGGCTTGGTGCATCTGTCAGTTCAGACCGAGCTTCAGACAGCGCAGCCAATTCCGTGTCAGCCGCAGAGATAAACACAACATCGGCCGGGGTTTGGCCTAGGTCGAAGGGTTCATTCCCGTCGTCAATAGCACCGGGGGTGGCTGCAAGAAGGTGCATCAGAGCGCGTCTTTCGCTTGCATAGTTGTAAGCAGTGCTGCACTTGTGCGCGATGCACGGCGGATCAGGAGTGTCAGGCAATGGCCTATTCGAACCAGAAGAACAGCGCCTTCAATAAAAAAGGCCCGCGCTTTCAGGATGCAAACGCGCCAGGTGGGCGTAACAATCCATTTGGCGGCGCTAAAGTCAAGAAGCCCGCAACTAAACCTGCAAAGTCTGCCGCTGCAAAAAAGCAGGCCCAAGACGGTGCTGATACTTAAAGTCAAAACTTTCACAGCGGTTTTTCCATAAACAGGCTGTTCGGATCATCCGGGTAATCCCCGAAAGGACCGCGGCGGATAAAGCCAAATCCTTCGTACATTTTATGCGCGGAGTGTAGCTTTCCCCCCGTTTCAAGCCTTAACAGTGGAAGGTCTTCTTTGTGGGCTTCCTCTTCAATCCGCTTCAAAAGCCTGATCCCCAGACCGGAGCCGCGCGCAGCGGGGTCGACAAACATGGATTTTACTTCTCCATAGTTATCCCTCAGAGCCAGCGCGCCGCAGCCAAGAACAGAACCGCCAACCTTGGCAACGAAGAACCGGATGTCATCTGTGCACAGAGCATCAACCGACAGATAGTGGTTCGACTCCGCCGGGAAAAGCGATTGCATCAGCGCGTGGCTCGCCTGAAGCAAAGCAGTGGCTGCCGCGTCGCGCGGATTACCCAGTTCGACCGTGGTAGCCTCGCTGCTCATGCAACCAATGCAGCTTCGATAGCGCCGCGATCAAGGCCAGACTGACCAATGACCACAAGCCGCGTTTCGCGGGTTTGGTTGCCGAAAGGTTGATCGAAATAGGTATCGATGCGGGGGCCTACAGCCTGCAATGTAAGGCGCATCGGCTTGCCGCTGACGGCTGCGAAACCCTTAAGCCGCAAAATGTCATGGTCCCGGATCACCTGTGCGACCTGCTCTGCAAATCGTGCGGGATCGGCGATTTCCGCGCGTGTCACGACAAAACTCTCAAACTCGTCATGATCATGGTCGTGGTGATGGTCGTCATGATCCTCGTCGTCGTGGTCATGATGGTGATGGTGCACCTCATGGCGCGTTTCCAGATCAGCCTCAGCGCCGATACCTTGACCAAGCAGAACATCGACAGGCAACTCACCCATGGTGGATTTCACCACCTGAACACCTGCACGGGATTTGCTGCGAAGTTTGGAAACCAAAGCATCCGCTTCCTCGGCACCAAGCAGATCGGATTTGTTGACGACAATCATATCGGCGCAGGCAATCTGATCTTCAAACAGTTCAGACAAGGGCGTTTCATGGTCAAGGTTTTCATCCAGCTTGCGCTGGGCATCGACAGCGGCGATGTTATGGGCAAAGCGCCCCTCGCTCACGGCCTTGCCATCAACCACAGTCACAACGCCATCAACTGTCACACGCGTCGAAATTTCAGGCCAGTTAAAGGCTCGGACCAAAGGCTGGGGCAGTGCCAGACCGGAGGTCTCAATCACAATGTGATCAGGCGCATTTTCGCGGGCGAGCAGTTTTTCCATCGTCGGGATGAAATCTTCGGCCACGGTACAGCAGATGCAGCCGTTTGATAGTTCCATTATGTCATCTTCGGAACAGGTTTCATTACCACAGCCGCGCAGGATGTCACCATCAACACCAAGATCGCCAAATTCATTGATGATTAGTGCAATGCGCTTGCCTTCGGCGTTTTGCAGCATGTGGCGGATCAATGTGGTTTTGCCAGCGCCAAGAAAGCCGGTCACGACGGTTGCGGGAATTTTGCCAGCCATTGGGGCAGCTCCTGTAAAAATTCGAAACGGCGGCACGGGATGTGCCGCCGATGTTTTTAGTCGGTTTGGCGATGCCAGAAATACCCGGCGACGCCACCCAGAACAACCCAGGCAATCATCATAACGAACAACGTGCGTGACACGAACAATGCCGAGAGTTCGGGTGGGGCAACACCCGCGTAATACGGAAGATGCGGCGCACCGATGATATGCGGGGCCGCAAGCAAAGCAGCGCCGATCACGATGTAAACCAGCCCACGGCCAAAGACGACAAAGGCGATGCCCGTAATCGTTGTCACAACTGTGGTCATCCACCAATACTGACGCAGAACAACATTGTCTGCGGGTGTGCCCGGCAATTCAGGATAAAGCCCCGCCGCCGGAGCAAGCTGAATGGCGATAAACCCGGCAAGTCCCCAGACCATTCCGCTGTGAAATGTGACCTGATGTCCAAACTGAGCAGCAAGCGCAAAGCCAGCCACCATAATCAAACCAAACCCTGAGAAGACGACCATGTTCATAAAGAATGTGGTGGCATGACGCGCCATCAGGTTTTCTTCTTCCTCAGCTACTTCGGCTGCCTCTTCTTCGGGCGCAACAATATTGCCTTCGGAATCTTCAACCACAACCAAAACACCCTCGAAATGTGTTTTGGCGCCAGTCTCGTATTCCTCGCCTTCAAGAAGAAGAGGTGTGACAAGCCAAAATTGTAGCAGGACGGCGATCAGCCCTGCTGCAAATCCAGCGAACACCGCGCTGGAAAGCAATTTTAGCGTCATAGTCTAGTGGCAGGGAAACGCGATTGCGTGGCGCGTGTCATGGGCGGTGTCGTGAAACACGGTAGCCTGTGCAAAACCTGCAAAGAAAATCAGGAACATACCAGCAAGAGCTGTAGAAACGATTGGCAGAAGGCCAGTGTCAGCTTTTGCAGCGGTTTGGGTCATGGTTGTCATAGTTCGTTCTCCTGTATCTGTCACACCCGACAGAAAGATTTCAGTTCCATGCCTGGCTGGTCTCCTGGCTTGCGGATGATCACGCTTACGTCGCCTTCCCGAGAAAAATCCCAGTGGCATATGACGCGCGCTACCGCATACAGTCGCGGGGGCGGCTGTGGCTTCGGGTCCCGGATTGGGTCGCCCATACCACATTCCCAATTGAACCCCAGACGCTTTGCGTCCGGTGGGGAACCATGCATGTCACCATGTGCGTCTTTTCCGGGCTTTCGGTCAAGTGCGATTCCGACGCGCAATGTGAAATTTGCGGCACGTTATTTTGAGCCCAATGCGCGAAAAGCCGCAATATCTTGTGGATAAGTAGCGCTATCTGCCTAGATGATGGGGTTGAGCGTTGACAGCGCGGCATTGCAGCCGAAAGATTAACGTATAACGAGAATCACAGGTAATAGCCCCTTTTGCGTTTTTCAAAGCTCAGACTGAACGGATTTAAAAGTTTCGTTGACCCGACCGATCTGGTGATCGCCGACGGGCTGACAGGTGTTGTCGGGCCGAATGGCTGCGGCAAGTCCAATCTATTGGAAGCGTTGCGTTGGGTCATGGGGGAAAATCGGCCAACCGCCATGCGGGGCGGCGGCATGGAAGATGTGATCTTTGCCGGGGCCGCCACACGACCGGCGCGCAACTTTGCAGAAGTGTTGCTGCAAATCGATAACAGTGATCGTCTGGCACCCGCGGGCTTTAATGATCTTGATACCCTGGAAATTGTACGCCGGATCACGCGCGATGCAGGCTCAGCCTATAAGGCGAATACCAAGGACGTCAGGGCACGTGATGTGCAGATGCTGTTTGCTGATGCGTCTACCGGCGCGCACTCACCCGCGCTCGTTCGGCAGGGTATGATTTCTGAACTGATCAACGCAAAGCCTAAATCGCGTCGCCGCATACTCGAAGAAGCTGCAGGTATATCCGGCCTCTATCAACGGCGACATGAGGCCGAGCTTAAGCTTAATGGAGCGGAAGCGAATTTGGTGCGTGTTGACGATGTGATTGAGCAACTCGCCACCCAACTTGCGCAGCTTGCAAGGCAGGCACGGCAAGCAGCGCGCTATCGCACCATCGGTGACGAATTGCGGAACGCAGAAGGTTTGCTTTTGTATCGTCGGTGGAAAGAAGCCGAAGATCAACGCTTGCGGGCCGACGAAGATCTGACTGAACGCACCAAGGCAGCCGCACAGGCAGAAGGGGCAGCGAGGCAAGCGGCAAAGACCCGTGCTTCGGCAGAAGAAACACTGCCACCGCTGCGCGAAGAAGAGGCAATTGCCGCCGCTGTTTTGCAGCGACTTCAGGTTCAGCGCGATACACTCAGCGATCAGGAAGCGCGCGCTTTACAAACTATTGAAACCCTTAAAGCGAGAATTGAACAGCTTACGCATGATATAGAGCGTGAGACCGGTCTCAACAAAGATGCGGGCGAAACAATAGAGCGTCTCGACTGGGAACAAGCTCAACTTGCAAAATCAGGTGAAGGGCACGAAGCAAGACTTCTGGCCGCCACTGATGAGGCAAGCAATGCAGCAAGGATTTTGCAGGAACGCGAAGGTGCGCTTGGCCAAATGACCGAAGATGTGGCGCGACTTGCAGCACGACATCAGTCCGCGCATCGCTTGCTGGAAGATTATAAAACAACGCTGACCAAAAACGAAAACGAGGCAGAACGCGCTCGAGGAGCCGTATCCGGTGCAAAAACTGCGCTGGCTGCAGCGACACAAGATTATGCCCGTGCCGAAACCGCGCAGAAACAGGCTGCCGACGCCTCCGACGCCGCAGAACTGGCGCTGGTGAACGCAGACGACGCCCGGTCTGAAGCGCAGGCGCGTGAAGCGGATGCAAGGGCCGAACGGTCCGAGGCGGAAGGAGAGGCCAACGCTCTTCGGGCAGAGGTTTCTGCACTGGCCAAGCTTGTTGAACGGGATACAGCCGAAGGCGGGCAGGTGCTTGACTCTATGCGAGTTGAGTCGGGTTATGAAAAGGCGCTCGGCGCATCACTGGCGGATGATCTGCGTGCACCAGAAGTTGGGCCAGAGGCCGCGTCAGGGTGGGCGGTTTTACCTGCCTATAGTCAGGCACAGACCTTACCCGTGGGCGTGAAATCGCTGACCAACTACGTTAGCGTTCCCGAGGTTCTTGCGCGTCGGATGGGGCAGGTCGGGCTTGTTGATGCGGCAGATGGCCGGCGTCTTCAGGGCGAACTGAAACCAGGTCAACGATTGGTTAGCATTGAAGGAGACCTCTGGCGCTGGGATGGGTTTCGTGCCGGTGCAGAAGATGCCCCAAGTGCCGCCGCATTGCGCCTGCAACAGCTCAATCGTCTGGTCGAACTGAAACGCGATCTGGAAGAAGTAAGTGCGCGTGCAGAGGGGGCAAGCCGCGCGCATGAGCATTTGACACAAGAACTCGTCGCGCTGACACGCGCTGACCAGCAGGCCCGTGAAGCCCGCCGCGATGCTGACCGCGCAGTGACAGAAGCAAACCGCGCCCTGTCGCGCGCCGAAGCGGACCAGAGCATTTCTCAAGGCAAGCTTGAATCGCTGGGTCTCGCGGTGACGCGCTATGAAGAAGAAGCGATGACCGCGCGCAAATCTGTGGGTGAGGCCGAAAAGGCCGTTGCGGAATTGGGTGATCTGGAAACCGCCCGCGCAGAAGTTGAAGACGTCAAAATGACTGTTGAGGCCGCGCGTATGACGATGATGGCAAGGCGATCAGAGCAGGATGAACTGCGCCGCGAAGGCGAAGCACGCGTGAAGCGCAGCCAGGAAATCACGAAAGAGGTCAGTGGCTGGCGGCACCGTTTGCAAACTGCCGAGAAACGCATTGGCGAACTTGAAACCCGCCGTGCCGAGTCCGAGGTGGAGTTAAAAGCGGCTTCTGAAGCGCCACAGGAGATTGCAGCAAAGCGGTCTGAACTGACCGATGCAATTGATGTTGCGGAACAACGCCGCAAAGATGCCTCTGACACATTGGCCGAAGGAGAAAACGCATTGCGCGTAGCGGTCGAAGCGGAACGTGAATCAGAGCGCGCGGCAAGCGAGGCCAGAGAGTTGCGCGCCCGCGCTGAAGCCCGCGCTGAGGCCGCACATGAAACCGTGTCTTACGCAGAAGAACGCATTGCGGAGGAGCAAGAGACAACGCCGGGGCAGCTCTTGGAAGCTCTGGGTACTGACCCGGACAAAATAACCTCTTCGGAGGCAATCGAAGCGGATGTTAACCGTTTGAAGCGCCAACGTGATGCTTTGGGCGCGGTCAATTTACGCGCCGAAGAGGACGCCAAAGAAGTTCAGGAAGAACACGACACCTTGCTGACAGAAAAGACGGACCTTGAAGAGGCAATCAAGGCGCTTCGCTCTGGCATCGCGAACCTTAACCGTGAAGGCCGCGAGCGTCTTTTGACGGCGTTTGAGCAGGTAAACAGTAACTTTTCGATGTTGTTCAAACACCTGTTTGGAGGCGGTGAGGCGAAGCTTGTTTTGGTTGAATCCGATGACCCGCTGGAAGCCGGGCTTGAAATTATGTGCCAGCCCCCGGGCAAAAAATTAAGCACTTTGTCGCTCTTGTCTGGCGGCGAGCAAACACTGACAGCACTGGCGTTGATCTTTGCGGTGTTCCTGGCGAATCCAGCACCAATTTGTGTTCTGGACGAGGTGGACGCCCCGCTGGATGACGCGAATGTTACGCGGTTTTGCGATTTGCTGGATGAAATGACTCGGCGTACGGATACGCGATTTCTGATTATTACGCACCATGCTGTTACAATGGCGCGCATGGACAGATTGTTCGGAGTTACCATGTCAGAACAAGGTGTTAGCCAACTTGTAAGCGTTGATTTGAAGAAGGCGGAAACGCTGGTTGCTTAGTCATCTCGCGTTCAATCTGGACTTATATTATTATTTGTCTGGATGATGAAATTGGTCCAGTTTGCTGCTGATAATGGATTATGATCAGACCATGCGCCTCTCTTGCCAGAGATTCGCGAACGATTTGCGTCTGAATTCCGTCAAACATTCCCGATCCTGAACTTGGATTGGCCTCATCTATGGATACGTCAAATGGACAATATGCCCCACGCCAATGACCTCTCGGATGTGATCGAAAATGATCGTGCCCATATCTGGCATCACCTGAGCCAGCACAAAAAATACGAAACCGTTGACCCGACAATCATCGTCGAGGGCAAAGGAATGCGCGTTTGGGATGCAACCGGTAAAGAACATCTTGATGCGGTGTCCGGCGGTGTCTGGACCGTTAACGTTGGTTACGGACGCGAAAGCATTGCAAATGCGGTGCGCGACCAGTTGATCAAACTGAACTATTTTGCTGGCTCTGCCGGGTCTATCCCCGGGTCGACATTTGCCAAGGCTTTGATCGATAAAATGCCGGGCATGACCCGCGTTTACTATGCAAACTCTGGTTCTGAAGCGAACGAAAAAGTCTACAAAATGGTTCGTCAGATCAGCCACAATAAATACGGTGGCAAAAAGCACAAAATCCTGTTCCGCGACCGCGATTATCACGGCACAACCATTACCGCGCTAAGCTCGTGTGGCCAGCCAGAGCGCGCGGCGCAATACGGCCCGTTCACGCCCGGTTTTGTCGAGGTTCCACATTGCCTTGAGTATCGCAGCCAATGGGGCGAAGTCTCAGACTATGGCATCCGCGCAGCCAACGCGATTGAAGAGGTTATCTTGCGCGAAGGCCCGGATACTGTTGGCGCCATCGTGCTTGAACCGGTCACTGCTGGTGGTGGTGTCATCACGCCACCCGAAGGCTATTGGGAACGTGTTCAGGAAATTTGTGAAAAGTATAATATTCTTCTTCATATCGACGAAGTTGTCTGCGGTGTTGGCCGGACCGGCAAGTGGTTTGGCTATCAGCACTACGGCATCAAGCCTGACTTTGTGACGATGGCAAAAGGTGTGGCTTCTGGTTACGCAGCAATCGCCTGTACCGTGACGACCGAAAAAGTGTTCGAAATGTTCAAGGACACACCAGATGATCACATGAGCTATTTCCGCGATATCTCTACCTTTGGTGGGTGTACCGCTGGCCCGGCTGCCGCTATCGAAAACATGCGGATTATTGAGGACGAAAACTTGCTCGATAATGTCAACAACATGGGTGAATACCTGATGGGCCGTCTTGGTGAGTTGGAAGGCAAGCACACAGCAATTGGTCAGGTTCGTGGTAAAGGCCTGTTCTGCGGTGCCGAACTGGTTGCAGATCGCGACACACGCGAACCTGTGCATGAATCTATGGCTGCTGCTGTCGTTGCCAATTGTATGCAACAGGGTGTGATCATTGGTATGACCAACCGGTCACTGAACGGGTTGAATAATACCCTGTGCCTCAGCCCGGCGCTGATCGCGACAAAGGACGATATTGACGAGATCGTTGAGGCAATTGACAACGCCCTGACAACGGTTTTTGCAAAAGCATAAACTGGATTAAAGAGCTACAAGAAACGGCGCCCTTCGAGGCGCCGTTTCTTGCGCGTGCCTAGGCCGTGTTGGTCTGTTTTGCGAGCAAAGCTATTCAAACACTAACTGCGCCAACGTCTGCAATCCGGCCCACCGCCTGACATGCAAATTGTTCCGCATTTCCTTTTTCTTGGGAATCTTGGCCCAGTCATTCAGTATCTGAACACCCATCAGATAGGTGAATGATGGGTCAAATCTATGTTGCGGCCCATAGCCTTCAAAAAAGCTGTTCAGATCTGTTTCAAACCAATCAGTTGACTTGGAACCATTAGGGAAGAAGAAGTTTCCGAACGCTACGAAAAAGCGGGCCAGGTCGTGCCCGATCGGCAAGATTTTCGTGTCATTGAAGTCAAAAACAGATACCCCTTTAGGTCCTAGAACGATGTTGCGTAAATTCATGTCTCCATGTGCTGTCGCGAGGGTTGTTATCTTACCGCGGGCGGTTTCGGCCATCTCTATCGCTTTGGGGACATATGATAGATATTTCTTACGCCCTGCTACCCGTACAACACCAGTATCTACCTTTTCTTTCATGGATCGGAGATGCTTGATGACGGCATTGGGATTAACGATGTTTTCGCGGATTTTGCTCCGCTCGTGGAGCTTGCCGATCCACTGCCCACATTGGCACAGCACATTTGCTCTGCCTTCAGAAGATTTGCCCAAAAGCAGGTTATCGTGAGCTGTTAACCCTTCAACATGTTCCATCAGCAATATCTGATTTACCTCATCTACATGGATTATTTCTGGAACGTGAAACTTGTCGTCGTTTAAAAAGAGACCTGTTGCGTATTTTTGCGCAGCAACCTCGTGCTTCAAGACATCCGCCTTCGAAGGGTTCAGCCCCATTTTAAATACAAACTGCGGATGATCCGGGCCATTAATCCGCATGACAATCCGGGGAGAACCTTCGTTGATACGCGACCGAATTATTTTCGATGTAAATAGGCTTTGGTCGAGACCTAAGTTTTCAGCCACCCTTTCCCAGTTTTTCCTTGCGAGTGTTTCTGCGTCTCGTGCACTTAAGAAACCTTCTCCTTGGGGTTGAAACTCGAATTGCATTGTTTAGTAAATTTCCTGTGGTTGCTTACTGTATAAATGTCAGAAATGCATAGGTTGCATTAGCTGCAATCGAGAAAGTGATTGCAATTAAAGGGTGTGTGATGAAAGTTTTTTATCCATATATGTCTCTGTTTTAGGAAGACCCTAACCCGTCGCGCTTCAAAGCCCGTAGCGTATAAAATCTGCCCGTTACGCGCCGATCAACAGCAAGCTGACTCGATTCTCGCAATCAAAGGCGGTTCAACAAATCCGTCGTCGGCCATGCGTCGGCCGGCAGGCCAAGTCTCACTTGTTCAGCTTGCACGGCGGCCCGGGTTTTTGCACCCAAAATACCATCTATCGCGCCAACGTCACGGCCACGCGCTGCGAGCTTGCTTTGCAGGTTACGCATCTGTGCATCGGAAAGTGCGGGGCTTGGGGTGCGCGCATCATAGACCGGCGCGCCTTCAAGCCGTGTCGCGAAATAGGCGGCTGTCGTCACATAGACAAAGCTCTTGTTCCACTCAAAATAAACGCTGAAATTTGGATAGGCGAGGAAAGCTGGCCCGTTACGCCCCATAGGGAGCAGCACGGATGCGTTGAGGTTTCCTGCACCCAAACGTCCACTGCGCGCCGCAACGCCCCTCCGTGCCCATTCGCGAACTGAACGCTCATGGTTCAAGCCAGTTTCTGACCAGTCTAGATTGGATGGCACGGTGATTTCCTGAAGCCACGGTTCATTCGCGCGCCAGCCTAGGCCGCGCAACATTCGGGCACCTGACAATAGCGCGTCAGCAGGCGAGGTTTTAAGGCTCACACGCCCATCGCCATCACCGTCGACACCGTTTTCCAGAATATCTTTGGGCAGCATCTGGACCATACCAATTTCGCCAGCCCATGCGCCCTTGGTGCTAACAGGGTCAAAATCACCACGCTCGTACAATTCCAGCGCGGCAAAGACCTGCGGGCGAAACAGATCGGGGCGGCGGCAATCATGCGATAAGGTCAGCAAGGAATTCAGGGTGTTAAAATCGCCCTGCACCGCGCCATAGTCTGTTTCCAGCGCCCAGAACGCCAGTAACACCCCACGCGAAACACCATATTCGCGTTCGACCCGGTCAAAGACGGTGTCATACCGTTCGGCGTTTCGGCGACCGTTGGTCATACGGTTCTGGCTGATCACGGCGCGAGAAAAATCAATAAAGGTTTTTTTGAAGACTCCCTGTGCGTTGTCCGCACGGATCACGGCAGGATCGCGCCGCGCATTTGAAAAGAAGCGATCAACATTCGCGCGTGAATGGCCGCGTGACACAGCTTCGGTCTTCATATTGGAAATGAAACTGTCGAAGCTGCCGCCGCAAGGGACAGAAGCGAGCGCAACGGATGGTAGTGATAAGAAAAGGGCAGCAGCAAAAACAGACAAACGCATAAAAAACTCCAAATTTGATGCGTTGAGGTTAGGCAGGTATTTTGCCCAAGGCAACTGTATCAAAACAGTGCAATCAGGAGCACCAAACCTAATAAACCCGCCCAGACCCGCCAGAGGGCGGACGTTGCTGCGTCAATATCCGTAGGTCCGGCGGTTCTTCGACCCTCTGGATAAACATAAGGGAAGTCGCGGATCTCGCCATCGTAACTGCGTGGGCCAGAAAGTGAGACATTCAAAATGACCGCCATCGCCGCTTCGGGCCAGCCAGCATTCGGCGACCGGTGAAGCCCGGCATCGCGCCGAATGGTATTCCAAGCGTCAGGACGCATATAGGTTGCCGCAATCAGTACCGCAGTCAGGCGTGCGGGAATCCAGTTCAGCAGATCATCAAGGCGCGCTGAGGCCCAGCCAAAATCCTCGTAACGTTCGTTCCTGTACCCGATCATGGAATCTGCTGTGTTGATAACTTTGTAAACCAATAGCCCGGGCAAACCCGCGACGAGAAACCAGAATGCAGGCGCGACGACACCGTCAGAAAAGTTTTCTGCGGCGCTTTCAATCGCACCACGGGTAACTGCCGTTTCGTCCATCTCTGCGGTATCACGCCCCACAATCTGCGCCACAGCGCGGCGGCCATCACCTAGCGAAAGGCGCAATGCGTCGCCAACGGCCTGCACATGCTGCGCGAGGCTTTTCTGCGCGAGCAGGATTGCTGCCAACAGAAGCGAAACAAGGTCGCCAAGGAAAAAATCCGCGAGAAATGCTCCGATAGAAAAGGCACCTACACAAAGCCCAATGCAAAGCAGTGTTCCGTTCCGTTTTCTCGCGTCACCCGCGTTAAAACGCTTGTCCGCCCAGCCGATGATACGCCCCATTAAAACCGCAGGATGTGGAAACTTAGACCAAAGCCATCGAGGTTCGCCAAATGTCGCATCAAGGCAAAGCGCCAGGGCGAGGATTAGGGCAGTGTTCATAAGGCGGCCTCTAATTGTGACCAGCGGTCAGGTGCAGGCAACCCAAGGCGCAGCCATGTGCGGCTATAAGGGAAGACCCGTGTCCAAACATAACTCTTTGCAAGATAATCTTGCCATTGCACCGCGTCGTCAACATTGTAGAGACGAAACAGCGAAGTCCCGCCAAGTAAATCGGCACCCTTGGTCACCATCATGCTGTCGAGCCGCGCTGCGTCGGCGTTCAAGCGATCACGGGCATTGGCTGCCCATTCAGTATCGTCCAAAGCTTTTGCACCTATGGAAAGGGCCGGGCCGGAAACAGACCAGGGGCCAAGCCCGTCTCGCAAACGAGCAACATGGCCAGAGTCGCCGATAACGAACCCCAGACGCAGGCCGGCAAGCCCCCAAAATTTACCAAAGCTTTTCACCACAAGTGTTCCGGGGTTTTCGGCGAGGTGAATCAGGCTGCGTCCGGGCGCGATGTCACAAAAGCTTTCGTCTATAACTGTAAGAGGTGCGTTCAGATCAGACTCGTTCCACCATCGCCCATCCGGGTTGTTCGGGTGCACCACGACGGTTGCATCTGAGGTTTGGTCAACTGTGTCCGAAACACGCCAGCCATACGAACGAAACGCCGCCGCGTGTTCGTTGTAAGTTGGCCCCGGTATGGCAACAGTTCCCGCCGCCGCCAAAGACGGGATGCGCGCAATAGCGGCAGATGCCCCATGGGTAGGCAATACATCTGCTTTGCCCGGTACATTCCAGAGTTTCCGGGCGGCAGCGATCAGGGAATCAGCTGCCGTGCGGTCTGGCAGAGCAGTCCAGGCGTCAGCGGGCAAGTTGGGTATCGGGTACGGTACAGGATTAATTCCTGTCGACAGATCCAGCCATTCGGCACGGGTGCCGCCATAGCGCGTAATCGCGGCATCAAGTCCGCCGCCGTGATCTCTGGTCTCGGTCATTCGTCGTCAGGCAGTGGTGGGTGGCGGGTGATGAAATGGCCTTTTACACCCTGAGGCCACTGGCGATAAGGCACTTGTCCTGTTTCGCTTTCGGCGTGCAGTCGTGCGTATTCGACAATCGCGTCGGCGGACGTGTCGTCTGGTGTGAATTCACCCAACGTGTAATTGAGTTTCCCAGCACTCTGAATTGCGACGTTACAGCTTCGAGTGCATCCCATAAGACAAGACACGCGACGTGTTTTCACATCACCATCCGCACGGTTCTCGATGAGTTCGGCCAGAACCTCGCCATCTGTCAGATCGCCGCTGGCGGCATCCCAATCTTCACGTTTGCACGTATCACAGATTGTAATCCAGGTCGTCATAGTAAGCCCCGCGCGCTCAGTGTTCCGGTTTCATCAATCGGATTCGGCTCGCAAGTGCAAGGCCAAGCTGAAGGATAAAAGTACACAACGGCGTGTCTTGAGGCGACATGGTTACATAGAATGCTTCTGCAAATTTCTCGCTAACCCCTACCGTGTGGTGCGCGGAAATCGAGGATTGGATTAATCGGGATGATCCGGTTTGGATTGATGGTATCGTGGCTGTAATGATAGTGGCGGACGATATGTTCAAAGTTCACAGTTTCGGCAACACCGGGGTGTTGAAATAGTTCACGCGTGTAGCCCCAGATATTCGGATAATCGATGATCCGTCTGCGATTGCATTTGAAATGCAAATGATAGACCGGATCAAACCGCACCAAGGTTGTGAACAAACGCCAGTCTGCCTCGGTTAATGACTTCCCGAGCAGGTAGCGGTTATTCGAAAGATGATCTTCTAACCAGTCGAGCGCGTCGAAAAGAGTGCTGACTGCAGAGTCATAAGCCGCCTGAGAGGTGGCAAACCCCGCTTTGTAAACACCGTTGTTAATTTCGCTGTAGATCCGCGTGTTTATTGTTTCGATCGTCTCTCTTTGATTGATCGGCCAATAGTCGTCTGTGTTTCCAGTCAAGCCATCAAAGGCAGAATTGAACATTCTGATAATTTCAGAAGATTCATTAGAGACGATGGTTTGCCGCTGTTTGTCCCAGAGGACAGGCACAGTGACGCGACCAGACACATCCGGCACAGCTTTGGTGTAAATATCACGCAAAAAAGGCAGACCATAGAGCGCATCACCAGTCGCACCGTGGGAATCTGCTTCAAACGTCCAGCCGTCAGACAGCATATCGGGATGTATTGCTGAAACACTGATGTGATCGCTTAAGCCTTTCAGAGTTCTGAAAATCAGGGTCCGATGCGCCCAGGGGCAGGCGTAAGAGACATAGAGATGGTAACGGCCACTTTCAGCTGGAAATCCGCCGTCACCTGATGGTCCGGGCGTGCCATCCGGCGTGATCCAATTGCGAAACCCTGCATTAGAGCGTACAAATTTTCCACCAGTCGATTTGGTGTCATACCAGACATCCTGCCATTTGCCTTCTACGAGCTGTCCCATTGGGTCTCCGTTCCTTTGTTGCGCTGAAGGTAAGGGGCAGTGAACGGCTGGAAAACCTGTACATTAGCGCAAGACACCTGCGTCTTTGCACATGAGCTTGATATTTGCGAAGCTACGCACACTCGAACATTGCTCAGGGGATGATATGGCTGACGAAAAAGACATTATCAGCGACGTATACGATACGGCGAAATCCGGCGGGGCGGAGGTGTTATATGATAAGTGGGCCTCGGATTATGACGCCGATACGGCTGCGAAAGGGTTTCGTTTGCCAGGGATTGCTGCCGGGTTCGCAGCACGCCATATACCTTTGGGTTCAGGTCCCATTTTGGACGCAGGCGCGGGTACAGGTCAGGTTGGGTCGTGTCTTCAAATCCTGGGTTACGACCAGATAACAGGCATCGACATCTCTGAGGCTATGTTGGCAGAAGCGCTCAGGACGGGGGCTTATGAAGCCGTAAAACGCCAAGTTCTTGGTGAAGAACTGAGTTTTGCTGACAATGTATTTTCCGGGGTGATCTGTGTTGGATCATTTGGGGTTGGACATGCGCCGCCGAGCTCTCTTTTTGAATTGTTGCGTCTGACAAAACCGGGATCGCCATTCATATTTAATGTGGTTGAAAATACTTGGGTCGAGCAGGGTTTTCCTGACGTAATGGATGCAATTGATGCTGCGGGCACGTGGAAATTTGTTGAAAAATCAGATGCATTTTGCCCGTATACGAATGGCGAAGAAGATCTGCTGACCAGAGTTTTCGTGTATCGGGCTCTTTAGTTCGTTTAGATGTGCTTGTCGGTTTTATCCGCCTGTGCGCCGCGAATCCGTTTGCGAAGGTCTGATCCCCAACGTATACAAATTTCAGACGAAGCCCGTTGGGCCAGAGAGGTTGGCTGTGCGTGATTGACCCAAGCTGGGAATCACAAGCAGCATCGTCGGAGACATGCGTGTCTGCCGCTTTGGCCTGTCCGGGAGGATTGAGAAAAGGACGCATGTAATGAAATCTTTGCTATCTACCGTTTCCATATTCGCCGCTGCACCCGCATTGGCACACCCTGGTCATATGGCCGAAGCACTGGGCCATGATCATTGGCTTGCCGGGGCTGCCATCGGACTAGCTGTCGCTCTGGGGCTCTGGGCGAAACTGAAGGGTAAGTCGCAGGCAAAGACAGAAGATGATCAAGAATCTGAAGACGAGGCCGAGGCCGAAGAATTGCAGGAGGCCTGAGATGTCAAAAGTTGGTGTGATGATCTGTGGCCATGGCTCTCGCAGTCAGGCGGCGGTTGATGAGTTCGCAGTCTTGGCCGAGAAACTGCCCGCGCTGCTGCCGGAAGGCTGGGAAACCGACTATGGGTATCTGGAGTTCGCCAACCCGGTGATCCGCGACGGTCTTGATCGGCTGCGCGAAAAGGGTTGCGACCGTATACTCGCCGTTCCGGGGATGCTGTTTGCCGCGATGCACGCCAAGAATGACATTCCCACGGTGTTGAATACCTATGCGAAGAAACACGGCGTCGATCTGACCTACGGGCGCGAACTGGGCGTTGATCCAAAAATGATCGCTGCCGCAGGCGCGCGCATTCAGGAAGCGGTGGACTCAGCCAACGAAACGCAGGGTGATGTCCCCCTTGAAGAAACTTGTCTGGTTGTGATCGGGCGCGGCGCAAGTGACCCGGATGCAAACGGAAATGTTTCAAAGATCGCGCGCATGTTGCAGGAAGGCATGGGGTTTGGCTGGTGCGAAGTTGGCTATTCCGGCGTTACCTTTCCGCTGGTTGAGCCTTGCCTGAACCACGTCGTAAAGCTTGGATACAAGCGCGTCGTCGTATTTCCGTATTTTCTTTTTACCGGCATTCTGATCGACCGGATTTATGGGTTCACCGACAAGGTCGCAGCCGCGCATCCGGACATTGAGTTCGTCAAGGCGGGTTATCTGAATGACCATCCCGATGTGCTTGCGACCTTTGCTGAGCGCGTTACCGAGCAACTGGGTGACGTTGTGCCGCCCACATGCGGTACCTGCAAATATAGAACGCAGGTATTGGGCTTTGAGGCAGAAGTTGGTGCAGTTCAGGAAAGCCATCACCACCACGTTGAAGGGCAAGGTGCGAATGCACCCGGCTCAAACGTGGCAGATTGTAAATTGTGCGACACTTTCTGTACCGGTGAATGCAGGTTAGAGATGGAGCATCACCACCATCATCACGATCATGACCATGAGCACGAGGACGGCCATCACCACCATCATGATCACGATCATCAGCACGCAGTTTACCCGCACGCAAAACACCCGCATGGCCCGGAAAGTGCGCGCACCAAAGGATAGCGCTTCCAAAAGGAAAAGCCCCGAGGGGCTTTGCGTCATCAGTTTGATTGGCGTTTGCGGCAAAGGCATCGCATGAGACCATATGAAAAAGACCCCGGCGCGATCTATGCGCAAAGCTTTGCAACAGTCAGGCAAGAAGCGCGGTTGGAACGCTTTGGGCCGGGGATGGAAGCATTGGCGATACGGCTGATCCATGCATGTGGAATGGTCGAAGTGGCGGACAGGCTTGCTTTCTCTACGGAGGCATATGTGGCCGGGCATGCGGCGCTTAAGGCTGGGGCGCCAATTCTTTGTGATTGCGAAATGGTCGGTGCCGGAATCATCCGTCGTTATCTGCCTAACAACAACCAGGTTATCGTGACGCTGAATGACGCGACGGTGCCGGAGCGGGCAAAATCAATCGGCAACACACGCTCTGCTGCCGCGGTTGAACTTTGGGCCGATCAGTTGGAAGGGGCGGTTGTGGCAATTGGAAACGCCCCTACAGCTTTGTTTCATTTGCTCGAATTATTGGACTCGGGTGCGCCAAAACCAGCAGTAATTCTCGGGTTTCCAGTCGGTTTCGTAGGTGCCGCCGAAAGCAAAGCCGAACTTGTGGCAAATTCCCGAGGGTGCGAATTTGTTGCATTGCGTGGGCGGCGTGGTGGGTCGGCCATCGCTTCGGCAGCCGTAAACGCGCTTGCTGTCGGCTTGCCGGAGGAAACACAATGAAATCATGGTTGCACATCGTCGGTATCGGCGAAGATGGGCTGGATGGATTGACACCAGCGACACGTGCGGTTGTTGAGGCTGCTGAGGTGATCGTCGGCGGTGACAGGCATCACGAACTGTCCGAGATCGTGAGTGCAGAGCGCGTCGCGTGGCCTTCGCCTTTTGATGCGCTGGTTGACTTGCTTGGCAGCTACAAAGGCAAGCGTGTTGTCGTGCTGGCGACGGGGGACCCGCTTTGGTACTCGGTCGGTGCAAGGATCGGGCGGGCGATTGATTCGGCAGAGATCACGTATCATCCGCAGGTTGGCGCGTTTCAATTGGCAGCAGCACGCATGGGCTGGTCAATGGCGGACCTCGAAACGCTGACGGTTCATGGGCGACCTGTTGAGCAAATGATCGCCTTCATCCAGCCTGACCAGCGGCTGCTGATTTTAACTACTGGTGCAGAGACACCGGGACAGATCGCCAAGTTTTTGACCGAGCGTGGGTTTGGGCAGTCCAAAATGACTGTCTTGGCCGCGATGGGCGGCGAAAATGAAAAGCGGTTCGATGGAATCGCTGATAGCTGGGATCATATCGTTCCCGCATTTAACACGCTGGCTGTTGAATGCATCGCGGCACCTGATGCGGCGCTACTACCGCGTGTTCCGGGTTTGGCAGACGATTTGTTTCAGCATGACGGAACGATGACGAAGCAGGAGGTTCGGGCCGCGACGTTGGCCAAGCTGATGCCGATGCGGGGCGCTTTGCTTTGGGATATCGGAACAGGCTGCGGGTCGGTTGCTGTCGAATGGATGCGCGCGGCGCGCTATGCGCGTGCCATCGGTATTGAACCTCGCGCAGACCGGCGGGCGATGGCGGCCGCAAATGCGCTGGCGCTTGGCACACCTAAGCTGGAGCTGATCGATGGCGAAGTCCCGTCAGCACTGCATGGTCTGGATGCACCGGACGCCATTTTTATTGGCGGGGGTTTAAGTATTGAAACATTCGAGACCGCATGGGCTGCTTTGCGTCCACTTGGCCGGCTTGTCGCGAATGCAGTAACGCTTGAGAGCGAAGCAGTGCTTATTGAGCTGCACAAGACGTACAGCGGGCAATTGGTGAAATTGCAGGTCCATCGCGCAGAGCCTGTCGGGCCGCGTACCGGTTGGCGCCCGCTTATGCCAGTGACACAATGGAGCCTCGTAAAACGATGAGCGGGACACTTTATGGTGTTGGTCTGGGGCCGGGCGACCCGGAACTTTTGACGTTGAAGGCGCACCGGCTGATTTCTGGTGCAGATGTTGTTGCGTATCCCGCATTGGCCGGTGGCGAGAGTCTGGCGCGGTCAATTGCAGCAGAGTTTATTCCTAACACTGCGCGTGAGATTGTCATGGATGTACCGATGACTGTCGAGCGCGCGCCGGCGCAAGCGGCCTATGACAAAGGTGCGGCAGCGATTGCCGAGGAACTGCAAAAGGGTGAAGATGTTGTCTGCCTTTGTGAAGGCGACCCGTTTTTCTACGGTTCTTTCATGTATCTTTTCGCGAGGCTGGCAACTGATTACCAGGTCGAAATTGTACCCGGGGTCACGTCTATGACCGCTTGTGCAGGTGCAATTGGAATGCCACTTGCGGCACGCAACGAGGTTCTGACCGTGATCCCTGGGCCGCTCGCCGCAGCGGAAATGGAAGAGCGGATAGTGTCGTCCGACAGCGTGGTCATCATGAAGGTTGGGCGGCATCTGGGTAAGATACGCGCGATCCTTGAACGGCTCGGCTTGCTGGAACGCGCGTCTTATGTTGAACGCGCGACGCTGGGTAATGAGCGGCGTATGCCCTTGGCCGATGCGCCCGCGCCGGCGCCATATTTTTCAATGATTCTAGTGACAAAAGGGGCCGATCCATGGCTTTGAAACCCGTTGTTTTATGCCTGTCCCGATCTGGGGAGAAAACGGCACATTCCGTTGCTGGCGCGCTGGGCGCGGTAGTGCACGGTCGCGAAGGGCGTGTTGACGTGGCGGATGCCTATTTCCCCGATGCGCTTGAGCATGCCCGGACTTTGTTTGCCAGCGGTACACCGATCATCGGGGTATGTGCTGCGGGCATACTGATCCGGGCGGTGGCGCCTTTGCTGGCTGACAAGACAGTTGAGCCACCCGTGGTCGCAGTGTCAGATGACGGTTCCGTCGTTGTCCCCTTGCTGGGTGGGCATCGTGGGGCCAACCGTTTGGCAAGCGAGATCGCGACTGCCTTGGATGCTGTTGCAGCCGTTACGACTGCTGGCGATGTTGCGATGGGCGTTGCACTTGATGAGCCACCATTGGGGTACCGGCTCGCAAACCCTTCGGACGCAAAGGCGGTAATGGCTGCTTTGCTGGGCGGGGCAGGTGCGAAACTTTCGGGTGAGCAGATTTTTGATCTGGCCTCAGATCAAGCCGGTACTGTTGAATTACTGGTAAGCGAAGCACCGGCTGAGGGGTCAGAAAAGCAGTTGGTATATCACCCGCAGCGTTTTGCGTTGGGCCTCGGGTGTGCGCGCAACGCGGACCCGGAAGAGCTTTGGTCGCTGGTAACAGAGAGTTTGGCAGATGCAGGAATTGCAGAGGGTGCGATTGCATCGGTCAACTCCATAGATTTGAAGGGTGACGAGCCTGCGATGAATGAAGTCGCACGGCGGCTTGGCGTTCCGTTCCGTCTGTTTACAGCAGAGCAACTTGAGGCTGAGGCGGGTCGCCTGGAAACACCGTCAAACGTAGTGTTTGCCGAAGTTGGCTGTCACGGCGTAAGTGAAGGTGCGGCCCTTGCTGCAGCGGGTGCGGAGGCTGAGTTGGCCATCGCAAAACGGAAAACGGCGAATGCAACCTGCGCTGTTGCGCGATCAGAAGACCCGATTGTTTATCTGCCGGGGCGTGCGCGTGGCCGTTTGTCGATTATCGGGATTGGTCCGGGCCAACACAGTTGGCGAACACCAGAAGCAAGCCGTTTGGTTGCTGAGGCTGAAGAACTGGTTGGCTACGGGCTTTACATCGATTTGCTGGGGCCGCTGGCCTATGGCAAGGAAAGGTCTGATTTCCCGCTGGGTGGTGAAGAAGACCGCTGCAGATATGCGCTGGAACAGGCAGGCAAAGGCAAAAATGTTGCGCTTATCTGTTCAGGAGACGCCGGTATTTACGCGATGGGTGCGCTGGTTTTCGAACTGCTTGATCGCGGACCAGAAGCGATGGGTGTGACTGATGCCGCGCGTCGGGTCGAAGTGATTTCAACGCCGGGGGTTTCGGCACTGCAAGGTGCAGCAGCAAGGGCTGGGGCGCCGCTGGGCCATGATTTCTGCGCGATTTCGCTGAGTGATCTGCTGACGCCGCGCGAAGATATTGTGAAGCGCCTGAAGGCGGCGGCGGAGGGTGATTTTGTCATCGCCTTTTATAACCCTGTGTCGATGCGGCGACGCACTTTGTTGGCTGAAGCCCGGGACATTCTGCTGAAGCATCGTCCTGCGGACACGCCTGTTATGTTGGCAAGTTCGCTCGGACGATCAGAAGAATATGTGCGCTACCGCAGGCTTGATGAACTGGAAGTTGATGAGGTCGATATGCTGACGGTCGTATTGGTGGGATCAAGCCATTCAAAACTAGCGGCATTGGGTGAAGGCCCGCGCATGTATACGCCACGCGGCTATGCGCGGAAAATTGATGGTGATTTGGCCAAGGGTGCTTGAACCAAGCAGCGTGGGCTGCGCCCACACGCCATTCATTTTTGCGTGTATTGAGGCGAGCCCGTTTCTGATGGTTCTCAGGAGATTGATATGACGGTTTACTTTATTGGTGCAGGTCCGGGTGATCCGGAGCTTTTGACACTGAAAGCGCAACGTGTGATCGGGGAATGCCCGGTTTGTCTTTATGCAGGGTCTCTGGTTCCGCCAGAGGTTGTTGCATGTGCGCCGGAGGGTGCGCGTGTTTTGGACACGGCGGTTATGACGCTCGATGATACCCATGCTGAGATACTGGCGGCCCACCAGCGCGGCGAAGATGTCGCACGTGTGCATTCGGGGGACCCGTCGCTGTATGGAGCGATCGCTGAACAAATAAGGCGATTGAAGGCGGATTGTATCGACTACGCAGTCATTCCAGGCGTGCCAACCTATGCAGCGATGGCTGCGGAAATGAGGCAAGAACTGACAATCCCCGAGATTGCGCAATCTATCGTTCTAACGCGGATGTCCATGCAGTCTACCTCAATGCCAAAAGGGGAAACGCTGGAAAATTTCGCCAAGACCGGAGCGACACTGGCGATCCACCTTGCTGTCAGGAATATGCGGGAAATTGAACGTGTTCTGGTGCCTTACTATGGGGCTGAATGCCCTGTAGTTGTTGGCTATCGTGTCGGTTGGCCAGACCAGATGCTAATTCGTGGAACGCTGAGTGACATACGCAAAAAAGTCCGCGCGGAAAAGATTACACGCACGGCTTTGATCATGGTTGGGCCTGCTTTGGCAGCCGGGCAAGAATTCAAAGATTCAGCGCTTTATGATCCCGAAAAACCGCATGTTTTGCGGCCTGTCATTGGTGTGGGTTTGGTGGAGGATCACAACACTTAGTAAAAAATACAATGGTCGCAAAAGGTTAACTTGACCTGATGTAATCTCATGCCGAAAATGTGATTCGGGGAGTGGGATGTTTGCTATGACTGATTTTTTGCCAAAGGAAGTGCGCGAAGGGCTGGAAGCGGCCCGCAAGCGTGATTTGATGCGAAAAAGCCGTCTGCGTGTTCACACAGATGACGAGATTTTTCCGATACTGCGGTTTTGGGAAACAGGTTTTTCCCTAGACGCTGAAAATGCACCACATCTGCGGGGTTTGGTTGACGTTTTCGATGGCTCAAGGCACCTGTACCAATGTCTGATCGTCGCTTCTGAAGAAGAAGACGGTCAGATGATTTATGATTTCAAGCGCAGTACGCTCGCTCTGGACAAAGCACCGCTGGATTTTGAGCGTGCAGAAAACGCGCCAATTGCGTTACTGGGTCAGTAGAAGCACAAGTTATTGATTTTATTGAAGATCTCCGAAGGCCTTTTGCATTCTATCAATAGCTTCTTTGATTAGCGTGCGCGGCGTTCCAATATTGAACCTGAGATAGTTTTCGCCGCCCTTGCCGAAGGTAGACCCATAATTTACTGCGATTTTTGCTGTTTTGTTTACGCGTGACTTATATTCTTCGCGCGACATTCCAGTGCCAGAAAAATCGACCCATGACAGGTAGGTCGCTTCCATCGGCATTGATTTCAAACCGGGGATCGCATTGATGCCTTCGTCAAAAAGTTTGCGATTCCCATCAAGATACTTGACCAGCGCGTCTGCCCATGCAGCCCCCTCTGTTGAATAGGCGGCGGTTGTCATGGCAACACCGAAATTGTTGGGAGAAATGCCCATTGCGGCCATTGTAGCAGCAAAGCGCGCGCGCAGTGTTTCATCCTGAATAATGACATTGCCGGTGTGCGTGCCGGCGATATTAAAAGTCTTAGACGGTGCGGTGAGCATGATCAGCCGATCAATGATATCCGGAGCAGCAAGAGGCATTGGAATGTGTTTTGCGCCGTTAAACACCAGATCATGATGTATTTCATCGGATACAAGCAGAAGGTCATGACGTTTGCAAAAATCTGCAAGATCGCGCAATTCACCCGCAGTCCAGAGACGCCCGCCCGGATTGTGGGGCGAGCATAGAATGACCATCTTTTCGCTACCCGTCATCTGAGCATCGTAAGCGGCAAAGTCCATTTCATATTTATCGTCATTCAGAACGAGCGGGCATTCTACGACTTTACGCCCAGCAGATTTAATAATGCGAGCAAAGGCGTGATAGACGGGTGTAAACAAAACGATGCCGTCGCCGGGGTTTGTGAAGGTCTCAAGCGTAAGGCCGACACCATTGATAAGACCGTGCGCGGTGAAAACCCACTCTGGCTCAACGCGCCATCCGTGACGGTTCAGCATCCACCAACTAATAGCCGCTTTGTAAGGGCGGTAATCGCCGATGTAACCATAAACACCGTGATCAAGCATATCACGAACGGCTTTCTGAATTGGGTCGGCCGACTTGAAATCCATATCGGCGACCCACATTGCCAAACCTTCGTCAGGAGCGACGCCATAGTTTTTTTCCATCATGTCCCATTTACTGGACAGGTGACCGCGCCGGTCGATGATTTCGTCAAAGCTCATGTGTGCCTCCTGTAGAATCGACGACAAGCTAGTCACTTAAGCGCCAAGCGCAAGAGGCGTTGCACGCAGGCCGATGTTATCCTAAATCACACTTATGACTGTTAGACCGATCCTGATTTATCCAGAGCCGCGCCTTAAGAAGGTGTCGCGCGCTGTCGACGTCGTGAACGACGAGCTTAAAAAGCTCGCGAACGATATGCTTGATACCATGTATGATGCGCCGGGTGTTGGCCTTGCCGCGCCGCAGGTTGGCGTACTGAAACGTCTGATCGTGCTTGACTGTGTAAAAGAAGAAGGCGCCGCGCCCCAACCGATGGTGTTGTTCAATCCAAAGGTCGTCTGGGAATCGGAAGAAATGAACGTCTATGAGGAAGGCTGCCTGTCGATCCCGGAACAATACGCAGAGGTCGAGAGGCCCGCAGAAGTGACCGTTCAGTGGACGGACATGGAGGGGGCGCAGCATGAAGCAACATTCGATAAACTGTGGGCCACATGCGTTCAACACGAGATTGACCATTTAGACGGCAAGCTGTTTATCGATTACCTTAAGCCGCTGAAGCGCCAGATGATTACACGCAGAATGGTCAAGGTAAAACGCGAACGGGCGCGTGAATGAGCGTTCGCTCCTTTGTTCCCTGGCCTGATAAGCGGTTGAAAACGGCATCCGCACAGGTTGAGACAATTACCGACGACATACGTGCAATCTGGGCCGACATGGTTGACACGATGGAGGCGATGCCGGGTCTCGGTCTTGCAGCGCCGCAGATTGGTATGATGAAGCGGTTGGCTGTTGTCGATTGCTCTAACGAACGCGGACAAGTCGTAAAAATGGCGAACCCGGTGATACTTCATAGCTCTGTTGAGCCTCGTGAGCATGAAGAAGGAAGCCCCAACCTGCCCGGCGTTTCGGCAAAAGTGGAACGGCCGCGCGCGGTGACAGTTCGGTTTCTGAATGAAGACGGCGTTGTTGAGCGCAGGGACTTTGTAGGTGTCTGGGCAACATCCGTTCAGCACCAAATCGACCATTTGAACGGAAAGATGTACTTTGATCGGCTTTCGCTGGTGAAACGCAACATGCTGTTGAAGAAGGCAGAGAAGCTAAGGAAACGCCCATGAAAGTGGTTTTCATGGGAACGCCAGAGTTTTCCGTGCCTGTGCTGGAAGCATTGGTTTCAGCAGGACATGAAGTTGTTTGCGTTTATTCACAGCCACCGCGCCCGGCTGGCCGTGGTAAGAAGGAACGCCCGTCTCCGGTGCAGGCCAAAGCCAAAGAACTTGGTCTTCAAGTTCGGTGTCCGGTTAGCTTGAAAGGGGCAGAAGAGCAGGCAGAGTTCGCAGCACTTGACGCAGATGTTGCTGTTGTTGTGGCTTATGGATTGATCCTGCCGCAGGCAATACTAGATGCGCCTGTTCAGGGGTGTCTGAACATTCACGCGTCGCTGCTGCCGCATTGGCGGGGTGCTGCCCCAATACATCGCGCAATCATGGCCGGAGATACAGAGACGGGTGTTAGCATCATGCAGATGGATGCAGGGTTGGACACGGGAGACGTGATTTTGCGTGAGGCGACGCTAATCGGCGAAGAAGAAACCACCGGGATGTTGCATGATCGTTTGTCAGCAATGGGCGCACGCCTGATATGTGACGCATTGGAACGATTGGAAGAATTGCCTCGAGTACCGCAACCGCGCGACGGCGTGACCTACGCAGAGAAGATTGACAAAGCTGAGGCACGGATTGATTGGACAGCGCCCGCTGAAGAAGTTGACCGTAAAATACGCGGTCTTTCACCGTTTCCGGGGGCATGGTGTGATGTTGCGGGGGAGCGGGTGAAGCTGCTTCAAAGCCGTTTGGTTACTGGTGTGGGTGCGCCGGGCGAAGTGCTGGGTGGATTGCGGATCGCTTGTGGTAAAGGCGCTGTCGAGGTGCTGAAAGCACAAAGACAAGGCAAACGCGCAATGGAAGCAGAAGAGTTTCTTCGCGGTTTCGATTTGCCAGCTAGGCTTAGCTAACTATTTGTATTGAACACCTACGGCGCATTTCTTTAAGCGCTTTGCGTGGAATGGGCTTCACATTTGTTCGAATTCACCCATATTCAGTGGCATGGGATTTATTGCATTGTTCATTGTTGGTGCCGCAGCCGGGTTTCTGGCTACACGGTTGATGAAAATTGAAGCAGATATCATTACAACCGTTTCGGTTGGCGTTCTGGGGGCGTTAGTCGGTGGCGTGTTGCTGCGCACTTCACTCGCGGTTATGGGATGGGCCGCAGGGTTTGTTGGCGCGGTACTGGGTGCGATGGCCTTGATCTGGTTGTGGCAGCGGTACTGGCCAAAGTAACGAATTTTAACCGTCTTTCTTTTTTTTGGGCTTAAAGGGTTCCATCCCTGCGCGGGCCAATTCATCAGCACGTTCATTTTCCGGATGCCCAGCATGGCCTTTGACCCATTCCCAAGTCACCTTATGACGCATTGTTGCCTCTTCCAGCCTTTGCCAAAGCTCAACATTTTTGACAGGCTTTTTGTTCGAGGTCCGCCAACCGTTTTTCTTCCAACCATGAATCCAACTGGTTACGCCGTTTTTAACATATGCGCTGTCCGTAACGATGGTCAGCGTTGAGGGGCGACCAAGTGCTTCGAGTGCATGAATGGCTGCCAGCAATTCCATTCGGTTATTAGTGGTGTCGGCTTCACCACCTTTGAGTTCGCGGGTTTTCAGAATTGTCTCACCCTCACGTGCGATCAACAACGCACCCCACCCACCGGGTCCGGGATTGCCAGAGCAGGCTCCGTCAGTGTAGGCGAACAGATCAGGCATGGGCGGAGATCATGATCCAGGGCGCATCTTTACCGTCAAGCCCAACACCGCTACTGAGACTTCGGTCTTCGATCTTAAAACCAGCTTTTTCAAGATGTGAAGTTAGCTCATCTTCATTGTAATAGGCGTAAAAACGACCAATATCATCACGGTGCTCCCCAGTGCCAAGCTTCATGCCGATGTAAAAATATCCATTCGGACGAAGGCTGCGATGTAGCGCCGACAGATAACGCGGAAAATCGGATTTCTTGGCGTGCAGCAGGCTGAAGCTGGCCCAGATACCATCGTAGATGTGTAACCCCTCGATCTCGTCGAAAGTGGCTTGTTTTACAGTAAGGTCGAATTGCTCTTTTGCGAGCTTAACCATGGCAGGCGAGGCATCCATTGCAATAACGGATAGCCCTGCGTCGCGCATTCTGGCAGCAGCAGCACCGGGGCCGCAGCCCAGATCAAGCACATTATCGCCCTTGTTCAATGCTGCGATGAACCGATTGAGTTGCATGTTTTCCGCGCCAGACGGGGTCATTGCGGCATAGTCTGCAGCGCGGCTGTCATAGACAGCGATTGTTTCACTATCTTTGCTCATGATGCTTCGCGCATTATGCGAGGGACTTTGAATTCAACGTTTTCTTCAGCCGTTTTTACCAATTCCACAGTTACCTCATATCTTTCCCGGAAGGCGTTGATCACCTCGTCCACCAGTACTTCCGGTGCAGAGGCCCCTGCCGTCAGACCAATAGTACGAATACCGTCGAGTGCCCGCCAATCAATGTCACGGGCACGCTGCACGAGTTGCGAATAGGTGCAACCTGCGGCGGCGCCCACTTCGACAAGGCGTTTGGAATTGGACGAGTTGGGAGCACCTATCACCAGAATGGCGTCTGACCTTGGTGCCATCTCTTTTACAGCGTGCTGCCGGTTTGTTGTGGCGTAGCAAATATCTTCTTTATGGGGTCCAATGATCGCTGGAAAACGCGCCTTTAGTGCGTCGACAATTCCAGCGGTGTCGTCGATCGACAGCGTCGTTTGCGTAATGTAGGCCAATTGTGTGGGGTTGCGAACAACAAGTGATGCTACGTCTTGGGCTGTTTCAACGAGCAGGACTTCACCTTCCGGCAGTTGTCCCATCGTGCCAACAGTTTCCGGGTGCCCTTCATGACCGATCATCACCATTTGAAGACCATTCGCGAAATGCCGTTCAGCCTCGATATGCACTTTGCTGACCAGTGGGCAGGTGGCGTCCACATAAATCATTTCACGCTTTTCAGCTGCCCTTGGCACCGCTTTGGGTACACCGTGGGCGGAAAAGATGACAGGCCGATCAGTTGGACAATCGTCAAGCTCTTCGACAAAAACCGCACCTTTTGCACGCAGCCCGTCAACGACAAATTTGTTGTGCACAATTTCATGGCGTACGTAGACGGGCGCGCCCCATTTTTCGAGTGCAAGCTCTACGATTTTTATGGCACGCACAACTCCGGCACAAAACCCGCGTGGTGCGGCCAGATAAAGAGTGAGCGGTGGCTTGGACATACTAAAACCTGTTCGATCGTTTAGAGTGGTCTAACGTGACAAATGGGGTGAGGTCCACGGTGGAGTTCACCCGAGCACGAAATTTCCGGTTTTGCCGCTTGACCTTCCGCTTGCTGGAAGTTGTAGCGAGGTGTCGAAGCTGAATACCGACAGATTGCGAAACGCTCTATGAAACAAAAATACGTATTGGGACTTCTCGTGACTGCGATGGTGGCTGCAGGTGCAGCGACGTTTTGGCAACCTTTAAAAGCGCAAGACGGGTTCATACCGTATTGGGATACGACCGAAGTCGCACGAGGTGCCGAGATATATTCGGCGCAATGTGCTTCCTGTCATGGTGAAGAATTGGAAGGTGCAGGGGACTGGCGGACACCGCTGGCGAATGGACGGCTGCCAGCCCCGCCCCACGACGAAACCGGTCATACGTGGCACCATCCTGATCCGATTCTGTTTCAGATAACAAAGTTCGGAACCGCCGCTATGGTCGGTGGTACATACAAAAGCGATATGCAGGGATACAGTGAAATTTTGTCCGACGAAGAAATTCTAGCGGTTCTGGCCTTCATCAAAAGCCGCTGGCCGGATCAACTAATCGAGAGACACAATCAAATCACAAAAAGTGCGTTGGATTAGGCGACCGGGGCGAAACTCGCCCTGGTCAAATTCACTTAGTCTTCGCTGGAAGCGAGATCATCATCGCCATAGGGCTCGCGGGGAGGGCGGCCAATCACGTCCTTCAGTTCCTGAAGTTCGATGAAATTATCGGCCTGGCGACGCAGTTCGTCCGAGATCATTGGTGGATTTGATCTGATTGTGGATACGACAGATACGCGTACGCCCTTGCGTTGCAGGCTTTCAATCAATGGTCGGAAATCGCCGTCGCCGGAAAACAAGACCATGTGGTCTACGTAAGGCGCCAATTCCATTGCATCAACTGCAAGTTCGATGTCCATATTGCCCTTAACTTTACGGCGCCCCATCGCGTCGGTGTATTCCTTGGCAGGTTTTGTAACCATGGAGAAACCGTTGTAATTCAGCCAGTCGACCAACGGACGAATAGGTGAATACTCGTCATTCTCTAGCAGAGCCGTATAGTAAAATGCGCGGAGTAGTTTGCCACGACGCATAAATTCTTGCCGCAGAAGTTTATAGTCAATGTCGAACCCGAGAGACTTTGCAGCCGCGTAAAGATTCGAGCCATCAATGAACAGCGCGAGCCGCTCGTCCTTGTAAAACATAAAATTCCCTTCCAATCGTAAGGTATTCGTCTTGCGTTACGTGAGTGAGTGAGTGAGTGGGTAAGCGAGTGTATACTAAAAATAGACGAAACCTGTCGTAACCTAGGGAAATTCTGGAATGTCGCAACCCTTGGATCAACTTAATCACGAAACTTTGTCACATGTTGCGATAGGTGCGAATGATTTGGCAGATATTCGCCTGCTTTTAGAACGGGTGAAGCGCGCTTTGGCAGAACTTGAAATGAATGATGTCATAATTCGTAAGACCAGCAAATTTTATAAAACTCCTTGTTTTCCGGCG
>Ga0316189_10000284_pt1 | contig 50084 bp, 63 predicted proteins | sample LowCovwburrow_MG_FD_204930 | JGI IMG/M metagenome (GOLD analysis project Ga0316189, IMG submission 204930) | Coastal sediment microbial communities from Maine, United States - Lowes Cove worm burrow | ecosystem: Environmental > Aquatic > Marine > Coastal > Sediment | place: USA: Maine... | reverse complement strand
TGACCTCGCCTGATGTATCGATGTGAAGCGTCACGCCACAACTGTCCTGATATTTTTCAAAGACTGTGCAGATTTCCTTCAAATATTTTGCCGAGATCATCAGCTTGAAAAACTCTGAATAATCTGGGATCACTTTTTTGTATTCGGGATATTCCTGATTGCCCAAAACGGTTTCTGTATCGACAGTGATTTCAAGATCGGTCGATTGCAAAACGGCTTTGCCTCCGTCACCAGTACGCCCTGCGACAATCTTTTTCAGTACCGGCAGGCCTTCCGTTTCTTTATAGGGCGGCATCGAAACCAGTGCCCGCGACACTGCCTGACTGCAGATGGTGAAGGGTTTGTTGCCCTTACACCACTTGATGGTGTTGGCGGGCCAGACTTCACCCTGAATCTGTTCTGCTCGAACACGGACCATAAGATGACCGTTTGTCGCAACGGTGACACCCTCCTCAAACCGCAGACCTTTTATTTTTTCAGAGGCCTCCTTCCCGGTGGCGCAAAATTTCACAATCTCAAGTTGTCGTTTCGTGTACAGGTTTGTCAGGCTCACGGTGCATCTCCGTTATTTATATTTGTTTTTTTATCAGCGGCCCGCTTGAGGGCTTTGCGATGGGTATTCCCGCAACTCGGTGAACAATATTTACCGCCACGGGTAGACCACGACTCACCGATGTTGTTGCATCCCGGTCGGGCACAAGGGAACTTCACCGGTTCATTTCGCACCCCCGTGCCGCCATTCATACTCACCGTTCCGGACCCTTCAGAAAACAATCGATCATCACGGACCTTCAATTGTTTTGGTGTGATGATCTTTTTTAACTGACCACGACTGTCAAACACTTTCACATGATGAAACATCGTTATTATTCCTGGTTGTGAATCACCCCAGCCCTCTTTAAAAAAGAGGGAGCCTTAGGGGGATTTGGTTTAACTTTCGCCCCGCAGTTAGTTGTGCCCCACCCTTTCAACCGTCCCTTCAAGGACGCTTGAAACGGGTGAGAGGGTCAGGCACCGCCCATTTGAGCACCAGGTTCGAAGCCGACACGAACTAACAGGCGGCACCCTCCCCACTACTAGCCGTAGGGGCAATGAAAATCACGCAGCGTCGTCAGGTTCCCGATCGTCGTTCATGTCATCATTGGCCGGACCTTCAATCTCGATCATCTCGAGCAGGTAATGCTTCCCGGCTTCAGGTTTCGGCCCTTTATGGTCAGCGGGAAACAGCAACCCGAGACTGACTGAGGGAAAGGTGTTGCTGAGTTCAGAATTGAGCAGATCAGGATCCCGATCGTCGAACCCTCCGTTCAGTTTCACCTTGTCGTTACCGTTCCCGGCATCGCGCACGTCTTCACATTTAATCTGTAATCTTGCTGAAAATGATGATTCAGGCATTTTGTTTCCTCTCTTTTAAGGTTTAAAAACCCCCTCTTTCTTAAAGAGGGCTGGGGTGATTAACAACCCGCGCAGTGGTCAGGCGACTGCCTGATTAACGCAGACAGGTTGATAGTTTGCGTTCACCAATGCCGTTGCCGGGTTGGGCGACACGCTATTGCCGCACATTCTGGTTGACGCGGTTTTTGTTAATGGTTTTCCGTTGAACTGTGGAAAAATTTCATAATCGACCGGGAACCCTTGCGCGTTATAAAGTTCGCGCGGTTGCAGCATGCGCATGCCAATATCGACGATCTTGTATTCCACCCCTTTAACAATAACCAGCCCCATGCGCTCTTTTGTGGTGATGGTGGGTAAGGGATTTTTTAAAGATGCCCCCGTTTCGCCACTGCCTTGTGAGTAATAATTAATCAGAAGGGCGCAGACCAAAGAACTGTGGTCTTTTGCGGTGACGGTACCGAGTGGGCTATCAACGCTCTGCCCCACCACCCCCGTGTAATGCTTCGCCAGAAATGGAGACACGAGCGCGAAATGCCCGCCCTTGACCTCGGCGCACTGAGTACGCAGCGGGTCCATAATGTTAAAGACGCGTTGTTGTGAACCGTTGGCGTGTTCGGTGAGAAAGGCAGAAACGAGCGCACTTTTGCCGCAACCCTCAGACATGACCGTTCGGGTGGGTTCTTCTACAGAATGCCCGACGCCAGTGCCGAACTGCCGTTGAATATGCGGGACGACTATAGCGTGGCGGTTTTCGGTTGTTTGAGTTGCCAGGGGTTCTTTAACGCTTTGCCCTCTAAAATCGTTTTCTTTTTTCGGCCCGTAATAAGTAACTATGAACGGTTCCTGCGCGTTGATGACATAACGGAAAATCCCTTTCGCGATTCTTCTTAAGGTGTTTTCTGCCAGCGGCTTTTTGCGTTCAAATATTGAAGGGGCTGGAATTGACCAGTCAATGCACTCGGCGGCGGGGCGGAACGGCTTGAGTCCTTTACCGTGGGTCGGTGCCGGCCAGACGATGGGCAGACCGTCGCACCTGGCGATTAAAAATAATCGTTTTCTAATTGTCGGGGCTCCGTATTCACTGGCGCGAAGTTCGCGCCACTCCACTTTATAGCCGAGGTTTCTGAGTGCCTTCACCCAACGGCGGAACGATAGACCTTGACGGGCCGGGCAAGGTTTCCATTTCCCTTTCACTGCATCCCATATCAGCGGCCCCCATTTCTGGAACTCTTCAACATTCTCCAGCATGATGATTCTGGGCCTGACCAACTTCGCCCATTTGATCACCACGTTGGCAAGCCCACGGCGTTTATTGGCTTTCTTTTTATCGCGGTGGGGTTTATCCCCCCGCGCTTTGGAAAAGAAGGTGCAATCCGGACTGAACCACGCCAGTCCGACCTTGCGACCGGCGCATGCCTCGACCGGATCCACATGGAAAACGTCTTCACAATAATGTTTAGTGTCTGGGTGGTTGGCTTTGTGCATGGCCACGGCTTCGCGGTCGTGGTTAATAGCGATATCGACCGGGCGACCGATAGCGGCTTCAATGCCAACACTGGCACCCCCACCCCCGGCGAAATTGTCGATAATAAGCTCGTGAACTTGGTCAGCCATTTAGCACCCCCGTGTTATAATCGGCTGATCGACCCACCCAAACAGGAGAAAAAATAGTGAGCAAAACTTTAGAAGAACTCAGCGGCCAGGTAGAAGAACTCAGCGCCCAGGTACATTCGCACCAATTGTTATTAAAGATGTTGCTCCACATGGTGATTGACCTACACCCAGAAACCGAACGGACGGCGGCATTATTACAAGGGGTTCGAGACAAATTAGAACAAGAGCACAGCTTCCGCACAAAAGGCATCTGCATAGACAGTATCGATAATATGCTTAACGACGCCCTCATAGTGTGCGCGAAGAAAAGGGCAGGCGAAGGCAAGTAGTCTAAATGTTGTCGTTCAGCCATCAATCCCCCTCACCTGGCCTCTCCCTCGGCGGGGAGAGGAAAATTATTATTTTAAATTTGGCCCTATGCCGAGTAGTTAGAAAGAAACCCGCCGGAGATACCAATCGGCCAGGAGGTGGACCGTTCTCCAGCAGGTTCCTTTCGGGTGGAAACATTTTTTTAACCATTGGCTGTGGCGCCATCGCCACTTTTTTGATTTAAATCTTTCCGATCGAGATACTTGATCGCCAGATGCCGGAACAGGTAATCGATGATCGAGGCACAGCTTGCAATCTCCGGATGCCCTTGCACCATTCCGGCCGGTTCGAACTTCGAGAACAAAAACAAATCCACATATTCTGCCAACGGGACCCCGTGTTGCAGTCCTGTGCTCACAGACATGGCAAAACAATTGGCCATGGCCCTGAGTGTCGCCCCCTCCTTGTCGAGGTCGAGGAAGAATTCCCCCAGACGCCCATCCGGATAATCGCCGCAGGTGATGAACACCGACCTCCCGCCGATCTTGACTTTCTGCTGTTCGCTGAAACGCCGGTCAGGCAAAGCAGTTTTCATTGTTCTAACACCCTCGTTAATCCTGCAGATAGTTGGTTGAGTTGGTCGCGGGTGCGTTTGAGGTTTCCTTCCAGTTCGCGTTTTTCATGGTCGAGATCAAAAATCAGTAGCTGCAATTCTTCAAAGGTCAGGCCTTCAAGGTCTTCGAGCCGTAACGCTTTGCTGTAACCGGGAATTGTGCTTGATGAATTATTCAAACCCCCATCACACTCAGCTATTCGTGATATCTCTTTCATTAAATTCGTGCCCCGGAGGGGTAGCTCAACCTCGTTAAAGTGACGTGAACCCCGACATGTTTTGGGGCTCCGTAAATTTTATGAGTTGGCCCGGCGCAGATCTGGCAGTCGTCTTTATAGAACAGCGACGGCACCTTTGCCCTGCGCCCTTTTGCAGGTATCTCACCAAGCGCATCCTTGACAAACTTCATCAAATTGTCGCGATCGGGTTTTTGTATGTGGTAATCCCCCGGATTCAGGTCTTTGCGGGATTTCGGGATGGGAAAAACGAAAATCAAATCCATCTGAATCGGACCCGTCCACACCCGTTCGGGTGCTTTCGATTTGGCTTGCAAAAGAAACTGTTGTTTGGCGGTAGCCGACGGATCGTATTTCGGTGTGAAGAGTTTCCCTTTCTTGCTCCGCACCGGCTTCCGGTCACGGTGGCGCTGTTGCGGAACAGGATCCCCGGCAATGAAAAAGCGGATTACATTTTCATCCTTTTGCGTCGGATCAACCATGCGGACACTCCGCCAAAAGTTCTATCTCTGTTTTGGTGTGGCGTTGAAGAACCTGAAAAACGTGGCCCTCGTTCAAACCGATTTCATCCAGCTCGCCTGTGATGTGGCGCACGAGGACCTCCATGTCCGTTTTTAACTGCGTGTTTTCGTGATGCAATAAATCTTTCATGCCACAGCCTCCTCGAATTATTCAGCCGTCTGTTTTTATCGGATAACTATTCCGCCAGCTCTTGCAATACCATGTTGAAATCTGTTTATAGCTTTGGATAAAGCCCCCCTCCCGCACGCGTTTAACATGCCGGAGGTAAGCAAAAAGATTGCTGTTCGCCTGCATCTGCTCGGCTTCAGTGAGCCGGCCGAAACACTGCCGCGCTCCTTCCGGTTCTATTTTGGCCTCTACGGAAGGGTAATATTTCGCTCCCATTCCGAATAAAAGGTCAGATTGTTTCCGAATTGCCGAATTTTTTACATTGACCGCATAGAGTCCCAGTGTAAAAATGCCTGCTATTAAAAAAACCAGGACCGCGAGGAAGGCTTTTGAAAAACGCCGGGTGACATTCTGCGCGGGTTTTTCGGCAAGCTCTGGAATCAGACGGGACACAGGAACCTCAAGCGCTTGAGCTGATTTCCTGATTTGTTCCAGCGTCGGGTTGTCAGATTGCTCAAGCCGGGTCACTGCACCAGAGGTTTTGTAACCCATGATCTCGCAGAGCTTGGACCGGCTGATGCCTTTTTCTTCCCGGACCTCGGTAACGAGTCCTCCGAAGATTGCTTGACTCATATGTCAATGCCCTCAATTTTCTTGTATGGATAATTTGACGATAAATTACAGTATTTGCTTTAAAAGTCAACATTAAATTTGGAAGGGCGATGATACTAAAACCGCAACGGGCGTTATTACATGGATTTATGGGGAAAAAAAATTAAGCAGTTTCGGCTTGCGGCGGGCTGGTCTGTTCAACAGTTTGCCGATCGCGTTGGCTGTTCACCCAACCACGTTTATAAAATTGAGTCGAGCGACAACCTGGGTGAGAAGTCCGTCAAAGCCATTGCCGCGGCACTCAACGTCCAGGTCCCAACACTGCTGGGTTACCACGACATGACCGTTGAAGAGGCCAGCGAACTTTATGGACCGGAAGACACAGAAAAGTTTCTCCAGCGGCTGGATATGCTGAAGGTGATCTCTGCCGACCCGGACCTGGAACTCAAGGGCAAAGTGTTCGATAACATTGAGACGACCTACAGTAAAATCCGAAGACGACAACACCCCCGTTTCCACCTGCCTGATAAAGAGGAATAATAGTTTTCCAAAATATTTATTGATAATTCCCGCATATCACCTATAATCTGTGATTAACCCTAACAATTGCTTGAATTTCATACATGCCGATGGACATCGATTTTGCCAGGCTTTTTCTGAAAATTTGCTTTTATAAAAAAGTGCGCACCGACACAGAAGTGGGCAAGCTGCTGGGCATGTCTACCGCGGCAGTGCGCGAACGTCGCACCCGCAACTCCACACCCATCGAACAGGTTAAGGTTTTTTGCCATAACGAGGGTTTGGACTTCGACGAGTTCACATCAGACTGCCGAATGAACATTGAGCCGGGCAAACCCGGCGGCGCAAAACATGTTGCAGCCGTCTCCCGATTCATCTATTGTCTGAATAACGGCACGGAAAAGGAACGCCTGGAACTGGTAGGAAGGGTGGCCGAACTTGAATCCATAATTAGATATCGAAAACAAACTGGAGACAAATCATGAAAAAAATATTCATGCTTTTACTGGTTTTTGTTTTTTCAACGAGTACAGTATTTGCTGAATTCGATGGCTGGAAATTCGATTGCACCACAGATTCGTTCACCGATGAGAAACGATGCTCGGTAGGGGCGCATGAATTTACAGGGTCCACAAGCAATAACTTGAAAATCAACGGTGCGGCACTGTTAATCAAGGACAATAATATCAAGGCTCTTTTTTATATCAACGCAGAGAGAACCCGGCTGGGCTCCCGCACACCAATAGAAATCCGCATAGACCGGAACAGGCCGTTCAGGTTCGATCAGGATGATTTAAACGGTGAAGCCTCGCGGCACCTGGTGAGTGAGATGCTGACCGGTCAGACCTTAAAGTTTCGCATCGATGGCAAGGTGTCTGAATTACCCTTGATCGGGTTCGCCAAAGCATGGCGCCAACTGGTGCAAGATGCCGGGCATGATCCACTCATGGCCACCGCACAACAGACGGGCATCTAACCACAGATAAACACCGATGAACGCAGATTTAAAACTTCCCCCTGACAAGTACCCGTTCCGGGCATGAAGGCTTTGGAGTTGGCACCACAGGGGACTGAGGGGGTTGAGTATGAAACCATCTAACTTATATGCAGCTTTTCTTTTTGATCCCTACAATAATTTACGCAGACGGTTTGATAAGATCAATCAGGAATTGCGCTTTTTCGGCGCGACTGATGAAGAAATAGAGTTGGCAAAAAAACGTGCAAGTTCCACCAGGGTCACGCTTGAAGAATCTTTAAACGATCTCATAAATGATAAACGTCAAGACCTTTAACCCCCTCAATCCCCCTTATCAGGTGGAGTTATATGGACCCCTCTTTTTAAAGAGGGGCTGGGGTGATTCACATCAAGAGGTTTCCTAATGAATAAAGCTGAAAAACTTGTAAAAGCTATTGAGGACGGCCAATGTATCCTCACACTTTTAACAATCACGCATCCGCTTCTCAGCTCACCGGTTCGCCTTGTCAATGGCACTGCCGATATCGATTCTTGTGGCGAAAGGTTTAAGGCTTTCCCTTTTGAGATCGTTTACCCGGAGGATTCCGACTGGGTCATTCACGATGGAAAAAAAACTTTATTTCATATCCAGGTCAAAGTGTTCCTCGACAGAATTGGTATTAAAATTAACGAATCATCTTGGCATGACCTGCGCGGTTCTGTAGATTTGGTCGAACGTAAAGACCCGGACGATGTCATTCATGCAATTCCATCGACTTATATCAGCCTCATTCCTTCTTAAGCTTATGGCCAGCTATGACACAGTTCTAATCAAAGACCCCCTGCCGGACGGGTGGGAGCCGAATTATCGCGGTTTCCAGACCTATGAGCTTGGCGGCGCCCTTGAAGATTACTCCATCGAAAATGGTGAGCTCTACAAGGAGCCGTATTACGATGGAGATCCTCGATACATATTCCCATTTAACGGGCACATGATTCTTTGCAATGGTCAAGGTACCGATTTCAGGGAATACAGTTATGAATTTAAGGCCGGACAAGTTGTCCGTGCGGAGAGTATCGAGCCGGGTTCTGAGGTGGTCGTGAAGTTGGATTTCCCCCGTATCCTGAATTTTGACAAAGTAATCCCGCCCAACGAAAACCTGAATTAACTTTCCTTTAAAATCAGTTGCAACGTGACGCCACAATAAACCCCCTCCGCCCGGTGGTCGTGCGGAAGGGGTCCATATAATTGCCCGGATCGCCTAATTTAAACCCGAGAAAAAAAATATAGCATAAATCGAATTATCAAGCTAACATCAGGCATTCCTAAATTATTTGGGTGCGCTATGGAAACCGGAACTGCGAGATTCTTCACTCCATTCAGAATGACAATATTCTGTACAGCCATGCTCATGGCCGCGTGTGCCCCAAAGACTCAGACCCCAACCATCAGCGCAGAAGATGCCCACGCCGAAGCCCTGCGCCAGATGCAGACGGCCATCAGTGAAAAGGTCAGCATGCGTAACCGGCTCGACCGTGTGGCCTTGCCGGTTCTTTCTAAAAACTCCAAAGCCTGTGGAGACGATGCCACCTGGTACGCAGGATTCCATAACCGAACTTATGGCACTGCCGACGAAATCGGCAAAGAAGCCTGGAACAATCTCTATGGGGTTGACGACAAACTAACGGTTTTTTCTGTTTTACCTGGCTCCCCGGCCGACCGGAGCGGACTGCAAGTGCGTGACAAGATCCTGCTCGTGAATGGTGAAGAGAAAAGTTTATTCTCAAACCTCGGCGCAAAAATCACCAACTGGAGCAAGGGCGACAACAAAAATTTAGAACTAAGGATCCTGCGCGGCACTGAACATCATGACATCACCATTGAAGGAATGAAGGCCTGTTATGCCCCTGTGGTCATTCAGGAGACCGACACCGTCAACGCCTTCGCCGATGGGTCGAACATCATGATCACCACCGGCATGATGAAATTTATTGAGAGTGACGACGAACTGGCGCTGATCATCGGACATGAAATGGCGCATAACACCATGGGCCACTCGCTCAGTAAACTGGGCAACCGCATGGCAGGGTTTTTGCTCGATGCCGTGTTGATCGTGGCATCCGGAGGGGTCTATTCAGGTACCTCAATATCCCAGGCGGCAGGCATGGCCTATTCGCAGGAATTTGAAGCCGAAGCGGATTATGTAGGTTGCTATTACACTGAACAGAGCGGGAACGATTGCAAAATGGCTGCAGGTCTGTGGCGCCGCATGGCCAGTGCCCACCCGAACGCCATCAACCTGAAAGGCTCCACCCACCCTTCGACCGCGAAACGGTTTCTTGCGCTAGAAAAAGCCGTCGAAGAAATCGAACAGAAAAAAGCCAACGGTCGGCCGTTGACGCCGGAGATGCGTGACTAGGCGTCCGGCCAACGTGAAAAGCTGCCCGTCGTTGCGAACGCAGTGAAGCAATCCAGGTTCTGGTTCTACCCATTCGGAGCACGTAAGCAATGGAACAAAAATTAAAACATCTGGAGTTTATACAGGCTGTCATCACCCGCATGGCCAGCAACTCATTTTTACTGAAAGGTTGGAGCGTGGTCCTGATCTCTGCGCTATTCGCCTTGTCTTCTGCAAATTCCAATCCTGCATTTATTTTTCTGGCATACATTCCGGCCATCATGTTCTGGGGGCTGGATGGTTATTTTTTATGGGAAGAAAAAAAGTTTCGGGCGCTCTACGACCATGTTCGCAAATTGGATAATGCCGATATCGATTTCTCTATGAACACTACGCTCGTTCCGGATGTAAAGAAGAAATCCGGAACATGGTTTTCAGTAGTGATGTCACAGACACTCATTCCATTTCATGGTGTGCTGACCGGCACCATCGTCATAGTTATGTTCTTAAAATCTTGTTCTTAAAATAAGGAGTTCCCCCCATGGCCAGAAAATGTTTTTACAGCTTTCATTACAAACCCGACAATTCACGAGCCGGGCAGGTCCGCAACATAGGCGTGCTTGAGGGCAACACCCCCGTCTCCGACAACGACTGGGAAACCGTCACCGGCAAGGGAGACGCCGCAATTGAGAAATGGATCAAAGACCAAATGCACGGCCGGACCTGCACTGTGGTTCTTGTTGGAGAAAAAACGGCTGCCCGGAAATGGATCACCCATGAAATTGTAAAATCCTGGGAAGCCGGAATGGGCGTGGTCTGCATCCGGATCCACGGCCTGAAAAATCTGGATGGGTATATCGCAAAGATGGGCGGCAATCCGCTCAATCACATCACGGTCGACGGGGTAGAACTATCGCCCATCGTAAAATGCTACAACCCTAAAGGTGATAACAGCAAGGAAAGATATGCCTGGATCTCCGAGCACCTGGAAAACGCAGTCGAGGAAGCTGTCAGAATCCGCAAGGCTAATTGAGTTTATAAATGGCAACCGGGAAACCAGATCACCCCAGCCCTCGTGGTACTTAACCCTGGCCTTCGTGCCCGGAACGGGTATTTCGAGGAAGAGGGGGTTCATTTAATCCCCCCTTCTCCGAAGGGGGTTAGGGGGATTTGCTTTCAAGGTTTTTAATTGTCATCCTGAGCCTGTCGAAGGATCTCGGTGTTCACCCTCCGCCACCGGGTCGGCCCCAACCAGCTCAGTTTTTCTGTGCTCGAGCATATTATTCAAGATAAGCTGCTGGGTGTCATGGATGGGTTTTAGTCCGGCCTCCAGATCCTTTTTGGTGCAGTTGTCTTCTTGCAGAGCATCAATGCGTTTATGGGCTTTGCTGTTATCGTTCCGGAGCGAGGTCCAGATCATAGCGATCACCCCCAAAATCAAACTACCGATCAGCTTCACCCACTCAATCGCCGCATCAATATATTCAAGACCTTTTACGGGCATCGCCCAGGCTCCTTTCTAAATTCCTGTGTTTTTCCAGGTCGGCTTTACCACCATTATTTCAGACGATGGTGTTTTACGTCCGCTTAGGTGGGTGTTGCCGAATCGAACATAGTCGTTATGGAAAAGTTCCACAAGTGCGGACTCCCCCGCGTTCCTCATTATTCTAGCGCGCTCCACGATAGGGTCGTTCGGATCAATCATAATAACTGACTGCCCCGTTAAGTCGTTACCAAGGAAAGGATGGGGAATTAGAGCCATATCAGAATTTTTAAAAGTCGGCGTAATTTCCTGTTCTATGGACGAATACCTTTCCGGGTTCTCAAAATCCTTTAGTCGATCAATCACGCATCTTTTCCTGTAAAACTTCCCATCCCTCACGTACTCGGGATTAATACAGGTGGGGCCATTGTTCGCCCACACCGGATCGTCGCCATGTGACATAGCAAGAATTTTACCAGTTCCGTTTTCAATAAGTGCTTGAATGAACCCCTGAACCTCTCCATCACCTAGGTCGTAAGGAGGCGAAGATTGAATATATCTGTGTCTTACGGTCATGGTTCCACCACCGCCGTAAACCGACATTGTTATCCTTGAGGTTAGAGTGGTCGTTAGGTTATTAGATGTACTTATTTGGCTGGAACCATTATCAATAACGCCCAAAACAGGAGCAACGGAAAAGTCGTTATTCTGGGTGGTGCTGTTTTTAACAGTTATCCAAAAAGAATATTCACCGCCTGTTAAGGTCGCCATTGTGATACCGTTCGCGGCCTTGGTATTGTCAGCCGTGGTCGATTTTAATTTTGCTTGGGAAATAGAACCGTCTGCAGGGGAGGTGTCGATAGCGGCAATTTGAGCGGCTATAAAAGTTTTAGCAGCTTTTTCTGTAGGCACCGCATCGTCACTGTTCCCCCCAAACGTCCCATCAATTGAAATTTCATTGGCAGTAGTTCCATTTGCAAGCTGTAAAGTAGTTGTAGATTCGATAGAGGTAAACTTGCCCGTATTTTCAGCAACCGATCCAATTGGAGGGGGGCTTGCTAAATTAGCTTTAAGCTTTAAGGGGGTGACAGCCCTGTCATTATCTGTTCCAGTATTGGTTTCTGTTTGCGTTGCAATCTCTATCAAACCCTCCGCCGTTTCGCTTGCGCTGGCTGGGTTACTGGCCGTCTTCAGGTCTTCCCGTAAATCTTCATCAATGTCGTTATTGGTGATGGCCGTCATGCCGACGTACATTTTTATCCGCCCGATGGGTAACTTACCGCTGGTGATGGCCGGGTCTACCGGTGATGCGTTTTCGGCACCGGCGATGACTGATAGCACACCCGTACTACTGTCGATCACCATGATATCGTTGCGTGGGTCGGTCACCGGTGCCACCAACACCAACGATCTCTGTGTGCCTTGTTTTGTCGGCATAGCATCAACAACCGGAATTTTCCCAGGATGCGACCGGCACTGCATCACGGCTTTCAAAGTGCAGACATGCAAGCCCACCCCACCATCGGTGAAATCGATCTCTGGCCCGCCCTGCGTTGCGGAGATTTTATATGCGTCATCGGTCAACCCACTGGCTATAACCCAATAATCAGTACCCGCAACAACCGGGGCGAACAACGTGCCGTTGGTGGTGAAGTTGACCACGTCATCGACAATAAAGTTATGACCTTTTTTCTTGATGAGGTTACCGGCAAAGTCGATATCGGCGGGTTTGAGATCAATGGTAATGCCTGCATAAGGCGCGAACGATGCCCCCTTTGCTGACAACACTGACATGGCGTTGTCGATCAGGGTTTTAACTTTCGCAGGTTCATCGTCGGCAAAATTAGTTTGTCTGAATGGTACTGTCATGATGGTTTCCTGTTAAGTTTTATAAGCAAAGCAACCCCCCTCAATCCCCCCTTGTCAAGGGGGAAGTAAATTGCATCCCTCCCTTCATAGGGAGGGAGAGAGGGCGGGTTGGATTTAAATTTAATAATAATTTTCTTCACGCTCCGATAGCGTCCCAGTTGATGGTGCCGCCGACATCTTCATCTGATGTGTTAAAAACAAAAGCTTTAAAGGTTGTCGTGTTTACCAGGTCGAAAGTTGCGATCAACGCGGTACTGCCCTGCGCCGAAACCTCGACCCGTGGGGTGAGATGAAAGTTTTTATTGAAGGAAATAATTTTACCTCCGATCGGGATAACCACGCCGGTGTCCCCGTCCGTGATGTCCGCCACGTCTGCAACTTCCTTGAATTTTTCTAAAACGGTCACACCAGAGGTGTTGTCTATCTTCGCCCGGCATTTTATAAATTGCGCATCGACCTCGCCGATGTCCCAGGGGATGAACCCTGAATACGACCCGCCCTGTGGTTTAAAATCGATTTCAAGTTTCGGGTCGGCAGCACCAACCGTCTCGCCCGGTCCCAGTCTGGCCGTCAACTCGCCCCAAACCCTTGCGCCTTTGGCATCGAAACCGAGGTCCAGTTCCGGCCCCTGATAAATACATTCCTCTTCAGGTCGGGGAATAAAAACATCGAACACATCATCAGCGAGTGAATCGGTATCCTTTGAACGAGGAATGAGTTTGTTGGAAATTTCATGCAAAATAAAATTGATCTTCGTGCCCGGCCAGGTGGGTTGTTCTTCCCGAGATAAAATCTCATTGCCAAAATTCACCACAGTTATGTTGAACAGGGTCGGGTTGACCGATTCATTTCCTGAGAAATCCTGCGCCTTGATTCCAACAGTCCAGGTTCCAGGCGGCAGACCGCCGTTCAAGATCAAAGTACCGCCGGTCTTGTCAGTGAGAAAATTCGCAGAGGCCCAGTCGAAGTCAATGCCCTGCGGCATATAGCGCAACTCATGGCCCTTGATGTCTTTCTCCGGATGCTTGCCCCAGCGATAATTGACGTTGTTGCCATTTTGTTGGGCACTGAAATCCAAAACGTCTGCGGGTTTGCCGTCTTTACCTATGACGGTGTGAGTGGTCAGTGTATTGAAGTCCCCCTCTTCGCCATCCTTGGTGATGTACTGCAACTGGAACTCGATTTCCTGCCTGTCATCGACTTCAAGAATAGACATTTCACCGGTCTCCACATCCTGCACCGTCGAGAACAGCCACGGTCCTTCAGAGTCTTTCGGGCGGAACCGCGCACGAATGCCGGTGATGTCGCTCTGGATTCCTGAAGGCACCCGAAAACCGATGAGCACCCTTGTGATGAAAGAACCGTCCGGAGCATCCAGCAAAACCGTTCCGTCTGAACGCACCTGCTGGACCAGTGGGATATTGATCCCTGTCGCCTGGGTTAAATTGGAAGTGTGGGTCGGGATCGTCCCTGAATCTGCGCTCTGGATCTGCGGCGCCAGATCGAGCACGGTGAGTTTCGCGGTCAGGTTCGGACCCGGATCAATGCGTTTCACGATCATATCGCCGGTCTCCTTCGCCACTTGCCCGAACCCGATCAGGTCCTGAACCTTGGGAGCACTGGCCAATAGAATCGGCGTGACAAATGTGAGGGAGAAGGTTTCGTTCTCAGTGTTCACCACAGCAATGGCCGTCTGGGTCATATCTTTATGGCGGGCTCGAATGTTGTAGGTCTTACCCGCCAACATCGTCACCGCATCATCAAGCGTCACACCGGTGGCGTGGGTACCATTACTCTGAACCACTTTTATTCTTGCGGATCCTTCACCGATCAACGCGATCTCGTGATTCAAACGGATGAAATCCCCCCGCCGACAAACTACATTCTCCACATCGGTAAAAATCGTGTAAGCCTCCGGCCTTTCCTGCGCCACCGCATAATGATAACGCCCGTTCTTCCAGATGAGATCGGGTTTGGTGATGCCGTTTAAACTGAGGTTCTCAAGTTGGGTGGCATTGTTTTCGTCGAACCCATCGGCATAGACGATCATCTCATCCTGCTTATTGTCCTGCTCTTCATTGGCGAATCGCACCCGCCAGCCGTGCGGAAGTTCATCAAAAATAATGCGCGAATCAAACCCCCAGCTATTGCGCTCGGTGAACATCTGCACCGGCACGGTTTTCGTGTCGTCGAGAATCACCCCCCACTTGCCATCGTGCAACGCTTTCGAGGCCCGTGCCGAGGAACAGATATCGTCAATCGAAATACCGACTGAGGACTTGAAATCAACCACCATATTGAATTCGAATCCGCGTGAAACATTACGGTCGTGAAAAGCCTGCAGATCCTCAAGGTCGATGCGTGAATCCAGTACCGGTTTGGCAATGCCCGGACCCTGCAACACATAGCGATATAGACTGGCCGGGTTGTTGGTGATTCGTTCAATCCAGGTCTGGGTGCCACTGTCCCAGTCCTTACAGATCGTCTGCGCCAGGCAGTTGAGCTGATCGACCAGTCCGTTGAGTTTTCCAGTGGCGCGAATACGCAGAATGATTGCTGCGACATTGGTGTCATTGATGGGATTCTCACATTTGATCGAACGCAGGGTACTGAACCACACATCATCAACGATATTGACGTTGCTGGAATGGGTTGTCGTTCTACGCATGCGCACATCATACTGGCCGGTCGCGACCTTCCACCGATGACCGCGCAATAACGCATTGGACTGTTTTCCGGTGATTGTAAAAGTGTGCACCGCTGTCCAGGTATCAGCCCCTGCAGGGGAATACTCCAGCTCGACCGTGACCGTGCGCGAACTTTTTCCAGTATTGGAGGTGAACTGGGCAAGGCCTTTTTTAAACTGAATGTCGGCACTGATTTCATCAATATCAAGTTCCGTAGTTTGAACCTGCCAGCCTTCCGACTGTTTCAGCTCTATGTCCGGAGTTACCTCCGTTATATTCTGGGTGAACAAGGTCGGTGCCGGGTCGGCGTCGTATCCCTGTAATATCTCGACCTCGTGCTCGAAATTAGCAAGTGCAGTCGTGCCAATTTTGATGTCGGAAATATCAAGCGGTCCACTGCCGACCAACAACGCCATGCGGAACCATTGCTGATCGCCCACCAGTTCGGTGTAGGTCTTCGCCAGCAATGCCGGCACCACGCGATGCTTTCCGAGAATGATAGGAACCGGCGCATAAGGCCGGAGCGTGTTTCGAGCCCCTTGGATTAAATAGGTCGGACTGTCCTTCACCCCCTGCACACCGGAAAGCTGCGTTAATCCCCGCGCAGATGGTGAAGAGGGGGGTGCGATGGCATTCAACACCAGGTTCCCGGCCACACCCACAACAGCCGACCCCAAAGCCGACCCGACTTTCAAAGCCGTGCCGGTCAGTTTGAATGCTCCACCTATCGCGGGCCCGGCATAAGCGGCCGCAGCGATAACTGCGATCGATAGAATGGTGCGGAACGGATCTTTCTTTCCACCGCCTCCGCCTCCACCCGGATTCTGTGGCACGATGCGGATGCTGATGATCGATCCGGGTTTCGGACGAACATGGCTCCACATATGTTTTGGAATATGAATATCACCGATGAAAACATGGGCGTGACGTTGCAAAATCTTGTCACCGGTGATCGAAAACAGAATCTGTAAAACCGTCATACCGCGATCAAAAACATATTCCGTCCGTTCATTGGTGAACGGGTTCGGCGCAGCGTGAACTATGAGGGCCGATGTCGGCCGGACAGGTTTTAAAACCTCAGTCATGCCTCACCCCTATATCTTTGAGGATTTTCATTGGATGCAACGTCACGTTGCCGATACAAACCTTCAACCCGTCTCTTCCAGAACAGACTGTCCAACCGTTCGACGGTCGTTTCAATTCCTGCATGAACGTGCAGAAACTGTTTATTCCCAAGATAGAACCCAATATGAACCGGCAGGTTCTCAATTTTCAAAAGCACCCCATCACCGAATCCCGCTTGATAGATCTCAATTTTTTCCCACGGTGACATCTCATTACTGATCAGGTGATCGAGTTGTTCACGATCGCGCACATCGTCGTATCGGCCCGAATAACACGGCACCGGCTCACCACCGACTTTGCGCAGGTAATAAAAAGACCCCCAGCAATCCCAGCCGTTCGGGTCACGGCCATGCTCGAGAAAGGGCACACCGATATAAGGTGAAATGTCAAAAGGTTTCATAAGTTCACTTAAGGTTAATCACCCCAGCCCTCTTTAAAAAAGAGGGAGCTAATAACTTCCCCCTGACAAGGGGGATTGAGGGGGTTGCTGTCATGCTGAGGCCCTCGAAGCATCTGTGTTTATTCGCATCCATGTCATAGGGTTTAATTGGCCCCACGCCGAGTGGTTAAAAAGCAGCCGGGAAATTCCCCGGCGTGATCATCTTGTGGGGAAACCCCATATTTAAAAATTTCTCTACACTCAAGTCGCCGGTCACCGTCAATTTGTTGTAGCTAACTGCGCTGAGAATATAATCCGGCATCGATGCCTCGACATGATCGGGATCAGAATGCAGAACAATTTCCATCGTCACCATTGGGCGTTCGGCAGCACCTTTCGGGATCAACCGCAGGGCCTCGACAATCTGCTTGTCAATATTGTCGACGGTCAACTGCGCCCGATAGACCCCGTTCGGAGCATCCCTCGGCAACCTCAGATCAAACGGGAAGCTGACATAGGTATCACCGCGACTTAACGTGTCCACACCATCGGAACTGACACGGATCGGGGACAGGAACGTCGAGTGGTCGATGGTGATCAACACAATAATCACCTCATCCGTTTCCGGCAACGACAACGCCTCTTTAAACGTGCTGGAAAAATTGGTCACGGCATGATCTCCAACTGAACACTGACAATGAATTTCAGGCGTGATTTCCCGGAAACTTTTGGGGCCCCGACAAAACGGAACTCGACGGTCGAACCGCTCAACGGCTCGGTCCAGTCAAACCGTTTGCCGACTGTAGTCTTGTGAAAATCTCTTAAGATAATCACCTGGGCTTTGGTCAGGCTGAAGTTATAAGTCACAGGTGTGACATTGGCAGAAATCTCTTTGCGGACTTTGGCCGGACCTTTATCCATCGCAGTCCGCAACTCCAGCTCGGGGAAAGTTTCGCTATAACCCCGCACAAGAGGTCCATCGGGTAATGTTGCGGGCCATGTTGGATTCGCCATCGGTCAACTCGGTAATTGTTGTTGAAGTCCAAAGGTTGTGCCCAGTGCATCTGTCACCGGGCCATCACCCCCGTTAATGTCATCTGCCACCGCCTGCAGGATGGTCAATTCAATATCAAGACCCCCGGAACCGTTTTGGGTCTCCCGTGACTGCACCTGCGCCGGTGTGTTGTTGTTGACGGTCAGGTTGAACACCGGCGCACCGCCGTTCTGGCCCTGCACTCCGAGATCACCATTGGTGAGGCGCACCAGTGGGAAGATGCCTTCCGGCCGTTCTTCAGATATGGATCCAATGCCTTTGGCCATCGGGAAAAATGACGGGAAATCCTGAATCCCCCCTTTTGAGAACTGTTGCACCCGGCCGCGATCGAAAGCGTTGCCCTTGGAAGAAAACTCCCGATCATCGAGAAGGCCATCAACCGGATCCGAAGTGGCAGGAGATGAGTTGAAAAAGCTTTTTACCAGTGAGCCCGCCGCATCTGTGAAGAAACTTGCCACCGGTTTGGCAATTGAAAGACGTATCACTTCGTTGCGGAAAGATTTCAGGACATTTATAAAGCTGTCAAACTCGTTCCCCGCGCCGTCCAGAGCTTCGCCAATGCTGTCAGTCAGATCGCGTTGAAAACCGCTGGCTACGTTGTCCACAGACTTCAGAACATCCTTTTCAAAATCAGAGGTATCGCCCTTGGCTTTTTTCAAGTCTTCCCGGTATTGCTCAAAAAGAATTCCTGTCTGCCGGGTGAAGGTGTCGGCAGTGATGAGATTTTGATTTAATAACTGGTCCAACTCATCGAGATCACGATTCAGGTTTTCATCCAGCGTCCGAGTGCCCTCAAAGATATCTTTTGCCCGTCCCCGGAATTCTTCATCTCTTTTGTTTTCACGCTTTAATACCTGCATCTGCTCAATAATTCTTTTAACTTCATCTATTCTTTCAGGGGTTGCATCAGCAGAAAGTTTTGAGAGGAGCAAGCTCTTTTCAATCTCCTCATTGGTAGCGCCAATGAGATTGACCTGGCGTTCCAGATCATCAATGAACTTGTCATCCGATGTTCGGTTTTTATCCAGCTCTTTTTCCGCTTTCGCGGCTTCCTTGACCTGCTCCTGGAAGTTGAAGAACGCCCGAGCCGACGCATCGACTTCCTTGCGCTGCTCGGCAGTGGCATCGGCATTCAGTTTCGCCAACTCACCGGCCACGAACGTCTCTTCATTCGAATTGACCAACGCAGCAACCCGGTCGGAGTAGGACGCGACAAACTTGGCGTTGGAGGCCAGTGATTTTTCATCCTGCTTTAAAAGCTCATCGTTCAGTTTCGACAGTTTTTCGTTGGTGAGATTGCGGATCTCGGCTTCTGCTTTTGCAATCGCCTGTAGAGCCTCACCCCCGGCCCCCTCCCTGGACGAACCAAGGCTCTCGAGCAGTTTTTTCTCTTCATCAAAAATGTCTTTGGCTCGGGTATCCCCCAGGCCTGCGAGTTGTTTCTCTACATCCAGAGTGACCTTGCGGATCTCTGCAAAGCGTTTGGCATTTTCAAGCTCGGCTTTCAGGTCTTCATCTGATTTGCCTTTTTCCAGTTGCCGTTTTTTTGCCAGATCCCCGAGAATGACTTTCAGGATCCGCGCCACCTGAGTTTCTTTTTCTTCTATCTGGGTGACAATTCTTAGCCGAGCACGGAACAGGCCTGTCCTGTCATTGGCTAAAGTTGTCTTTGAGTCCAGTGTGGGGAAATCTTTCAGTTGAGTTCTTAATTTATCCAGCTCGACATTGGTTTTGATAAACCGATCCTGCAAAGTCGTGCCTTTGGAAAGCCGGGAATTGATCCGATCGGCCTTGCTGAATGCCTCAAAGAAATCAGCCCAATAGCTGGTGGTTTCTTTGATCGTTCCCCCCAGCCCTTTATCACCCACCCCAATAGTCAGGTCAGACACAACACTCTTCAATCGGGTGAACTGGCCGGTGATGGTGTCCATGCGGATGTCTGCCATTTTCCGTGCCGACCCATCGGCTTTTCGCAGTTCTTCATCCAGTTGCGCGGCGATATCTGCGCCGGTGCGCAAAACCAGAAATGCAGGTGCGCCTCGATCGCCAAAAATATCAAACGCCTCACCTCCGGATATGGTGGACTTTTTCAGTTGATCCATCACTTTGATCAGACCATCCTGTTCAAGGGTCAGACCGCCCATATGGCGTTTGAGTTCTTCTGAGGGATTCGCCAACTCTTTGATCACCCGACGCAACCCAGTACCGCCGAGAGTGGCCTGTAAGCCGGAATTCGACAACACGCCGAGTTCAGCAGCAACGCTTTCGAGATCGACCTTGAACTCAGCGGCGATCGGACCCGCCAGCTTCAAGCCTTCAGAAAGTTGTTCTACATTGGTATTGGCATTGGCAGATGTGAACGCGAGGATATCGACAACGTTGCCGGTTTCGCTGGCTTCTTTGCGGAAAGTGCTGACCACATTAGAGGCAATATCAGAAGCACGAGCAAGACCGAGTGTCTCTTCAGCCGCAGCGGCAAGATTGAGCGTTGCCGGTATAGCCTCGATGATTTCTTTGGCGTTGAACCCGGCACGACCGAGAAACTCCATTCCTTCTGCAGCTTCCCCGGCAGCAAATTTCGTGACCGCACCCATGTCGCGGGCGGTTTCTCTTAAAGACGCAAACTCTTCCCGGTTCGCGCTGGTGACGGCTTCAACACCGGCCATCTTCTGTTCAAAATCCGCGATCGTGCCAATGGCTTCCCGACTGAGGAAGGCAAAGGAGATACCACCGGCCAGCCCTGACAGGCGTGTGAATGTTCGATTGAGTTTATTGCTGTTCGTCTCAAGAACCTGAACCCCCGCCGCAGACTGTTTGGAGTCGCGGGTGAGCTCCTTCAAACGATCATCTATTTTCTTCAGTGCCTGGTCGGACTTCGTTCCGGTCTCAACCATATCGGACTGGAATTTCTTTCCGCCGTCCATGCCCAGCCGGACACTGACTCGTTTAGTTGCCATTTTTTCGACCCTGCCCCAAAAAAAAACGCCCGGTGCCACAGGAAAGATTCCTGCGAAACCGAGCGTCAGTTCGTTCTGATAGCTCTATAACTACTTTAAAAAATTAACTATTTAAATCGATAAGCCCTGGTAACGTCTGCCTTTCTAACTTTTCCGTTTTGAATATGGAGAACTGCCGAGCCTTCAAAGTCGCCGAGGATTTGCGCGAAACTTTCTGCGGCGAGTTGCACCTTGTCGTCAAATTTCTCTATGCTATCCGATGTCTTTTTGCAGGCCTCTCTCAGCCTCTTGAAACCTTCCCGTGCCTCTTCTGCTGTGGGTTTATTCTCCATCGTTATTGTTATCGGGACTCAACGCCTCAAGAATCCCGGCCTCTGCATAAGGTAAAAAAAATGCCGTCGCCCTTTTGTCGCCTCCCATGGCGTCGGCAACGGCCAACAGTGTTTTAAAATCCAGTCCGGTCATGCGACCATTCGCTCCACGATGGACCTGGTTCTGATTCATCACAATGAATTCCCAGAACTCCAGCCCTTCAAGGGTTTGCAATTCGTGTTCAACATATGGGCAGTACTCCCCGTCTACACTTTCTCCTCGAGCGCATTCGAGTTGTTCTTCCCGGCATCCGTTGCAGTATTCGGCCCCACCGTCTCGCTGGAAGTGCCAGCGGGCGAGGAGCCGGATGCGTTTCCCTCGGTACTGACCTGATCCGTTGAACTGGTGTATTCTCGATAGAAAATTTTCGCCAGCCAGGGGATAGACATGGCCAGTTCAATATTTTCCTTCGTCACTGGCTGTTCGGTTTTACCTTCGGCATCGCCGATGCCCTTCCATTCAATGATGCCCATCTCGCCCAGTTTTTTTGCCATATAGTCCTGGATGTATCCGATGCGGATATCTGGATCCGTCAAGTCGGGCAGAGTAGATTCCCCGTTATCTTCCAGTTCCTGCTGACGCAGGGCATCAAGCAAGGTCAACTTGCGTACTGCGAACTGACTTGCGGAGTTGTAAAGAACCGGGGACAATGGCCGAACCTTAAAATCGTAGTCCGTGTCAAGTTTCATCCAAAACGGTTTTGTTTTTATGTTCAGTTTGATCATGGTTTTTCCTTTGTTAAATATTTCGTCGTCGCGAACGACCGAAGGTCGTGTGGCGATCCAGGTGCTGGTTTGTAAATCCCCCCTTCCTCGAAGGGGGTTAGGGGGATTTGGTTTTTAGTTATAAGCCGCCACATCATTAATAAGCTGGACCGTGGCAGCAGGAGCTGCGTTGACCGAGTCGTAACTACCCTGAAACGCGAAATCGACCACAATGCCACCAGGACCGGAAACGGATTCTTTCCGCCTCGGAACGAACACACGCGGGAACGTCCAGACCATTTTTTCACCTGGATTGTTCTCCCATTTGAATCCCAGCTTCACCGGCGTTGGCGGTGTCGTGTCCGATTTGTCCAGCAGATATTTAGTGTTGTTGGCAACTCGGGCAGTCATGTTGCCGTTGATCAGAGTTTCGCCTTCATTGGTTCCATTTATCAAACCATCTTCTCGCCCCACTTGATCTTCAATCTCCAACTGGTTTCCGAATGTGAATCGACCAGAAGTGATGTTCCCTGCAACTTCGTCATCGATCATCAACTGCGCTTTACTATTGGAAAATTTTGTCAGCGTATAGGTCTGCGGTGTTCCGCCCTGAGTGGATGTGTTTTTGATTTCATCCTGAAGGATTAACTCAAGGGTTGCCTTGAGTGATCCGCCGCGAGTGATTTCCAAAGCTGCCGAGTTGACCTGGACACCGGTGTTGAGGTTGTAACGGGAAACTTTAGAATGCCCCATTTCAATATTAGAACTGGGTAGGTCTTCACCGCCACTGCTGAACACATGGCTTTTACTGGTACCGCCGGACAAGGTCGCACCACTGACCGTAGCTGCCGATGCAGCAAGGGTGAACGTGTCACCCCCGGATCCAACGACATCGTGCTCGACCACCAGTTTGTCAAGGCCGTTTTCGGAATAGGTCGCGTCATCAACATCGACATCGACACTGGCATTCAGCGCGTTGACAATATTATCCAGCGTGGCTTTGAGATCGGCACCGATCTGGATGTCCGTTCCTACCGGGGTATCCTTGAGATTGAAAACCACACCATTGATGGTGATGGTGTCTGCATCCACCGGATTGCGTGAGAACTTAATGGTTCCGTTCGACTTTGCATCTAAGGTCACCGCATCGCCCATCAACTGTTGTAGCCAATGCCCGAAATAACGAACGTCCGCAGGAACTGAGAGTGTGCCCTTTCCATCCTTGACGCCGAGATCCGGATCAGAAGGGTCGCGGCCCGTGCCAGCGGAAAGGATGTTGTCCTGTTCCAAAGGTTGTTCGATGCCAGGGTCGGCAGTAAAAATCGGCATCAACCGGAAGTTTCCGGTTTCCTGCTCTCCATAAACCGCTTCTTTTTTCCAAAGTACCTGTACTTTTTTTCCTGTAGCAGTGGTGCCCATGGTGGGACTCCTCTTTATTTAAGTGGGTTGTCAGTGGAATACATGCAAAATAATTTAAAGACCGCAATCGAGTCAGTGACCCCGCCTGTGATTTCTGGGTGCTCCACTTCAGGCATTTCCGGTTCGAGCTCTTCTTCAAGCAAACCCCCGAGATCTGGATCTGACTCCACCTGTATGCGGAACAAGTCAATCAACGTCTCAATGCCTGCCATCCGCGCATCATGGTCGGACCCTGCAAACACGAGATGGAACTGCACCCCATGGTCGTAGGTGTAATGGGGTGGACTGAGAATAATTTCCGGATCACCGGCCTCGCCATCGAACATCTCGATCAATCCTTTGTTTGGCACATCGCCTTCCTTGACCGGGTTGCGTTCAAAACCGATATCAGGATCACCGTCGGCAATGGCCTTGATCAAAGTTTCAAGTGCGGAAAGTACTTGTTCGCGTTTACTCATAATCTTTGGCTTCCTTTTCCACGAAGAGACCCGATATCCTTCGTCCCCGTTGGCTCCTCGAGGATGACAAAACGGCACTTCTTGTCATTCTGAACGCAGTGAAGAATCTCGCTTTTCATCACGATGCCCGCCCTCGGCCGCTGCCGACTTTCGCGTCCGGCCAGTTCGCCACAATCAATTGCGGTACCTGGTTCTGCCATTTACGGGTGAGACGATCGAAATCAAATTTTTTATTGATCCGCGACTGCGGTACCAGAAAATACATAACGACTGAAACCTTGCCTTTAACGGTTCGACCTTTGGCTTCACGGGCCTGCTGGTTTGCAGTCAACCCCCGCGCACGGGACCCTGCTCTATTGGCTTTGAGGTCGGCCACCAGCATCAACGGTTTACCCGGAACTTTTACCGGTCGCAGTTCACCCAGGCTTTCCGGCCATTCACTCGGAGAAATTTTCCGAGTACTGCTGCGCCGACTGCCCGGTTTGTTCGGCGCTTCATCGGTCGGAATCGCCAAATACTTTTTGCTGCGGGCTCTAATCGTTTCACCTTGAGAAAACAGTCCGATCAGTTTCGGCGCCTTGGTGAAAACAAGACCGGCCGCACCGGTGCTGTTTTTCCCGCGTGGGTAGACCTGTCCTCGGATGGTATTCCCCAGACGGCGTCCAAGACCGACCGCGATAACAACACGACGCCAGTCGAGCTTGAGCCCTTCAGTGGCTTTCCTGATACCAACGGTCACGCCCTTACGAGCCGCAACCAGCTCGGCATTCATGATCCGGCTGAAACTTCCCTGAATGTTTCCGGTGATAATCATCAAAGTGCCTTTGGCGCTGTGTTAAAAATATCTAATCTATTGGGAAAAAAGTTTTTTCAGTAAGCCCTGTCCAGTCCACTTCCCCCGGTTTCTGCCAGGCGTTCGGTTCTTTGGCGATGATATAAAGAACTGGATTGAGCTCCTGAGTCAGCAGCCACAGTTCCCGCCCTTTGACCTGAACACCCCCGCATTGAGGCACAGGCGTGGGCACGGAAAGGATCTCGTGCTTGAACGAACGCCCCCGAAATTTAAGAATGACGTTACGGTCACGGGTCGGCTCCCAATTTTGCAGACGGTCCAGCGATGGCTCTTGAAACCCTGATTTTAAATTTTCCCCGTCCGGGAACGGACTGGCCTCGGCAGCAAGCCAGCCGACCGCGCCGAAGAACAAAATAATAATGAGGATGACCAACCACTTAAAAGCAAGATCGGAGATGCTGGGTTCTTCCATGTCTTTAAACCATTCAAATTGCCACATCATGGCCTCCTGTTTTTAACTTGTTTCACGACTACCTTTGCCGCCGCACATTCAGGGTAGTAATTGCAGGCCGCGCCCGCCGCCATCATTCCAATGGGGATAGCCGCGCAACCTTGAATAAAAACAAATAAGATCAGTGTGGTGATCTTGATTTTCATTGGCACACGGCCATCCGTATTCAGCATTCCTCAAACACTCCGTTTCTTAGATACCCATGCCAATGCTCTTGATGATTGTCTTTGTATAAAAGCAACGAAGGCGAAAGAGTTGGATTCTCTTTATTGCCGTCCCAAAGCCATGAAGGCGATGGTGGTTTTTCTCCGTTCTGGTAAATATCAACGCAACGCATATCGCCGCATCCGCAAGGGCACCCGAATAAAACCTGCAATCCGTTTTTTGTTTCGTTGAACTGGATATGCCCCGGAACAACAGCCTCTGCATCTTTAGGCCAAATGTCCGTGACAACCTTTGCGTTGCAGTTTCTTTTTTCACCCATCTCTGTTCATCCGTGTTTATCTGTGGTTAATATTGTTTTTTCATCAAGTGATAAAAATGGCTTTCACTGAATCCCGTGAACTCGCTCAGTCGGTTCAAATGCCCGGAGATAAATCCATGGACATTTCCGGTGCGGGTGTATTGCTTCCATTTGCGTTCAGGTTTCCGCAGCCAATTGCAAAGACGGATCACCCGATTACTGACCACCATGCCGTCACGCACCGGGTCATCATCATTGACAAACAATTCGCCCCAAAAACCTTGAGGCTCAAAGCTGTTGACGTTGGCGAAGAAATGCGCCTGCACATAAGTTCGATAAACTTTTTCCAGGCTGTCCATGGCTTTGGCCGCGATGGCCGTGCCCTGCGAATGAGCGATGATGACCGTATCCCGCTGCTCTTTGACTTCGCTGTTAATCATCGCCAGCAGCTTGCGCGTCACCGGTAAGTTCGGAGCCCATGGAAGAAAACGGTTATAGGCAGACTCGAGCAGGTCCACCACCACGCCGACATATTTGACTTTCTCTGAAAACGTCGGGTTATAGCAAAGCACGACTTTGCAATCGAGCATCTGATTCAGAACTGCGGCCTGGGCCTCAGCTTCCTCATGTGTGGTGTTGATTCCGTTTATGTAGATGGCTTTCATTTTATTTCTTATTCAATTCAATCCCGACCCAGACCAGACGGTCTGAGTCGCGTTTCGGATCATTGATGACCTTGAAGGTCTCTGCGTCGATGACAAACTCATCATTCTTTTTCACCTTCTCAACCTCACTGACCCGGACTTCGGCGACATGGGTTTCAGTGTTGTGATTGCTTCCACTCCACTCAATCACCCCATCGCCGCGTTTTTCCAAAAGACGAACCGGGACCGGAGTCCCGACCCCCTGCTGGACATACTGGCCGTCAACACCAAACATTCGAAACGCGGCATCAACGGCCTTTTGCGCGAAAGACATGACTTATTGCGATTTTAGGCTTACGAGAACTTCTGGCCGTGCGCAGAATGGCAGTGGATTCGACTGACTTTTAAACTCCACACCTTCACCATGATCCAGCCATTTCGGGCTGACATAGATCCTCCGTCCTCTCGTATTCACGGTATCGATCATGCTTGCAGGCGCGAAGTAGGTTTTAAAAGTTTTCATCGTGCCTACAGGAAAAGCGATGGCTTCACCTTCAGGAATAAATCGTTTTAATTTTCCATCTGGATCTGAGGCCTGGCCGTTGTACTCTTCCCAGACGACGCCTGTGGGAAATTCAAAACCGGCTCGCTGATCTTCACGGTGAAATCTCCCCTCACTCTGCCTATCGAAAGCAGTCTCGACTTTTGCGTGTTCAATAAGCGCCCTGAAAAATTCAGGAGAACATAAAACGTGAATGTAGCCATAGATCTCACCCATAAGGTTGAGTTCGATATGGGTTTTTAATTCCAGGGCCAGGGATTTGACATTTGTGGTTGCAACGTTGAGTTTGAAGTTGATGACTTTTTTCTGCTTTTTAAACTCTTTATAGAAATCCACCACAACTTCACCCTGAGCATTGAGGACCTTACCTCTTAACGCACCCATCCGCATGTACTCCAGCGTGATAGCCTGGTTGTTGTGTATATTTTGAAGTTTTTCAGCAATCTTCTGGTTTACAGTTTCTGCGCCGGTCTCCTCTCCGAAACCGCGAATGCCCTGCACATCTTCAGGCTTGACCGTGTCTTCATGCGGAATGTGAGGGATTGGAAAACTGATCACCTTTCGCGTTCCGGTCTTTCCTTTTGTCCCGGGTGTACCGCGTTCGGCAGTCGGCAAAAGGGCTAATGTATGCTCCTTCTCTTCCACGAGCACGGTGGTCGTGGTCACCCCGTCATCGGGCATCAGGTTCATCTTTTCAACCCGACCATAAAGGTTGGGAAATTTTTCGATGGCCAGGGTCAGCTCCGTCATCGTGAACGCGGGTTCGTTTGGATTAAATATGTCTGGGAACATGATTTTTATTCCTTAAATTAAAAGTTAATGTTGAATTTAAACTTCGTTCAATCCCGGTTTAAACCTGCGTACGGGCGAGCACTCCCTGTTTCTCCATATCTGCCAGCGCAGCATCTTTCTGCGCTTGCAAAACACCGGTCGTCCAGATGAGTCCTGATTTACCAACCACCGCATTTCTTAGAATGGCCCAGGACTTTTTATCCGTGCCATCTGGTACCGTGACGTTGTCGCCGAGAATGCCGTAGAAATCCTGCGAACCATCAACAGCCGTGGCTGCACCACCAGCTAGAGTTGCACCGCTGCGCACAATGTTCGTGTCATCTGTAGTGAGGGTGAAGGCGTTACCGCCGGTGCCTGGGGTGTCATGTGTGATGATGATTTTATTGTAATCATCGCGGCTGTAGGTGGCATCATCGATGCCGGTATCGACATGCGCGTTCAACGCCGCAACGATGTTGTCCATGCTATCGCTCACGTCATCACCGATGAGGATTTCATCAGTTCCCGGTGTGGCTGCAACAAAGGCCAGAGACTTGCCGTTGACAACGATCACCTTGGTGGCGGTCGGCACAGCATCCAACTGCAAGGACCCGGTTGCAGAAACAGGTGGTGCAAGGGACACCAGCTTGTTATCCCCAGCGGCAACGGTGAAAGTAATTTTATCCCCCACTGCCCAGTCGGTAGCACCATCACCGATGGTGAAATTGATCTGCGAGTGCGCGAACGCCACAGCGACGGTGGCCCGACCGATGACATTGCCATCTGGATCGGACAATTCAAATGTCCCGGCGTTGGCGGATGCGGCGATACAGACCGCGACATAATCCCCGACTTTGGCTTTAGGTCCGAGAGAATCAGCACTCACAACACCGTCACCGGTGTTACCGCCATCGGCGGCATTGCTCAAAGCGCCTTTTGTGCGCATACCCATCACAGTACCGACATCAAGAATCCTGTCAGAACCAGATCCAGCCAGCAGGATCACCTCTTTGCGGCTCTGCATGGATTGCATTTCTGTTTGAAGAAAATCACTCAATCTTGGTTTGGCAATAGCTTCACTCATATTTCTATCTCCTGTTGAGGATGTTTGATTTAATTTTTTAAAACTTTTACCCCGAGATCCTTCGTCGCCGTTGGCTCCTCGAGGATGACAAAATGGCTCTTCTTGTCATTCTGAACGGTCGTGGTATCCCCATCCAAAGTATTCGTGCCCCGAAGGGGTAGAAGAATCTCGCTTCTGCAAAGCGGCGGGGTGGCTTAACCCCTACCGACCGGTATTCTTCAGCGTCTGCTCCGCCAGTTTTTCACAGGCGCCGATAATCCCGCTCCCGACAGGTTTTTCATTAGTACCCTGCTGCATGGAGTCGGACTGTGTGCCATTGATCTCCTCAGTATCATCCTGTGCTTTCAGCTCAGTGAGTTTTGCCTGCACCTGTTTCACGCTTGCGCCAGACGCAATAAAATCCTGCGCTTTATTGGGATAACCCGCCAGGGTGCACAGGCCCATGATTTCTGTCGTTCTCTCGCGTTCGGCCACTGCGCCTTCATCGCGGGCGGCGTCGAGGTTCACAACTTTACTGGTCTGCTCTGCCGTTTCTTCTGGCGTGTCGGTCGTAGCTTTATCTTTTGGTTTTTCTTTACCTGTCATGGTTTCCTCCGTCATGGTTTTAAGTTCGCTGTCGGCCGCTGCCGACGGTTGCGCGGCATTGATGCCGCTGGTTTTGTTTTCAATTCGTTTGGTAAAATCTTCAATCAATTGGGAACGGGTCTTGACACCATCGGAAAAACCGATATCGACACCTGCCTTCCCCATATAAAAATCGGCCTCGGTACCGCGCACAGCAGATGTGGACATGCCACGGTTCTGCGCCACTCGATCGGTGAACATCGTATAAACCTGGTCGATGCGAGTTTGAAGCCGTGCGTGGGTTTCCTTCCCCAGTTCTTCATGCGGACTGAGATCGTTTTTATGCGCCCCGGCAAAAATGGCGGTGAACTTGACCCCGATGTTTTCGTTGAACTTGCTCTGATCCATGTGCATCGCAATGACACCGACCGAGCCGGTATCTGCCGTCTGAGTGACAAAGAGTTTTTCTGCTGCTGAACCGATCATGTAAGCGGCCGATAACGCCATGCCATTGGCAAACGCCCAGATAGGTTTCTCGGCCCGGGATTCATAAATCAGATCAGCAAGATCAAAAACACCATCGACTTCACCACCCGGCGAATCGAGATCAAGAATGATCCCGGAAATATCATCGTTGGCCAGCGCAGATTTCAAGTCGGCGGTGATGGTTTCGTAACTGGTCAACCCACTGATGGCATCCAGTCCGTGACGGCGATTGACCAGTGTTCCTCCGATGCGGAGTACTGCGATGGTCGTCTGTTCTTCCAGCGGCTCGGAAACGGTTTCAAAGCTCCCGGACTGAGCGTTGATCTTGTCTTTTTCAGCATCGGAAAGATCGATTTCCACATCACCGATACGGGCAAACTGCACCCCGTATTTAGGCCCCAATGCTTTAACGATGACCTCCAGCTTTGCCGGGTCGATCATCAATTCTTTATTAAAGAGTTTCTGGGCTAAAAATGCGTCATGCGACATTGGAAATTTTCTCCTCTTTTTCCTCTTCGATATCCTGCCCGGTTTCTTCGTTCTCTCTTTGACTGGCAATTTCTTCGAGCTTGCCAATCACTTCGCCGGGTGTGATGTCTAGTTCTTTAAACTTTTTTTGTTCCCGTGCGATCTCGGCAAATAGTTTTCTGGGATTAATACCCTGCCCACGAACCACCCGCGTCACCGATGTGAAACGGTTAGCCACGGCCAGAGCGTTGGCCTGTGCGTCTTTCAACGGATCGACCCACTCTCGACCCTGTGGCACCCAGGCAACCTGATGGAAGGGTCTCGGATTCTCTATATAACCCGGCAGGTCGATAGCGCCGGATATCACTGCGGTTTTGATCACCCGCTCCCACACCGGTCGGCAGAACTGAAAAATAAAAACGTGATGCTGCACGGCCTCGATCTTGCGTTTCATCTCGATGATGCCAGCACGAACTGAGGAGAAATTGATGTTTCGCAGGTCGCCGGATATTTGGTAATAGAGCATCATGGCGCTGGACGAAACAGCCGCAAGCTGGGAACGCACATAAGGGTCGTGATCTACACCGACACCGGGCGGATTGCTGAAGGTCACCTCTTCGCCATGCTCCAGATATTGCGTGATTGCAGGTTCCATGGAAGCATCTGCTGTGCCGTCTTGATTATTTGTAGCGTTGGGAATAATAGGATTTTTTTTCTTGCTCTCCGGATCCTGCTTTATAAAAGCCATGAACAGGTTCGAGAGACTCTGCTTCAGCATGACGTTCGTGCCATATTTTTCTAACTGGTCCAGCGTGAACAAAGCCTGGCTTAAAAGCGGCAGGCCCTGATTCTGCCCTGCCCAAACGGGTCGGAACACATGCAGCATGTTCTCGGCTTTGACGCGCACACTCTGATTCATCGGTGCCTGAAAGTTCGGGTCGCCGGGATGGTTCTGGTAAACGTGATAAGCCACACGCTGACCACGCGGGTTATATTCAATGCCGTTGACAATGCGGTTCTTGTTTTTCGTGAAGATCTTCTCGCGGTCAAGATGTTCGATCTGCAATAACTGCAACTGCAGGGGAACCCGCAAGTTATCGGAAAGCCTTCGAGGTCGCCACCGGGCCAGACACCCCCCGGCCTCTACAAATTCATGACAGGCCAGGGTCTGCAAACCGAAATAGCTCTGCATCCCCTCGGGATCTGCTTCAACACAAAAGTCTTCAAACAGATCGTCGAGTTTTTCCCGCACTTCTTCATCCGGATGTTCGGACTGCGGCTGGATGCCGGTGCCAATTGTGTTGGCCACCACAGCTTCTTTGGTGGTGACGGCATGAATATTCGTGCGCAGAACAGAGCGACTTTGCCGAATGAGTTTTGAAAGGTTGGATTTAAGCAGGGAAAGCGGTCCCTTGCCCGTGGTGAGCATGGACCGCATGTGGCGACCGGCGGCAGTGTTCTGGAAATCGCTGGCCAGCATTTTAACGCCGAAGGTGCCGACGCCAATAGCCAGTCTTCCAGTGAAATTTTTAAGGGCCGAAAACGGCTTAATCATTAAGATCAGCAGGAGGTGATGCGAACTTGTCGAACGGGCTGGGTGTCTGGGTCCAACTCTGCGCTAACCACTGCAAGGGCTTTTTGAATTTCGGTTATTGACCGGAACCGGACCTTTTTGTCCTGGTACTGGACTTCCAATTCCCCGCTGGAAAGAGCTTGCTTTAGGTTGGCGCGATCAGACTCCGTATAGCTCATTGACCTGTCACATGCTTGCTATGCGTCCGTCTCGGTTTCGAACCTTCTCGAATATTATCAGATTTGCTGGAATAATCAACATCTGATTCCAAATTTTTTTCAAGGGTCATAATGCCCACTTCTCGGCGCCATTCATCCCAGCGAGCATCGTCCCAGCGATCCATCCCCAGCCGGAAGGCGGCGGCCCGTGCGTAGTTGCGGCAATCGAGCGGTTCATTGCGGGTAAAAATCTTCTCCCATTCGGTTTTCGGGTAGCCCTTGACCTTGCGGGTGATGAGTTGTTCTGCCGTCAAGCCCTTGAAATAATTCTCATCGTATCTGGGGAAATGACAATAACCGCGTGGATCTGGGTCTCCATCCTTCGGGCCCTTCTGCTGGAGGAAGCGGTAAAGTTCTTCCTTCATTTTCGAGACGCCGACCGGCCAGAGTTTGCAGGCTGACTTCATCGGCTTGCCGCCAAAATCGAGATCGACCTTTTTAGGTTGTCCAATGTACTGCCAGAGACGGTCCACACCCCGGATGGCCATGACCCGGCTGTCGTGTCTCCACTCCCGCGCCCAGCCGCAAACCTCGTTCTGCTCATAACCGGCATCAATGGCAAACCCCTGCAACGACATCTTGGTACCTGACTCGTGGTTCCAGGTCCGATTCATCAGTGCGTCGAGTTCTGTTTTGAAATTGTCATCCGTTGGGCCCGTGTAGATCACCAGATATTCCACCGACCAACTCACCAGATTTTTACCGTAAGCAACGATCTCGACCTCGATGCGATCCTTTTGCACATCGGCCCCGGCAACCAGCAGAGTCGCATCATTGGGAACGATGCCGATTTTATAATCTTCCCGCCGCTCATAAAGCCGTTCCCAGTCCGGAGCCTCACCTTTAATTTTCCACGGCTCGGCCAGCGATTCATTGACGAAGACTTTCAACTTTTCGGGATCTGTTTTCACTTTTTCAAACTCCGTTGCCATCTGGCCCCAGGTGACCCACGGACTCCACATCTCATTCAACCAGAATCCTTTATGCTCCGTGATATGCGGTTTTTCATAGATCCATTTGCCGTTGTCCATCATCCATGTTTTTTCAACATGGTCGATCAACTTGCTGCACGAGTCACAATAATATTTTGCGGTCCAGGGCTTGCCTTCTTCCCATCTCAAATTCGTGCGGAACTTCAACCAGTCCATCACCCCACAATGAACACATGGCAAATGAAACTTGCCTTTGTTGGATTTCTCATACTCTTCAGTGATCGCCGACAGGCCTTCGATTTCCGGAGTACTTGCTATAACAAGTTGGGACAGCAAAAACGTCCCCAACCGCTTTTTGATTTTAGCGATGACCTCCTGACCGCTGAACCCGCCGCGCATTCCATATTTATCAACCTCATCGAGATAGGCTTTTTTTGCTGAACGGTAGGTCAGGAAGGATGGCGAATTCGCCCCGCCCAGCACCAGGTACCCGCCGAGGAATTTCTTGTGCAGGATCTCGTTCGCACCATCCCGGCTTTTCGAATTATTAATTTTCCCGATCAGGTTTGTCGCAGTGCGAAGCATCGTTTCCAGTCGTTCTTTGGAGAATGCTTTCGCCAGCGCGAGTGTCGGCATCACGTACATGAAAGGGCCGGGTTCTAAATCGATATCGCGTTGCAGGGAATTTAAAAATGAGGAGGTCTTGCCGTTTTGCGAGTTGAACATCAGAGTGATCTGGCGCACGGTCGGATCCGACATGCTGTCCATGATCTCGACTAGGAACGGTGTACGCGAATTGCTCCAGGGTCCGACTTCGGCTGAAGACTCGGAAGTCAGAACGACATTTTCTTCAGCATATTGCGAGGTGGGGATATCCGGTGGCACCTCAAAGAGATCGGCGATTCTCAGCCGGGCTTCCATCAGGGCGGGATATTCAGCTTCCAATTCTTCAAGTGTCGCCGATATCATTTTTCAATTCGTTTAAAGCTCTTTGGATATTGGTTTTCAATAACGTGTGAACTTCCGCCACCGTTTTTTTGTTTAACAGTACCGGTGAAAGTCTTGCAGGGATTTCCTGCATTTTGGTTTTTGTCATCACCACCATGCGACTGAGCAGTTCTTTCACTCCCTCGACCGGGACAAGGATCTTTTTTTTCTCATCGATGTCGAGTTGCATCCCCTCAACCTTCAACCTCTGCAGCTCCTCTTTATAGTTTTTGATCTTTTCACTGCCACCGGTTTGCCCGAGGTTTTGTTCCTGAAGATATTTGACATAGGCCTGAACCGTTGGGATCAAGTCATATTTCCCCCGCTCCGCTTTCGGGATGATCCCTTCACTGGCCAGTTGTTGAACCCGGCGATCAGTCAGGTTCAAAGCAGTAGCAATAAAACCCACAGGGAGCAACGGCCGTTTTAAATTAACCGCAGGCTTTGGCGGTGGTGTCGGTTCGGGCACCTCGGTTTTTTTGGGCTGGGCTTTGGCTTTAACAACCTTCTTTTTGACGACCTTTTTCGCGGCCTTCTTTTTCACGGCGGTTTTCTTGACAACCTTTTTCTTTACCGCCTTTTTTTTCGTAGCCATAACCCTTTATCAACATCCCACATTCCCACCATTATTTTTTTGGACCAAACGCGCCCGCAATTGACCTGAGTTGTTCTCGAATAAAACTGTCATAACCTGGAGGATTTCCACCCGTATCTGAAAACTGTAGCTGCATCCGTTCTTTGCTGAAAATCTTCAACTCACCACCCTGGGCCATTTCGCTAATTTTTCTGCGCTGGTGCTCCAGTAACCTAGTAAAATTTTTAGTTTTCAATTGCATGGCTTCCAGTCCTTTCTGCTCATTTTTATTTTTCCTTTCAAATACTTAAACCATTTATCAAGTTAAAGAATTCATTTTAAGAGTTACCAACAACTAAACATCGTGCCCGGTTGCCAAACCGAAACGAAATCCATTTTTTGAAAATTCACAACTAGCGCGCTTTCGCGCCTTGCGTACCCGTATACACGTTCCGCGCTCACAGTACCTTTTCATAGCCTGAGCCTCGCCTTTGCCATGGTGATGACTGCGCGGTCAGTCTCTCCCACCTCCTGCCTTAACTGAGCAAGCCAGTCATTGTACTTACCGATGGACACTGAGAACTTTAGGTCGCCCATGACGAACTCAACCTGCTCACTGGTGCCTGTTGTCTTGACATCTGAATCAGGTTGTTTAGGTTGGGCGGGTAATAAATCTCTAAGACCATCCATGCACAAGGCATCGTAGGCATTGGGGTCGTTCTCTTCGGTGGCTTGCAGAAGGTCGAGCAGTTCATTTGTGAAATACCCAGCATTGTTTGTATTGTTCAGCGTCAAGTTGAGCTGGACTTCTTCCGCCTGATCAAGATCAACGACAACAACCTGGGTCTGTTTAACCTTCTTTTCCTTGAGGAGATAGAATCGTTGGTGACCGCCAACGATGTTCCCTGTCTGCTCATTCCATATGATGGGCTGAACAACCCCGAACCTTTCAATACTGGCCTTTAATCCAGTCTTTGCATCGTCGGTAATGTTTCGAGGGTTATACTCGGCAGGTTTTAATGAACTCAGCTTAACCTTGCGAACTTCACAATCTCCAAGCTTTTTCTTTCTCACGATGAAACCTCGAGATAAGATATTTGTAGCCAATTTGTAGCCATAACAACCCAAAACAACCCAAAACTGCCCAATACAGGCAGAATCAGACCCACATCACCCCTTGTCTGAAAACAGGGAAACTCATTCCAAATCAAATGTTTAGTGATATTTAAAGGCTTGCCCCAAGAATAGTCGGAATTGATTTTAATCGACTGGGGGTCAAGGGGTCGGGAGTTCAAATCTCCCCATCCCGACCATTTGAATACAAGGAGTTGTGGGTGTTTTGACATGATATTATTTATTGCTCTGTAGCCACTTTGTAGCCATCTTCGCCAAAAGCCTGGTTGATTACGTCACGCTTCCGAGCGATCTGCAAGTGGGTGTAGTTCTTAGCCGTGCTCAAATCACTCTGACCATTCGCCTCTGCAATGTCCTGAAGATCTGCGCCAGACTGAGCCAGATCCGAACTGTGCTGATGCCTCCAGCCATGAAAGACAAACCGGTTGTAAACTTCGGCCCAGCGTGGAACTCTCGCAGCCAGCTCCCTCCTGACCGCCAGATGACTCTGGGTTATGAAGTTCGGATTGATAGGTTTGCCTCCCACCTTAAAAACATAATCCAAGCCAACAACCTTTTCACCCATCAACCCCTTTAAGATTTTATAAACCTTTGGGGACATGGGTTTGTATATCGACCTCTTGTTTTTGATCTCATCGCGGCGGATATAAATCGCCCGCTCTTTGAAATCCAGGTGGTGAGGTTTAAGCTTGCAAAGAGTCGATCGTCTGAACCCGGTCTCTCTGGCAACGATGGCCAGATCATGCAACCAAGGCCATTGAGATCGTTTATACGCATTCAATAAAGCACGGGCCTGCCCCTCAAAAAGGAAACAGTCGCGGGGATTATCTCTCGATGGGATCTCAATATTCCTGAACGGATTCAGGTTGGTGATCTCCAAAACTTCCCGCAAATACTTGAACGCCCGGCGCATTAATGCCATCTCATGACCAACGGTAACATGTGACCGCTGCGACAACCTTCTCGCCATCCGGTCCTCTAAAACTCCAGCGGTCACATCCGGTAAAAGCAAATCACCCAGATCATCCAGAAGGTCAGAGACCTGGTCTTTCTCGCCTTCAACAGTTGAAACCAGCTTCTTTCCCTTTGCCGCTTTAGCATAAGAGTTTTCGAAGAACAGATCGAACATCCCACTAACCGTCAAACACTCATCTTTTATTCGGTTGTCAAAGAGCAACCCCCCGGGCCGGTTTTCCGCTTTAAGTTTCTTCTCGAGGTTCAGCAGGTCGGACTTTTTGGTGAGACCTGAATTGCTCAGGTTAAAATAAAGCGGCTTTTGTTTCTTCCCGTCCTTCATAGGGCGAGTGATTTTTGTCCACCATTTCCCGTCACGATTGTACATATCTACTCCTGTCCATGACCGGAACGAGTTTCCCTGACCGAATTATGCCTTTTTAATTGGGATTTACCAATTAATTTCTTAGCGATATCGTCCATTTGGTCACGTTCTTCCTCTGTCATTTTTTGAGAATATATCCAAGTATCAACATCTACAGGATTCATCAACCATTTCTTTCCTTTTTTATGCGCAGACAGTCGTTCGGCCTCTATCTCAGCATAGATGAGTTTGCGGCATAGCTTAGTACGCTTCATAACATCATTCACCGTTTCCCATTCCACGGCTTCATAATGCTCCGGCTCATCTATAACTACGGAATCAGTGTTCTCAACGACCTGTGAGTTGTTTTTATTCATCATTCTCTTTTATTGGTCACACCAGCCACTGCGCGGGCCACCAGCGTATAAGGTGCCGTGACCGGCTTTTATAATCAGGTCGGTCAGGTCGATATGAGTACCAGCAATGTAAACACGGGCACCCTTGCGACCGGCGAACTTCAGATCCTGAATATCCATCAAATAAACCTGTTTACCCTGCAACTGCTGTTTAAGGAATTCCTTCGCGGCCAGCCCCGCTGTTTTTTCAGGGATGCACTTTGTTCTCGTTTCCGGCGTGTTCACCCCCACAATGCGGATCCGGTAATGGACGGTCAGGTCAACCGGCTTTAGTATCTCGAACTCAAAACCGTGTTTAATTTGACGGGTCGAAATATAGCCTTTGTCACGCAATACTTTAAAATGGCGCTGCACGGTGCGTTTTGTAATCGCGAGTTTCTCGGCAATGAGAGACTTTTTTGTCTCTCCTTTAAATGTTTTACGGTCAGCAATTTTTTTAAGAGTTAAATACACCCAGATAGCATCACCCACTTGCTTTTTATGAAGCGCCGGTGAAACACTAACGTCTATCGTGTCTCCATCGAGCACCTCACCTACATCGGCCAGTACCGGACCAGGTATCACCTGCCCTGCATGGGCTGGGGTGCTCAGAGTAAACAGAAAAATTAAAATCAGCAGTCTCATCATCAGCCCTCTTTGATTATTGGGAAAACCATTTGATTAGCCTTCAACTTCACAGCCAACTCAGACAACCTCTGGTTATCTTTAATAAGTTGTTCACACATAAGGGTATTACGTTCACATCGGCCTAAACCATATTTTTCGGCAATTGTGAAGAAGGCGCGAACAGTGCTATTAACCGCAGCTTGTTCTTTTATAAACTTTTCAGCAACTTCTAGCATTTCAAAACGTGTTTTCATGATTAAGTCACCTCCAATAACTCCGGGTTCTCGTACTCGTAGCCGATGATTTCCACTTCATCAAAAAAGGCGTAACTTGTTAATGCGGTTTTATATGTGTGCCCGCCATGCTCATGGACGGTTCCAAAAAACCCATCAACAAAAGAAACAACTCTTGTACTCATCATCGGCTTTGATGTGCTTTTAACAAGCGGGATACTTAATACATGCCCCTCATAAATTTCCTTACCCTTCTTGTCCTTGAGGCCAGTGTATTCCAATAGCACTACTCCATCGCCAAGGCGAAACTTCCCAACTTTGCGCTTTATAATTGCTGACTTAACGCAGGGATGCTCCCACACTATTATGTATTTTTGCCGACCATCTTGAGGCTCAACCTCCACACTCATGACCTGATAGATTCTTTTTATGTCAGGAATCCACGCCCTGAACTTAATTTCTCTCATTCTTTTGGCTCCCAAAGTTTGCAACTGTCGTGCGGAAAAATTTGATCCTGTGCGTGGAAGTCTGATTTTTCGTTATTGCACAAGCCTTGCTTGAATGATTTGCAGGGGTGATGCAGGTTGCAAGTCCCGACCACATGGAGGCCATCTAGCCTCCCTTTTTCATATTCCACGTACACGTCTTTGCCATTAAGATAATCAAATATCTTCATACACCCCCCTTCATTTTTTGAGAATGCGGTAGCCACATGACATTTCGGCGTTTTCCTGTATAACCACACTCATCGCACCCGCTCCCGATATAGCAATGGTTCTTTTCATCGTAAGGGTAGTTTTCAGCACCAGACATATAGTCCCCCGTCTCAAAACATCCACTGCAAGACTGAGTAAATTTCCCGAGTGAAAAAATTTTATAGCCGGTTGATTCGCAGGGTTTGCCATCATCGGTAGTCGCATAAAGCCGTCGCCTGTCAAGCCGACCCCCGTATATTTTTTCGGCCTCTTCGATGGTTATCTCTTTCACGATGCCTCCACGGCTAGTGAGTCCAGCTTAAAGAGTGTCGGCATATCGACCTGGGCTTCTTCTGCCCGCAGGTACCAGCCGCCGTCTTTCCAATATCCGGTATTCAACTCGACCCCCCAGCCGACACGTTTTAACTTCACGGCCCGACAGGGCACCGTGTACAATCCAGCAAAAAAATCACATACCACATCGCCTTCATTCGAATACCGGGTGATCAAGCGGTCAACGATATCGAACTGCAGGGGACAAACATGGTTATTCAGGCCCCGCCTGGTCTGCTCACCGTTCATCGTCAACATGCGGTTGACATCCGTCCACACTTTTGGGTGATGAGAACCCGGCGCCAACGACATGAACGAAGCGGGGAGAGCCCCGCGGCTGTCTAATGACTCTCCAACGCGGACGTGATCTTCGTAGTTATAAACATGCTTCAGGCTCTCGGCTGTGAACAACGTCGCGAGTTTACCCGGACCACACGCGGCGAACTCATCGACCGTCAAGCGTCGATCCCCCGATGACCGCCACAACGCATGCGCGTCCACCTGCCAGCGTGACCGGCTATAATCTTCTTTCGACTTCACCACCGGCACATCGGCAAATCCTTTAGAACGATCGGTCTGGGGCTTGCGGAACAACAAAATATATTCAGGCGACCCGACCCCCATCTTCGTGCCATCCTTGCATTGCTCACTCCACCCGAGCCGATAAGTCTGGTTGTTCTCACGCACCACATCGGTCACCACCGTGATCATTCCGAGATAGTCGAAGCCATGCTCCATGGCGTGAAAAATAGCTTCAGCGTGAAATGGGCTTGATGTTGGCACTCCCTTGCCCGTCACACTGCCGAAATTAATCCGGTCTTTCACATGGCAGGCATAGATCCTGCCCGGTTGCAGAACTCTCAGCATCTGCGGGGTGAGGAAATCCATTTGCTTCCAGAAATGGCCATTGTTTGTGGTGTGACCAAAATCGTTATAACTCTCCGTATACTCATAATGGTTGGCGAACGGAATGGACGTGACGATCAACCCGACCGAGTTTTCCTGCATCGACTCCGACTCCACAACACAGTCGTTGTTCACGGCTTTCCAGTTCTTGCCCGTCACCTCCTGCCGTTCGACACCGATAGATCGGGTCAGGGCAATATCATCGTCGAGAGAATTCAGGCCATGTTCTTTCAACAACGCCTGCATATTCGCCACCAGCTTTTTATGCTCTTCCCATTTGCGCATCAACATGTCAAAGGTGCCGCGCTCGGCTTCGGTGTAGATGATATCGATGCGGCATTGATGTTTCTGCATGAACCGGAGAATCCGGTGGACCGCCTGAATGAAGTCGTGAAACTTGAATCCAATGCCCGGGAAGATCGCCCGATGACAATGACGCTGGAAGTTGCAACCCGACCCAGACAGCACCGGCTTGGTGCCGAGGTATTTAAATTTGCCATTACTGAAATCGATAATCCGTTCCTCGCGCTTTTCCAAATCAAGAGCGCCGTACACCTCAACACAATCCGGCACCTCCCGCTTGATCGCCCGGCGTTCTGCCTCAAGGTCGTGCCACAGAATCATGTGGTCATCGGGATCCTGATCAATGATCTCTTTCATTTTGGAGATGCGGATATCGATAGTGTCGGCCTTTTCCTTCGAGGCCTCTTGCACTCCCATCGACGTGTCACGGAACATTTTCCCCTGCCCGTCTTTCTCCGTATCGTCCTGCTTATAATTGCTCGGCACTTCATGAGTCACCACCTCCAGCTCCGGCAGGTCATACCCTTCGTCCGAGTACCCGAGATCAGAAGGTTTCTGAATGAACACCGCCCAGCTCGACAACCACAACCAGAACTCCTCTTCCATACTCGGCAATAGGGTCAGGTTATTGGCTTGAGTCGAATCGCGCTGGAAAAACCGGGTCAAGGCCTGCCCCGTGTCCATGATGCCGAGAAAGCCAGCATAGTGAATCAGTTCTTTATACCGGTTTGGCGATGGTGTAGCAGTCGCCACAAACTTATAAGGCACCTGATCAAACAAGGTGAGGAACTTCTGGTAAGTCTCCGACCCATAAGAGCGCAACACCGACGCCTCATCCAGGCTGGCAGCTTGAAACAAATTCGGGTCTACCTTGCCGTCACGCACCGACTCATAGTTGGTGATATAAAAATGGTGCTCTCTCTCGATCTCAGAATTCTTTCGAATGAACCGCACATCCATGCCGAGTTTTACCGCATCAATCTGAAATTCCTGCTTGACCCCCAATGGCAAAACAATCAGGCATGGCCAGCACCCATACTTCAAAGATTCAATGAGCCGCAAGATCTCCAATTGAATCAGAGTTTTCCCCAACCCAAACGCCGCGAAGATCGCACGACACCCCCCACGCAAAGCCCACTGCACAATGTCCGGCTGATGCCGGTGCAGAAGTGGATGGATGTCTTCTTTCGACACCTCAAACCCGCTCGAGGGTGCCAGTCGGGTTTTGGATTTTAAAAATTCTTGATAGTTCATTCTTTATCCACCGATAAACACAGATAAACACAGATATGCTTCGAGGGCCTCAGCATGACATTCAAAAATCTGTGTGAATCAGTGTTCATCTGTGGTTCCTTTTAAGGTTTTCACTGGCCCCGCGACCAAAGGTATTGCGAACACCACCTTCGGTTTGTTGCCAAACTTTTTATGGGTGATGGTTTTAATTTCATAGCCGTTATACGGGAACTCGAGTTGAGTTTTCGTATACCCGCGTCTTATAATAATTTTTTCGTACTTCCTGCCCACCAACCGGGTGACCCAGTACTGTTTGAACTCGCGGTACTCTTCGGGTTTCTCTCCAGCCTCAACCTGATCGAAATATTCATAATCCAAAACGAGAACAAGGTTTTTACTTTTAGTCGCCATAAGGGTCTCACTCGCCCCACGCGGAGTGGAACCGACACGAGAACTTGTCGGGCTTGACGCCTCTGGCCATCTTTGCGTATTTGAAAATTTCACAATCCATTTTAGGATCCAGAAAAACATCACATCCAGTGCAGACATGATCGCCGCCCATCATGGCGATCTGTTTTTCCTTTGCCCTCAGTTGATCTTCCAGCCTGGCAATCTGCCCCTTATAAACTTGATGCTGAGATGGCGTACAGTAATCCATAATTACAAACCTTTCAGTTGTGCACGGTTGCTCATGTCGATTTGTGACCGACATTCTCAACCAGTAATTTCACGTTGTCCGCAATACCCTCCGGCATTTCGACAAACTCGTAATACAGTTTGATGCCTGCCCAGAACGGTATCGGCTCGATCCATTTAAATCCGGAAACATACCGTTCAATCGTGATCTGGCCTTTGTAAATCATCCCCCTATCGCACGGAACGCTGTAGCCAATGAGGAAATCACCTTCCAAATGAAAAACACGGTTCGACTTTCCCTTTTCAAACAACGGCCGACCGGCCTTGCTCAGATAAAAACTGTTCGTGAACATAGTTGACCCCTTGCCGTGCCGGGCAATTGTCTGTTTGGTCTGGCCTTCTAAATATTTGACGATGATATCCATTACGCAGCTTCCTGTTCTTCTATTTCGTTCAGGTGTAGAATGCACTCCTCGATGCACTCATAAAATTTTGAACGTGGAAAGAACCGGTGCTTCCCTTCTTTCGGCTTGAACCAGACGGAATCGGATTTCCCGGTACCCTTCGCGTAGTCAATGTGCAGTCCCGGCCGGTTCCAGAACGGATAAATACCGATGCGGAATCCGGGAGGAAGAACTTTGTAAGCCATCAACGCCTGGTCAATGATCGGGCGAGGTTTTCCCTGCCTGTCCATCACCGTCAAATCGACAGCCAATCCTATACAAGTTGGGAAATCCTTCATTTCTTCGCTCGGAGTTTCATTCGGCCTTATATCTGAAAATTTCACATGAACGGGTGAACGCGGCCACCCGTAATGCAACGAATGGTCACTGTGACCATCCACCGAAAACCCCCCGTTGCGGTGGATCACCACCGATGCACCGTTGTTCATCCGCAAGGTCGAAAGCTCATCGATCAGAAACGGATACATGTCCCAGGTTGCCGGGTCAATATCCAGCAGTTCGCCAGTGACAAAGTTCTTCGGCGCGAACTCCAGTTTTTTATAGGTGTAACGTCTGAGGCCATCCTTTTTATAAAAAGTGTGTCGCTCGTTTACCTCACTCCACGACCAGTCATATTTTTCGATGATGCCTTTATCGTTTTCAGTCATGTGCCACTCCTTTTTTTAAACCACAGATTCACACAGATGAACTCAGATTTATCTCTGTTTATCCGTGTCCATCGGTGGTTAAAATTGATTGTCGCCGTTCTTTCAGTCGTTCAGACATTGCCCAGCGTTTATGCCCAGCCCAAACCAGATGGTCATCAACCTGGCCGAAGAACATGGCGATGTTGCGAGGCCGACCCCGCAAATAATCGTCTCGTGACCGGCAAAAACTCACATAGGCGATGAGCAGAGTGTTGAAATCGATCACGTTCTCAGAGAAAAATGTTTTAATCTTTTCCAGATCCTTCTCAATATTTTTATTCAACAGGGGGAGGTGGTGAATCTTGTTGTGAACCCGTGACGCTAATTCCCAAAACAGTTCAGCTTCCGTTTCCAAACTGTCCCCCCTCTCCCTTAAAGAATCTAAAACAGAAAATCTTTTTAAAAGACTCTTATCCGATGGGCCACAGGTTGCACCTGTCGGCTGTTTTTCCTTTTTAAATCCATCGCTTGAAGAAGTGCTGTTCTCTGCACCTGTTACAACGTCCTGCACTTCACTGTCTGGCATCTGGCCCATCTCTCCCTCTGATCTGGCACTTCTCTCACCTTCAACTGGCACTTCTGTTTTAGGCAAAAAAACAGCATGAGGGGCCACTTCCTGCACTTCAAGTGGTGCCGGGTTCAGCACTTCTTCAATGACTTCTTGCCGACCCTCAACCGGTTCATGGGTCTCGGTTCTTTCTGGCTCCCGGCCATCCGGGGAAGTGTCGGAACTGGCACTTCTCTTTTTATGCCGAACGCCCAGTGGAACAACATGAATCCCCATCGATTGAGCAAACCTCGTTACTTCGACATAACCGTTTTTCTTCAATTTTCGCATCCACTCCTTGAGAGTCCGCACAGGCACCCCCGTGTCCTCGTATATGGTTTGATACTTCCTGCCGATATAACGCTTTTCATCGTCCATCCAGGTCACCAGATAGAGATATAGCTGCATGGCATTGGGACCAATCCCGCGAACCGCGTCCCAGTGCTCCGGGTCCTGTAGTTGGTTGTCTACTTTTTGCCAACCTTTTTTAATTCTCATTCCATTCCATCAGCCAAACATCGGTGTCAGTTCAGTGCTGTTCTTCAAATACAGCGGGTGACCCGGTTCGCCCGTCGCTTCATTTCGGTGCAGGGAGAACAGTTTCGTCATGCACCCGTTTTTCACCAGCATCTGCTGAACCTGGTACGACCGACCATCATGCGTTCCGTCATTCCCCCAGGCACAAACAATTAAATGCGCCCGCTGGCAAATCTTCAGAATCACACGGTCGTTATCCGGTCCGATCGGTTCCTTCACCAGCTTCATCAGTTTCGGATCCGTGGACCGGTAAGCAAAAAGGTTCAGCACATAAAGTCCACCCCAGCCCCATTGTCGGGCCCAGTTCTCGCACTTCGCCACCGTGCGATCGTTCACCGTCTCATCTGCCGTTGAGGGGTTGAGCATCAAGAACACCCCATGCCGTTGAGCAGGGTCCCACCGCCGCCATAAAAGATAACGATAGATCCTGTCAGCCGAGAACATCGCCCCTCGAGTAGGATCTCTGAATAAACGAACCTGGCAACGTGACGTTGCATCCAATGAACGACTCGCGGCAGATTGTTTATTGTCATGCTGAGGCTCTCGAAGCATCATTCCCCCGACTTGATCAACACACCACCGGCATGTTCTTTCAGGTTGATGACTATCGGTGCGTCTCTGTAGTCCCATATTTTTTCTTGACCCGCTCGGTCGGCTCGGCCACTCAAAAGATAGAGGATGCACAGATCGGTGTTCATTTCGATCGAGAGCAAAGTATCCGCCGAGGGCAGAGACTTTTCGTTTTCAATATCCGACAAGCTTCCTTGAGACACCCCCAGCACTGCCGACAGTTCCTTCAGCTTCAGGCCTTTTCTTTTGCGCCACTGGCGCAGACGGTTGCCCAGCCCCTTGACCTTGACCGGTCCCGATGGTTTGGTTTCAGCGTTCATAAAGTTTCTCCATTAAGGTTTAGTCAACCACCGATAAACACAGATCAAATCTGATAAGTTCGGTTTTAAATCTCTGTTCATCGGTGTCCATCTGTGGTTACTCAGGTTCGGTAGTGCCCGACCGGATGTGATGACCTCTTCATTAGCTTTCATGCCCCGAAGGGGTATAAATCACAAACAAGATGGCCATGACGACAATGAGCTCAGTGAATCCGATCACGGCGCCACCGCCGTGGTGTTTTCTTTCTCCGCCCTGACCTCATCGTATTTAGATATCCCCCAGACAATGGCGTAGAGGCACCAGATATACCGATAGGTGTATTCGTTCGTACCCCCGCCATCGAAGAAATCTAGAAAGATGAAAGAAGGCTCTTCTTCTGACACGAAATCTTGAATTTTTCTATAAGCTCTGTTCTCTTGATCAAAGTCCCCATCGAGATAACACAAAACACTTTCTTCAACTTCCTTCCAGATACGCTCCTGAAGAATCTCATCGTACTCACACCGTTCAAGGTGGTCTCTAGCCCGCTCCTTAAACCTTTCAGGCGAGAACTTTTGAAAACCGCTCACCTTGTCACTGCAGAGCAACTTTTCACCCCAGTAATCTGGATTGATCGACAGCCCGATATTCTTATCTTTGGTGTGGTTGTTCCTGAAAAAGCCGAACATATCTTCAACACGTTCGAAAACATAGGTGCCCATATCGCCGGTGAAGCATAGGTGCCCCGGCCAAGTGATCAAATCAAAATACATGTTGCTATCTTTAGGCTGCCTGAACCGGATATGGCGATAGGCCCTTTCATCATCATCACGGATGATGATGGCCTTGTGATCCTTCACGTTTTTTAAAAACTGTTCTTCCGAGCATGGCCGTTCTTTCATGATTTCACCTCCGCCACGGCTTTCAGTTCATCGTATTTAGATATCCCCCAGACAATGGCGTACAGGCACCAGATGTAAGAGAACGTGAACGCTTCACAATCAGCCTCCCAGTCATAGATCCTGTGCCCATAGCTTGACTTGAAACTATATGCTTGATGAAAGGCCACTTCGCGCACGTCGGCGTAGTCCAGGATCTCCTCTTTGAGTTCCCGCCACACCACACCTTTTTGCTTTGGTGATTCATATTCCCAATTAGTTTCATAGTGATCCTTGATGGCGGCGCGGAAACTTACCTCGGAAAATTCCTGGAAGCCGCCAATCTTGCAAATGCTTTTTAGTTTCTGTCCCCAATATCCAGGGTTGATGGATAACTCTTTATTCCCGACAGGATAGATTCTTCCCTCCTCCATCCTGAAAAACTCGAACATGTCCGGGAGTCGCGAAAAAACATAACAACCGAGATCCCCCGTGATAGACAAGAACCCCGGCCAGGTGATGAGGTCAAACCCATAACAAATGGTGCCCGGTTTTCTGAATTTCAAATGCCGACCATTTTCAGAATCATGGACCACAGTTAGTTCATGCTCTTTGACATCATTCAAAAACCGTTCTTCCGTGCAGTGGCTTAAGTTCATCCTTTCACCTCACTTTTATTTGTGGCGGGGAATTCACTATGCTCAATGCCGTCAATCAACCGGCCAGCGGTTTGTTTATTGGTTTTGCGCAACAAAACATCGCTATCGCAAATGGGAAACAAGGCTGGGGCATTTAGCCCTTTCTGCCGGTTCATTAAGACATGGCCATCCTCACTGAGAACGATGCCGCCACCCTTCTGCCAATCGTCATAACCGATCTGCTTAAAAACCCCGTTCTGCTTATGAAAATATTTGGTTTTATATTTTTCGCATTGGTCGCGGATGCTGCGAAACCAGTCAGGATGTGCGGGCCTTGCCCCCTCCCCCGTCTCACCACCGGTGATCACCCAGTCGAGGCCATCCAAATATTCGGGAAGCATGTATTCACCTTCACCGTCACATATCTCACAAGGCCGGTGGATCTCTTCTTTATCGAGACACACGCATGCGCATTCACCGCAATCATGAAAACCCCCGTCACCGCCACAGTTCCAGCATGACGTTCCTTGTTCTTCATATTCCGGATTAGATCGCGGCAACCATGCCGCAAGGTCCACCGGCCCGGTCATCGGCTCGAGGCTCACACCCCGCACTACGGCCGGACATTCCAAAAGGATCGGCACATTCCGGTCAATATCGTCCTGATTGGATCCTGAAACCATCAGCCAGACATTGGGTAGTGCCCCACCCATGCGGTAATCTGAAAAATGTTTATGGAATTTCTGGTAATTTTTAAGCCGCAGAACCCTTTCAATCGTGGGATCATCGCCATTAGCAAACCCATTCAAATACTCGAGCATCTGCGGTGGACGTTTGGTCAGCACTATGAACGTGTGTTTTGAGGCTATTGCCATCACAGCAAACACCTGGTCGATCAGTTCAAGAGGTATTGATGGATGAAACAAATCCATCATCGAGCAGACAAAAACCTTCTTCGGTTCACGCCACCCGAGCGGTTGTTTGAGCGTGTCTTCATCGATGAAGAACTCGATATCGTTGAGCGATTCTTTTTTGTAAGGGAGCTCTATGCCAAAGTTGTCGCCGAACCGACTCTGCATGGCATGGCTGTAACAAAATTTGCAACCGGTCGCGATCATCGTGCAGTGGTGCCCGACCTTGCCGGTCGATATCTGCCGGGCACGGATCGGGTTCCAGCTAAAGTCAGTCCACTCAATTTTTGTTTTTGACATTTAACACTTCCTTTCTTAACCACCGATAAACACAGATGAACAGAGATTAAAAACGCACTTATCAGATTTGATCCGTGTTCATCTGTGGTTCCACCTAACGGGCTTACCATCATGCTCGGTTTCTTTAAACAGAAGAGCAGGCACCGCAAGAACCAGCGAGAACAAAAGCATGATGATCATTCCCCCTAGAAACATGAAGCACTCACCGATCTCAAAAAACCGCGCCCAGATATTCCAGAATAAATTTTTGATCATGAGTAAACCCCTGGTTGTCAATCACCCCAGCCCTCTTTAAAAAGAGGGAGCCTTTCGGTCCCCCCTTCCACGAAGTACCCGTTCCGGGCATGAAAGCCCCGGTCGAACACCACAGGGGTTAGGGGGATTTGGTTCTACGGTTCGCCATTTCTAAAAGCACATCCGCATGGCATGGCTGATCTAAGGGACACCAGCAGGCCAGGTTCTTGCCTTTGAGTTCTGGCAATCTTTTTATCAATTCAATTCTTAAGGCTATTAGGGTCATGGCGTTAATCCCGAACTGTTCAGCTATTTTTGATTGAGGCATTTTCATAAACTGCCGGAATTTTCTGACCGCCTTCAACCTGTTATTGCCCTCGACCTTGAACGGGTTGCCCCATACGCTGGGCCTGCCGACATTGACCGTGTTCTCCGGCATGCGCCAGCCTTTGGAGCGTTTGCGTTGAACTCTGACAGGCTTGTTCATATTGAACCTATATATTTAGGTCCAAAATTTGGCCACCCAGAACCCCCGAATATCTCTTCATGCACATACTTTTTGGAAAAGGGTAAATTCCGACCGCCTTCAAACTCGTGGTTTCTTATTATTTGATCGACCAGTCCGCGCCACTGAACACGACGTAAAAGGTTCACCGCAATATCCATACCTGAAGCCTCGACACCTTCAACAACTTCCTGACCGAGAAGTTCTTTCAGATCCTTGCGCTCACATGCCTCTGTTACTGGCGTCACAATGACCGAACAAGCGGTTTTAGACTTCACCCACAACAAACCCCAATCGGTACCTGTTAGATCGTCTGGATTGATCACATTTTTTTCGCAAAGATAATATCTGTGATGCGCCATCCGGTGCCCTGACTTCCGCGACTTCTTGCGCTTGTCAGCCAGAAAATCCGATCGGCTGGCCTTGCATTCAATCTCAAGCGTTTCCATGTTTCTGCGGAATCCATAAACATCGGGGATCTGTGTTGAGTAAATGGTTTTAAATTCTGGTACGGCAAACACACACTTACCCGCAGCCAACGCCCACTTGCACCCACGCTCAACCAACTCGGCATGTGACAAACTGCCCTTTTGAACAATGACGGCTGGTAATGTCAATTGGGCTTGGCTCATTTCATTAACTCCAGGCATTTTTTACAGGTCACCGCTTCATCACGATTAGTCCAACTCTCTTTTTTCAGGTTTAGTGCCTTCGGGACTTCGGCGCATAGTGGTGACACATCCCCGTTTTGTGAAACCAATTTCGCCCGGTGGATTTCTTTTTCTTCACTCACATCTATTCCCCCTCACCTAGCCTCTCCCTCCAGGGGAGAGGTATTATTCATTGCCCCGGTGCTGCCCGGTCCCACTAGGTACCGAAAAGGCTTGAGTATTTATTAAGTGACAACACCGGAGCAAAACATTAAATTCGTGTGGGATGGCACCACCCACTCCCACGGCAGTTAGTTCGGACGGTTACTGGCAATTAGCGGGTTTCAAATGTCACAGGATATAAATCTACTCCGCTCAACTGCTTTCACCTCCCGCGGTGCCTGCAGGGGACTTCTCTTCTTCTGAATCCTTACCCCCAAGCGGCATGATCACGGCCTCGGCTTTATTGCCGTCATAGTCCTCAGTCGTTACTATCAACGCCTTGACCTCGCCTGATGTATCGATGTGAAGCGTCACGCCACAACTGTCCTGATATTTTTCAAAGACTGTGCAGATTTCCTTCAAATATTTTGCCGAGATCATCAGCTTGAAAAACACTGAATAATCTGGGA
>Ga0316189_10000283_pt1 | contig 50165 bp, 44 predicted proteins | sample LowCovwburrow_MG_FD_204930 | JGI IMG/M metagenome (GOLD analysis project Ga0316189, IMG submission 204930) | Coastal sediment microbial communities from Maine, United States - Lowes Cove worm burrow | ecosystem: Environmental > Aquatic > Marine > Coastal > Sediment | place: USA: Maine... | reverse complement strand
ATAGGTATAAACTATCGTAAAGTTTACCCTAAGTATTCTTTGTGATTTGATTGGCGTCCCGTAGGGGAGTCGAACCCCTGTAACCAGCGTGAAAGGCTGATATCCTAGGCCTCTAGATGAACGGGACATGACTGATTTATAACGAAAAACCCGGGACTGCTCCACCCGGGTTGCCCTTCACCAGTTTGGTGGAGCCAGACGGGATCGAACCGTCGACCTCAACACTGCCAGTGTTGCGCTCTCCCAGCTGAGCTATGGCCCCGAAAACAAGACGCGAATAGTAGTGTAACCGGCGTTTTTTGTCTACTTTTTTTCCGACCGTTGATCAGCGTCCTTGCTGTTCGATTTTCGCCCAGGAGTCCCTCAGGCTAACCGTCCGATTGAATACCAGTCTGTCTTCGGTCGAGTGTCTGCTGTCGACACAGAAATAGCCCTCACGCTCAAACTGAAAATGGTCTCCAGGCCGCGCTTTTATCAGACTGGGTTCCACTACCGCGTGACTAAGGGTATGCAGGGAATCCGGGTTAAGGTGCTCCAGAAAGGAACTGACCGCCCGGTCTCCATCGGGATTCGGGTGTTTGAATAGCCGATCATAAAGCCGCACCTCGGCTTTCAGCCCTCGCTCCGCGGATACCCAGTGAATCACTCCCTTTACCTTCCGCCCTTCCGGATTTACTCCAAGGGTCAAGGGATCGTAACTGCACCTGAGCTCGATGATCTCTCCATGCTCATCTTTTATCACTCGTTCGCACTTGATCACGTAGGCGTTTCGCAACCTGACTTCCCCACCCAGCACCAGCCGTTTGTATTTGCCTGGGGCCTGCTCCCTAAAATCAGCATGATCGATATAGATCTCCCGGGTAAACAGCAGCTTGCGCCGGCCCATGGCCTCAATCTTGGGGTGGTTGGGAGCCTCCAACTCTTCCACTTCTCCTGTGGGATAGTTCTCGATCACAACCTTCACCGGTTGCAGTACTGCCATTGCGCGGGGCGCATTGCGGTCCAGATCCTCACGAATGCAGGCCTCCAGCATACCCATTTCCACCGAGTTGTCCGCCTTGGTAACACCGATCCGGTCACTGAATTCCCGCATAGCGGCTGGCGTGTAGCCGCGCCGGCGCAGACCGGCGATAGTCGGCATCCTCGGGTCATCCCAATCCTCTACATATCCTTCATCGACCAGTTGGGTCAGCTTACGCTTGCTCACCACCGTGTACTGTAGATTGAGGCGGGAGAATTCGATCTGCTGTGGATGGCAGTCAATGGTGATGTTATCAAGGGTCCAGTCGTAAAGCGGTCTGTGATCCTCGAATTCCAGGGTACAGATGGAGTGGGTGATACCCTCCAGGGCATCCGATATGGGATGGGTAAAATCATACATGGGATAGATACACCACTCCTCTCCGGTCTGATGGTGTATCACTCCACGTCGGATCCGGTAGAGGGTGGGATCGCGCAGGTTCATATTCGGCGAAGCCATATCGATCCTGGCGCGCAGGACCCGAGAGCCATCCTCAAACTCCCCGGCACGCATGCGGCGGAACAGGTTCAAGTTCTCGTCTATGGATCGACTGCGGTAGGGACTCTCCCGCCCCGGCTCGGTCAGGGTACCTCGATAGGCGCGCACCTCTTCCGCGCTGAGATCACAGATGTAGGCCTTCCCCTTTTCTATCAGTTCCACAGCAAAGCCATAGAGTGCCTCGAAATAGTCGGAGGCATAGAACAGCCGCTCCTGCCAGTCGAAACCAAGCCAGCGTACGTCCTCTATGATGGAGTTGACGTACTCCACGTTCTCCTTGTGCGGGTTGGTATCGTCAAATCTGAGGTTACAAAGCCCCCCTGGATAATCACGCGCGATCCCGAAATTCAGGCAGATCGACTTGGCATGTCCGATATGCAGATAGCCGTTGGGTTCGGGTGGGAAACGGGTGTGCACCCGTCCACCGTGTTTCCCCGTCTGCTGATCCTGATCGATGATCTGACGAATGAAGTTGGTCGGCAGGATTTTCTCTTGTTCTGTCATATTTTGGATACGCCCGGTATGGTTTCGATCTGTATCGGATAATACTAACTTTGTTCAGGAAGTATCCTTACAGCAAATAAAGCCAGTGTCATTCCGACGTATGCCGGAAGCCTTTATCCAGCGGAGTTTCATGGAAATCGAGACAGGATCAAATCTGTCACAGGCCCAGCCAGGAGGGCTGAAATGCTCTGCTCAGGCCTGCTGCTCCTCACGCCTGCGGATAAACTCCAGGGCCATGTCGATACGCCGCAGGCAGGCCTCTTTGCCGACCATATAGAGCGTAACATCTATTCCCGGAGAGGCGGCACGGCCCACCACCGCCACCCGCAGGGGTTGCGCCACCTTTCCCATCTTCAGTTCCAGGGCCTCCGACACCTCGTCGACCAGTGCGTGCAGGGCCTCCGGAATCCACTCCTGCTGCTCGGCCAGCGCCTGTCTCATCCGCTCCAACGGCAACCTCGCCGCTGGCCGCAGATGCTTCTTGGCCGCAGCCGGGTCAAACTGGTCAAAATCCTGGTAGATAAAGGCGCTGATCTCGGCCATCTCCACCAGCGTTTTGGCCCTTTCCTGCTGGGCCTTGACCACCTCCACCAGTTCCGGGCCTTCGGTGGGATCGATGCCGAGGCGCCCTAGATGGGGGCTGAGCAGGTGCGCAATGTGCAGCGGGTCACTTTGCTTTATGTAATGCTGGTTCAGCCACAGCAGTTTTTCGGTATTGAACGTGGAGGGGGCCTTGTTGACCTTTTCCAGATCGAACAACCGTATCATCTCCTCCACGGAGAACACCTCCTGGTCACCGTAAGACCAACCGAGACGTACCAGATAATTGAGCAACGCCTCCGGCAGAAATCCATCCTCCATATACTGCATGACGCTGACTGCGCCGTGGCGTTTGGACAATCTTGCGCCGTCATCCCCCAGGATCATTGGAAGATGGGCATATTTCGGCGGCTCTTTTCCCATCGCGCGAAGGATGTTGATCTGACGGGGTGTGTTATTGATATGGTCATCACCGCGTATGACGTGGGTGATCTGCATATCACTGTCATCCACTACCACGGTCAAGTTATAAGTGGGTGAAGCATCGGTTCTACGAATGACCAGGTCATCGAGTTCCTCGTTGCTGATCGCCACCTTCCCCCGCACCATGTCGTCGACCACCACCATGCCGTCAACAGGATTGCGGAAACGCACCACGTGGGGTTCATTCGGATCCACCTTTCGCTGACGACAATGGCCGTCATATTTCGGCTTCCCTCCATGCTTCATCGCCTCGTCGCGCAGGGCGTCGATGCGTTCCCTGGAACAATTGCAGCGATAGGCGAGACCCTTATCCAGCAGTTCATCGATAACCTGGTTGTAGCGGTCGAAACGACTGGTCTGGTAAAAAGGGCCTTCGTCGTATTCGAGCCCAAGCCAGGTCATTCCCTCCAAAATCGCGTTCACTGACTCGGCTGTGGAACGCTCCAGGTCGGTGTCCTCTATGCGCAACACAAAGGCACCACCGTGCTTACGCGCGAAGAGCCAGGAGAAGAGCGCGGTGCGAACACCACCGACATGCAGATAACCGGTTGGACTGGGAGCAAAACGGGTGCGAATGGTCATGGTTCTGGATGGCTCTGATCCCCGACTAAAATGAGGCGATTATTCTAGCAGAGCCCGAACCTACCCGCATAAACAATTGACCAGGGAAACCTGAAGCTCTAGAATTTTCCGGTCGACCACTTCGGGGCGCGTAGCTCAGTGGTAGAGCGCAGTCTTCACATGGCTGATGTCGCTGGTTCAATCCCAGCCGCGCCCACCAACAAAAAAGGCGCTCTGGGCAATTTCGGAGTGCCTTTTTCTTTGATGAACTCGCCCGAACACCCTCTGCGGCAATATTCTGCTCAACTTTCGGCAAAAAATCGACTTTGATTCTGCCCGGCCTGCTTGGCCCGATACATGGCCGTATCTGCGTTTCTGAGCAGTTCCCGGGGATCTTTACCGTCATCCGGAAAATAAGTGATACCGATGCTGACCGTAACATCGAATCGAAGGTGATCGATCGCTATCGGTTCCAGAAACAGATCATGAATCTTTCCCGCCAGATAAGTGGAGTGTTCCAATCTTTCCAGGGCCTGGAGGATGACCAGAAACTCATCCCCGCCGATGCGCGCTATAGTATCCGTCTCTCTGACACAGTCTCGAAGTCGCGCTGCAACGGCGACAAGCAATCGGTCGCCTGTTTCATGACCATACTGGTCATTGATCTCCTTGAAACCATCCAGATCCAGATACATCAAGGCCCCCTTGAGATTCTCCCGCTTGCTGCGGGCCACCGCCTGTTTCAACCGGTCTAAAGCGAGCAAGCGATTGGGAAGCCCGGTAAGGCTGTCGTGATTGGCCTGATGGATAAGTCTCCTCTCCTGCTCCTTGCGTATCGTAATATCATCCTGTATCGCCAGGTAGTGGGTAATGGCACCATCACTGGTTACAATCGGGGTAATGGTGACGTAATCCCAAAAATAATCGCCGCCCTTCCTGCGGTTGAGCAATTCACCACGCCACACGCGTCCCGTGCTGATGGTAGACCAAAGATCGTCGAACAATTCCGACGGCGTCTGATCTGACTTCAGGATGCTCATGTTCTGGCCGACGACTTCCTCTGACAGATAGCCCGTTACCTCTGTGAATTTTCTGTTCACATAGTCAACCTTGCCTTGCCTATCCGTGATCACCACGGCACTGGCGCTCTGCTCCACGGCGAGGGAAAAGACCCGCAACTGCTCCGCGGTCTGGCGTGCTTCCTCGGTCCGCAGCATGAGTTCCCGGGTCCTCTCGGCCACCAGATCTTCCAGATGCTCACGATACTTGCGATTTTCCCGCCGCAGCCTGGCACGCTCCAGCGCCCGGCTCACCGCATGGGCAAGGGCACCCATATCCTGGACCGGTTTTATCAGGTAGTCCCAGGCCCCGAGGCGCAGGGCCTCTACCGAATCGCTCAGCGTCCCCATGCCGGAAATCACGATGACGGGTGTCTCGGGAGATTCTCCAGTCACCTGTTCCAGAACCTCCAGGCCATTTACTTCGGGCATGCGCAGATCTACCAGAATCAGATCCACCGGCTCCTGGCGGAATATATCGAGACCTGTTCTGCCATTGCTCGCCGCAAACACCTGGTAACCAATATCTTCGAGATAAGCCTGAAAAGAGATCCTGACCGACTCATCATCGTCGATCAAAAGCAGTTTTTTTTCCTCCGATGGAATCTGCTCGGACATCAGACACTTCTCTCGATCGGCAGACTGATAGTAAACAGACTTCCTTTTCCCGGTGCCGACTGCACCGTCATCTCACCGTTGTGGCCGTCCTTGATGATAAAATAAGACACAGAGAGCCCCAAACCGGTGCCGAGGCCAACCGGCTTGGTTGTAAAAAAAGGCTCCATCACCCGCGAGCAGACCTCTTCCTTCATACCTGGTCCATTGTCTTCTACGTCGATGACTGCATTCCTCCCCTCTCTCCTGGTGCGCAGCATTATTCTGGGGGGCTGTACCGCATCCTTTTGGTCATTCATTGCCTGAGCCGCATTGCGCAAAAGATTCAGAATAACCTGCTCGATTTCCGAGGCTATACAATAGGCCGGCGGCAGGTCCGCTGCATATTCCTTTATCACCTCGACGTGACGAAAGTCATAACGTTTTTTCAAATCGTAATCGATAGACGCAAGCTCTATCGCGCGATCCAGTATCCCGTTCAGACTGCAGGGCTGTTTTTCGACATTGCCGTAGCGACTGAACTGCAGCATATTGGCAACGATATTGGCCGCCCTCTTCCCAGCATCCTCCATGCCGTCCAGAAACTGCAGGATCTGACGCTGCTCCAGATAATTGCGGATGGAGGAAAGATCGACACCACAGTCTCGCGCCACCTGCAGATTCTTGTCCAAATCGGGCGATAATCGTCGGCAAACATTCTGTAGTCCCTGAAGTATGCCACCCAGTGGATTGTTTATCTCATGCGCCATTCCGGCCGCGAGCCCTCCAATCGATACCATTTTTTCGGTCTGCACCATCATCTCTTCTACGCGTACCTGGTCGGTCACATCATCGATTCTGATCACCGCACCAGAGGCGCCGTTCATAGTCAGCGGGTAGATCATGACATCTGAGTATCTCTTCTCTTTCCCATGGAAATTGACGTAACGCGGGACTCGTTGAGACACCCGGTCTCGAACTGCCATCCTCACTTTCTCCATCTGGGTAGAGAGCATTGGCAATATCTCAGCCACGGGTTTCCCCTTGGCTACCTGCTCGTCGATGCCGGTCACCCTTTGCGCTTCCAGATTCCAATGGGTGATCTTTCCCTGTTCGTCAGTGCCCATCATCATCGATGGCATAGAATTGACTATATTCTGCAGAAACAACCGAATACGACCGGCTTCCTCGTCGGCCCGGTCGCGATGGACAACGGCATGATTAAGCTCCTCGTTCGCCTTGCTCAATTGCACCAGATTCCGATTGCGTTCTCGTTCAAAATGATAAAACAGCCAGCCGACAACCAGTGTAATCAGAAAAATCAGCGTGAGCAGACCGCTCTGGATGGAGTGAAAATGTTTCAAATCCGTCTTAAGGAGCGCGTGGAAATAAGCTTCCACTTCATCGGCCTGCTGGATAAAACGTTTAAAGGCGGCGTCGTACTGCTGATCTATCGCGGTACCTGGACCCGCATTCCGATGGGCTGCGAACCGCTGCCGGGTCAACCCCCGGAACTGCTCAAGCAACTGTCGAACCTGCTCAATCTTCCGAAGTAAGGAGGGATTATCCAACGGAATAAACTTCGATCCACTGTTCTCCCCACCCTCTAACATGGCTATGGCATACCAGTCAGCCCGTTCGAGGTGGCTCCATACTGTATCTATGTCCTCGTTCCGGTCGCCGCTCAGAATCTCCTCGAACCAGAGGTGAGCCCTGGTTGCTTCCAGTTTGATTTCCATGACGGCATCGGCCAGGGGTGTATACACCGCACTCATACGATAGCCGGTATAATAGCTGAAACCTGCTGCCATCAATGCAATCAAGCCGGTCGTGACCACCAGCAGCAACATCCTCAGTGGCGCATGTTTCCCCAAAATCATCCAGCGTTTCCCTCTATTGCCACACCTTGATACCGTCGTTTCTCGCCTCACACGGGAACAATGTATTAAAAGTAAGGGGAAATCACCATAGCCGAGGGATGCGCCGGCCTCAACCCTACGATGGCCGGCTAAAAATGCATATTCAAGATCAGGGGGCTTGATAGACCTCGGTATCAGGATGGAAGGCATACCAGGCAAACCAGAAGGCAATGAGGGTGGGTATCTCTTTTCCGTTCTCCCCCACAATCGACGCGCTCTGGCCATTCGGCCGGTAGCGGACAGTAAGCTCCCGACCGTTGAAGCGATCTTTCACTTCCTCCGCCCCCTTGCTCAACTCAGCGAAGGGGTATGCCTTGAAGCGACCGTCGAGTTCGAGCCCCATCACCCGCTCCTTTGGATGATAGCGCGGATCTTTGTCTGCTACCGGGAACCAGACACCCTTACTGTCCTGATACCCGGCGTAGGGATCCTTCCCGTAATCCCTTTGAAAACCTGTTTTTCTGGAGAGCACCAGGGTGTTTGGGTAATCCGATCTCCACTCCGCCCAGTTGGTATGGGCCAGCGGCAGCATCTTGAGCCTGGTCCCCTTCATTGGACCGGATACTGCAGTGGATAGCATCTGGGACCAGAGGGATTGTGTCTCCCGATCATAGAGCAGAACATCGCTATTATAGAGCAGGCCTGAAACACCGAAGCCGGCCTCCATTCCATCCAGCAAGGCCTTATAGGCAACGCCGCTGCCACAAAGCGGACAATAGGTAACCACCACCGGCTCAGTCCCGAAGCGGTCGTTGATGATCTCGTGCCAGTTCAGGATGGCGATGGGATAGGCCTTGATAACGCCCCCCCGGACCAGACCCAGTACGCGATCCTGTGGCCGCATATCAGCAGCTTCTGCGACGCTTATAAACCGGGGTTTATCGATCGACGGGATTCCATCCCTCGGCGGTCCGCCCGAGTGGATATCATCCACTGGTATCAAGGCATCATTCTCTATATTAAAACCATTAATAGTACGCGCGAACCCGGAGTCGAACAGCAACAGAGAGACTAGTCCGGCGACCATCAAGGCATGGGGGCTCATACTATTGACTCATTGATCCCAATCGAAATTAGAGGTAGACAGGAAACGAAATATCTACCCGGCATTTTCACTAAATGACCCGAATTAGTTGGAAATCATTTCATGCAGGCTTGATGCTGCTGCGCTCAAAATCTCTTACTGGTCGGATGCGGGACGAAAATTCGGGCAGAAGACCCGCCCAACAGCACCAACTGAATTGCTGAAGGGTAGTTCGAAAAATCCCTTCCATGGGATTTTTCGATACGGCAATCGAAACGCGCGATTTTCGATCGCCTTCATTTTCATACGCTTACGCGCACGAAAATAGTGGCGCATCTCTGCACCACACGGGCACCTCAAATTTTTCGAGGTGCCCTGAATTCAAAAACGACCACTGAGAAAACACAGCCGAGGGACCCCATTTTCAATACGGACCCTGCTGGCCGCCGCATAGGGCACCTCCATACGGAACAGATTGGCCGCCGGCATACCCAGCACGTAGGCAACGAGCATGCGGATCACCGCGCCATGGGCAACCAGTAATATATGCCGCCCCTGGTGTGAACTCTCCATCTCCCTCCACGCCTCTGTAACCCGGCCCTGAAACTGCTGAAACGGCTCTCCCCCTGGTGGTGGGTAGGCACCTGGGTCGTCCCAGAAACGGACGACTGCCTCCGACTGCGAATCGCACAGACGGGATGGTTCAGCCCCTTCCCATTGGCCAAATCCGATTTCCCGGAAGCGCCCATCCAACTGCACCGGTATTCCCTGTTCGGAACCAAGTTCCTGCGCAAAATGAAGACAGCGGGCAAGCGGTGACGTGACGATCAGCTGCCAGGGACGCTGCTCTCCCGCCGCTGCACGCATCTGTGCCCAGCCAGTTTCACTCAAAGGATCATCCTGCCAACCACGGATCCGGACTCCCCCTTCCGGCTCTCCATGACGCATCAGGTCTATGATTGTCGTTTCCCCCTGCATGATTGACTCCGAACTTCTACCGTGTCCTATAACTACCTGAAAACAGATCATTATAACCACTACTAAGAATTTTCGGGACTAACCGCCACAGACCATCGGCCAGGCACTTCGACAAACAGGAGTCAGTGGATCAGTAACCTGGAAAACTGACTGGAACATGCCAAGGTAGATTGATCTGTCGCCAAAAAAGTTTGCCATTTACCGAAAAATAGGCTAGTTACAGTCTAAAAAAGTCCATAAAAAATAAAAGGTGGGTAGATGATTATTTTTATTCGGGAGATTCCAGAAACAGCCAGCCAGAAGGAATTGGGAGATTTTATTTCAGGGGGCCTGAATCGCATGAGGTTGCTGCCATTTTCCAGGCGACGAAAAGTGGAAAAGTGCGATATCCTCAGAATCAAGGATCTAGATACGGATCGAGTGGAATATCATGGGCTCGCCTATCTGGATGACGAACGGGCAGCCAAGGCACTGATCAAACAATTGAATGGCGCCGCCCTGAACGGCAAGAAGGTCGATGTCAGAAGCTATTATAAACGTTCCGTCGACAGGGACCGACGACGGCCCGGGCGTCAGATGACGAACCTTGCCATCCTGAATCGGCGCCAGGGAGACCGACGGCGAGGCAACATTCTGGTTGAAACGCTGCACGGTTCCCGTCCGGCTTTATTACCTGATGCTAACTCGTTAACTTTCTGATAGACAAATCGCCCTGTTTACAATCGTGCCTCAAACGATATCTACCGTTCCGGGTTGTCAGACCCGATTGCGATACCACCCGGAAATACTGCTTCCATAGCTGGATTTATTGAAAAATACAGCGCGACTATCCAGCGACATACAGCCATTGACAACGACATCTGTTTCCCGAAATCAGCAAAAAAGCTAGTATTGGTTAACACAGTCGGGAACTTTGACTGACACTCGTTTCCAAACCAACCCGATCTATCCATATCATGAAAATTCTCCTTGTTGATGACAAGCTCACCGAGCGGATGGCCATCGCCTCCTGTCTCAAGAAATTAGGGCACGATGTCGCATGCGGTGAGAACGGACGGGAAGCCGTCGAAATGTATAGCGAACAGAAACCGGACCTGGTGATTATGGATATCGCGATCCCAATTATGAACGGTCACGATGCCGCCCGCAGGATAAGGGCGTCCGACCATAACGATTGGGTCCCCATCATCTTTCTCGGTACCGGGCCTGGCGACATTAACGCAGCCGCGGCCGCCGCTGGTGACGACTATATGATGAAACCGGTGAACGATGAGCTACTCACCGCAAAAATGGCGGCTATGCAGCGCATCGCGGCCCTGCGTCATAGATTCATCGCGCTGTCCTGCGAACTGAAAAGCGCCAGTGGCGAAGTCGCTCAGCTGAAGGAAACGGACGATTTGACCGGGATAGCCAACCGCCGATATCTGGAACAGCATCTGGAACAGGAGAGTGTGCGTTGCGCCCGCTACAACCAGCCGCTCTCCCTGATCATGGCCGATCTGGACCATTTCAAAGTCTACAACGACCACTACGGCCACCAGGCTGCGGACAGCTGTTTGAAAAAGGTAGCGCATACCCTGCGCGGGGCGCTCAAACGGCCCGCCGACCTGGTCGGCCGTTACGACGGCCAGGTATTCTGTATGGTGCTCCCGGATACCCCGTTGGAGGGTGCCTCCCATCTGGCGGAAAAATTGCGCGGCGTAATTGAACAACTCGCCATTCCTAACGAGAAAAGCACAACTGCAGCGCATATCACCATCAGCCTGGGTATCGCATCAGGGATGCCTGAACCCGGGGCCTCGATGCAATGGCTTCTGAGCGATGCAGACAGAGCACTCTATGAGGCCAAGCAGATGGGCAGGAATCGGGTTGTCCTTTCCGAGTACTAGTGTACGGCAGGTACACGGCGCTCAGTGCACCTGGTCCTGCGAAAAATGGCCTCCATCGATAAATATCCGCATCTTGTTAACAGGCCCTGGTTGGTTCCCTTTCAGCGCCTTTACATCTATAATAGAACATGGATAGAACAGGATGGATGCTATGAAATGCACGCTTACCCGCCGTCAGCAGGAAATCTATGATTATTTGCAGGAGCACAACGATGATTTTGACCATCCACCCACTTTGGATGAGCTGTGTGCAGCCTTGGGATTGAGTTCCAAGGGATCGCTTCATAAGCAAATTCAGGCGCTTATCGAGGCGGGCCTGGTCGAACCGATGAATAACCAGCGACGTGGGATCCGGCTTACCAGTACGATAGCGCAAGATGCCGGGCAACTACCGCTGTTGGGTTACATTGCCGCCGGCCAGCCAATTGAGGCGATTGAACAGGCAGATCAAGAGCAGATTATGGTTCCGGAGTGGCTGCGTACGCAGCGCCCCTGCTACGTGCTGCAGGTCAAAGGTGATTCCATGATCGAGGAGGGCATCCTGGATGGTGACCATATCGTTGTCGAAGGGAGGACCCACGCACGCAATGGAGAGATTGTAGTGGTGCTGGTGGACGGATCCGATGCGACTCTTAAACGTATCGAGCAAAAGCGGGAATCGGTTGTCCTCCATCCTGCCAACGCAAGTATGAAACCAATGAGTTATTCACCCGACAGGGTAGAGATTCAGGGGGTGCTGGTCGGTCAGATGCGGAGTTATCACTAAGGTATCCGCTGATAGCGCGGTGAAGAATATGATCACTCGTTTCTCTTTCACGATTTTGTTCGCAGTTGCCGCTTTACTCTTTTGCCCGGCGCTGTTTGGCGTAGAAATCGATAGCCGGGTGATAAAGAGCGAAGGCGGGACGGATAAATCCCTTCAGTTGGTTTTTATCGCGAATGATACACCCGACGCGGAGCCGGATTTCACATCCCTGATGGGGGATTTTTACATTCTCCATCGTAGTCGGAATCAGAGTATCAAGACCGTCAACGGCCAGACCAGCCGCACTGTCCGCTGGACCCTGCGACTCCTGCCGAAGCATGCCGTCATCGATAGGATACCCGCCATCCATTTTGGCAGAGACAGCAGCTCGCCGGTTTATCTGAAAGACGTCGGAATTGGTGCGGGCTTCCCGCTGGTAAGAGAAACACCTGGCACGGCACCAATCCGCTATACCCCGCCTCGAGCAGCGGGATTCGAGGCACGACCGCCGGCCGCCCCCCCTGTTCCGGAGCGAGTCGAAGCCCAAGAAGCTGATTTTCTGGTGACGGAACTGATTCTGCTTGGCGGGTTGGGAGGATTTTTTGCTGTCATGATCAAGGGGTACCGGAAGCGCAAGCATGGGCCGGCAACGCCGGCGGGGAAAAAGGTCCCGTCACCACCCGTAGCGGTGATGGAAGCGGAGAAGCCAGAACGACCACTGGCATCCTGGCCCAAAGATCGCAAGGTGACCGGTATCGCCCTGCGAGACCAAACATCGCCGTCAGTCGAGCCGGCCAGGATGACGCAGGGGAAACCGTCTTCGACACCCGCCTCCGCCGATATCCCAGGGGCTGGCATCAGCCGGCCGCCCCCCCTGTCACCACCCGAACCAATGACCGGGCTGGGAGGTGCAAAATCATCCAAGATACCCTACTCCAGCGGTCGCGAACTAACTGCTACCCCGCGGGAAAATCACCCGACGCCAACTGAACAACGGGCCGGTACGGAACGTACAAAACTGCATCAGGCGTGCATCTCCACCGATCCTGAAGTGGCGGGTGCGGCACTGCTGGAGTGGGCCAGCGAACGCTGGCCCGATGCCCCTCCCCACACACTGGGAAGCCTTGCCAGCCAGTTTGCCGGTACCGATGTGGAACGGGAGATTCGACGGCTGGATAAGATCCTCTATTCCCCGGTAAAAAAGGAGTGGCATGGGACTACGCTGTGGCAAGTAATGAAAGGATTTATGGTTGAACAGGAAGTCGCGCCGAAGAAACGGCATCTCTTCGCTACCTTTCATACAAGTTAAGATTACACCAACCAACGACTGACACACGAGGGGAAAAGCGGAGGGTTCTTGCGTATATTCTCGGTGCTGAAATAAACTCCGAAACAATGGAGGTCAGTCGTTAGCGGACGAAAACACCTCGTCGAACTCTTGGATAATGCGCAAAAGTTGTCCTGTCCCCTGCTCCAGACCCCGCTCTTTGATCCATATCTCCACCAAGGGCGCAATCCCGGATTTAGCGGGCAGCGGGAGATCCTGGTCAAGCAGTTGGCGAAGCCGGGGCAGGAAGATCCACTGCAGCCACTCAGATAATTCCAGGGTGTCGTAACAGAAGGGCATAGTGCTTGCCAGCGCCTGCGGCTTGGGCGATCTGCTGGACCAGAGACCTAGAACGCGCATTTCCCGTTCCACTTCTTTCATCAATTCAGGGATCCGCTGGTAAGGGTCGGTCATTGCAGTTCCTCCGGTTATCCTGTCGTCTGAAGGTGTTCCAAATCTGCCGCAGCAATATCCACACTGGAGGCAGCTCAGGAACGAACGTAACGGCTATAATCGAACAGGGGAAGTTAATGCCTGAGATCTTTTTCGGCAACAGCCAAATTCGTTCGGTATCAGATAACGCATTCCATTTGTGAAGTTTTCTATGTGGCTTTAGGAGTATCAACATGAAAAGGGTTCTTTTTGCGCTCGCTATTGCAACTCTACCTCTGACATCCGTGGCGCAGAACATCGCCGGTTCCTATGATGTCAGGGTAAACGGAACCAATCACTACCTTGATATTTCGCCCGCTCAAAAGAGTATTTCCGGAAACACCACCATGATAATCACCCAAACGGGAGAGAAAATCAGTGTGGAATTCGGGTCCTTTGCCGGCGCGATGGCGGCAACCCGCTTCAAAGGCAAGGTCGGAAACAACCAGTTTGCTGCCGTGTGGTGGTACCAGGGTAGTCCGGACGAGACCAAAGTCCTGTGGGGACAGATCAAAAACCCGCAAACCCTGATCGGAAAACTGATCTATCCCCGGGTGGCCTATCGTGATGAAGGCGCCCCGGGAACCAAACGCTTTGTGCCCGGGTGGGTAGAGATCAATTTCAGCGCTCGAAAAAAGACACAGCCGCCACCGCCATCCAGTCGCCTGAAAGAGGACTGCATCCGCTTCGACTACCGCCAGGCCAAGGTCCAGAAGATAAACGAGCGCTGGAAAATCATGGTAGCAAATATGTCTCTGAAGGATTTCGGTGACAATGCAGATGAAGCACGCCAGGCACTGAAGGTACTTCAGAAATATCGCATGAACGCGCAGTGCTTCGTCGGACGGCCGGATCCTTCCATGGAGTATTACCTGGTTGCTGACCGGGCACCATCGGGGGCCATGAAGGGCGAAGATTGTCTAGGTTTCGACCCCGCGAAAGTGCAGGCGAAGAAGGTTGAGGGCAGCTGGAAGATCGTCGAGAACAGTCACTGGGTCCTCGATTTCGACCAAAATGCCGGCGAGGCAAGACAAGCCCTCCGGATTATCAAAAAGTACCTATTCGGCAACCAGTGCTTTATCGGACGGCCCGGCCCAGCCATGACCTATTTCCGCTGATCTGTGTTCAGCCTCAGAGGGTGGGCTGGGCTGGGCTGTTTTCCTGCCCCCCACCCATTGATGCAGAGCAGGGCCTGGCAAACCTTATTGTCAGCTCCTTCACCCATAAAACCGGCACTGTAAAACCCTTGGCCGGCTTTCCGGAACAGGGCTCAGAAAATCGAACCTTGTGCTATAAGACCCCTTCAACCATTTATAACAAGGGAGCACCTTGTGTCCGAGCCGCTCTGGCAGCCTTCACACTTTGGGATCGCCAATGCAAATCTTACCGCTTTCCGGGGCCGTATCGGCAACGAGCATGGGATTGATCTGCCTGACTATGCTTCGCTCTACCGCTGGTCTGTGGAGAACCCGGAGTCCTTCTGGTCTCTGATCTGGGACGAAGGAGAGGTGATAGCCGATTGCAAAGGCAGCATCTTGCTGGAAGACGGTCACCGCATGCCCGGCGCCCGATGGTTTCCCCGGGCCCGTCTCAATTTTGCTGAAAACCTCCTGCGCAGCCGGGATGAAAGCGACGCCATCCTCTTTTGGGGAGAGGATAAGGTGCGCCGTCGCCTTAGCCACCGGCAACTCTACGACCGGGTCAGCCAGGTCGCCCAAGCCCTCGGCGCGCTCGGGGTCAAGCAGGGAGATCGGGTCGCGGGATATCTTCCGAATATGCCCGAAGCCGTCATCGCCATGCTCGCCACCTCCAGCCTGGGGGCCATCTGGTCCTCCTGTTCACCGGATTTTGGGGTCAATGGGGTAGTTGATCGATTCGGTCAGATCGAGCCCCGCGTGCTGTTTGCGGCCGAGGGTTACTTCTACAAGGGCCGGCGAATCGATTGCATGGACAGGATCGCTCAAATTCAAAAACACATCACCAGTATAGAAAAGGTGATCGTCGTTCCCTATAGCCTCGATGAGTTTTCATTGGAGGGATTGGAGAATACCGTTAGTCTGACCGATTTGATCCGGACATTCCCACCGACGGAAATAAGATTCAAGCGGCTGGGGTTCAATCATCCCCTGTACGTCATGTTTTCCTCCGGCACCACCGGTATACCCAAGTGTATCGTCCATGGCGCTGGCGGCACTCTGCTGCAACACCTCAAGGAACACCGCCTGCACAGTGACATCAAACCGGGAGACCGCATCTTCTACTTCACCACCTGTGGCTGGATGATGTGGAACTGGCTGGTATCCGGCCTGGCCACCGGGGCCACCCTGCTGCTGTACGATGGATCTCCTTTCCACCCGAATCCCGAGATATTGTTCGACCTCGCCGAAGCTGAGGCCATGACCCTGTTCGGCACCTCCGCCAAGTACATCGATGCCTTGCACAAAACCGGACTTGTACCCAAGCAGAACCACGACCTCTCCAAGCTGCGCACCCTCTGTTCCACCGGCTCACCACTGACACCTGAGGCATTCGATTTTGTCTACGACGGAATCAAGCGGGATCTTTGTCTCGCCTCCATATCCGGAGGCACCGACATCATCTCCTGCTTTGCCCTGGGTAATCCAATACTGCCGGTCTACCGGGGAGAATTGCAGTGCCGCGGGTTGGGCATGCGGGTAGAGGTGTGGAACGACGAGGGTCTACCTGTGCGCGGGCAAAAGGGTGAGCTGGTCTGCACCGCCCCCTTCCCTTCCATGCCTCTGGGCTTCTGGGACGATCCGGACGGGGCGAAATATCACCACGCCTACTTCGACCGCTTCCCCAATGTATGGTGTCACGGCGACTATGTGGAATTGACCGAACACGACGGCATGATTTTCTACGGCCGCTCCGACGCGGTGCTCAATCCGGGCGGAGTACGCATAGGCACGGCAGAAATCTATCGCCAGGTGGAGCAATTGGATGAGGTAGTGGAAAGTCTGGTAATCGGCCAGGAGTGGGAAAACGATATTCGTGTAATCCTGTTCGTACAGCTGCGCCCGGCGCTCAATCTCAACGCCACTCTGATCGACCGGATAAAGCAGCAGATCCGAGACAACACTACGGCCCGACATGTCCCCGCCCGTATTCTGCAGGTCAGCGACATCCCCCGTACCAAGAGCGGTAAGATCGTGGAACTGGCCGTGCGGGAGCTGGTTCACGGACGCAGCGTGAAAAACCAGGAGGCCCTGGCCAACCCCGAAGCGCTGCAGCATTTCACCGATCGCGAGGAGTTGAAGACATGATCTAAGGCCCGTTTTCGTCTTTCACAAACCTCAGAAAATAGTTCGAACGCATAAAATCCTTTGCCTCAACAAAACGGAATCCGGCTTGCTGCATTTCTCGTATGACACCCTCCTTACCCTCGCGAACGTGGTCCATGATCCAAGGGCCGTTGCTACCCGGAACACGGCGAAAATCGATAATAATAACCTCGCCATCCGACCGCAGCGCCTGATATACCGAACTCATCATCGCCTGAGGATATTCGAAATGGTGATAGGTATCGCAGATGAACGCCAGATCGATGGATTCCGGGGCCAGGCCTGTGCTGCTTTGCGTATTGACCACCGCCTCCACATTGGTGAGTCCCTGCTGTCGGGACGTTCGCAGGATATTGCGCGCAAACTCGTCCGAGATGTCCACGGCGATAACCTTACCGACTGCACCGACCCGGGCGGCAAACAGCCGCGTGAACAGCCCGGTGCCGGCACCGATATCCGCCACCGTCATACCGGGTCTCAGGCCGACGTTTTCAACGATTTCCAGCCGTCGATCGAATACCTCCCTTCCTGAACGTTCGAAAACCTGCACCCAACGATCGTAGTTCGGATCCTGATACGGCTGGTTGATCGCGGGATTCGCTCCGGAGGTCGAGCCCGGCGTCTGAGGTCCTGTCCCAGCCCCGCACAGGGGTGCCGCGATGACCATGAATGCCAACCATGCGGCCTGCCCTTTGGTCTTCGATTTCCCTTCTTTTTTCATTAATCTACCTACTCCCGTATTGTGGGTTCCCGATAGCGGATATTCCGCTCACTCACTTCGTTTCACCGCTCTTACGCTCAATATACGGCCGAAGAGGCCGAGATGGATAGTTAAGACCCTGTTGCGGAGGTACCCACATGGCGTTCACAAGATCAGTTCTGTTTCACCTCACGCCCTGTCTGCTCTGTCTTTTCGCGTCGGCGGCGCAGGGATTTGAAATCTACCGGAAGCCAGTGGCTCCGACCATATCGAACGAAGATCAGCAAAAAAACTGCCGCCAACTCGAGCAGGAGATCAGCGGCCTGTCGCCCCTTTCCTACAGCTACCTGCCAGCCGTCTATGCAGACCCCTACCAGGGGGCATCACTGTTCATCGGCACCACCATCGGCTGGCCGGCCTACGGCTTTCTGGGTTACAGCTATTATGTGGGATACCAGGACAAGAAACGGATTCGTCCCACGAAAAACCGCATCGAGACCCTGCGGCGCTTGAAGGCGGAGAGGCGCTGCTTCGAGGGTTGACCCTTGGTGCGATCAGATCACGGGGATCTCAAATGAGCGCCAGATCATATCCCACGCAAGGGTCGATGGTGTTGACCAGCAACTCTGCCTTCCACCGAAATTCCTCTTCGTTCGCGGCCTCAAGACCAGCCAACCCACCGGCCAACACCCCCTGCCGGTGGAAGTTCCACTCCGTGGGCGCCAGAATCTGATAGCGGCTTATCCGCCCCTCATCCATCACAACACGATGGATCAATCGACCCCGAGACGCCTCCAACTGGGCGATACCTACCCCGGGTGGCAACTCTCCCCTGTCGTCCCGGCACTCTCCGGCCCCCGGTCGGAGTGCATGGAGTCCGGTTGCCAATCGCTCCGGAATTGTCGCCAGTTCAACGAGCCGTGCCGTCAGGCGCGGCAACAGGCCGTTGCCGTATGCCGCTCCCAATGACAGCACCAGAGGATGCCCTGCCTGACGGGTAAACGGGCCGGTCTCGCGAACCTCTCCCTGCCAGGTAGGCTGGGCGATGAATCTTTCAGCATGCGGGGAGATAAAATGATGGTCCAGTACCTGCAAATCCAGTTCCGGCAATGGTCGCACCTGGGTCCTCCCCAGACCGGCCAGTTGTCGCTGCGCTATCCGTTGCAGCATACGGGCGGCGATAGAACCCTTGTCCGCCATCCAATCGGACAGCTCCTGCTCGGATTCAAGCTGAAGCCACTCCTTGGGCGTATGGTAGAAAACAGCCTCCTGGAGCAGCCTTTGCAACTCATCGATCAGGGACTCAAGCCGAGGCAAGTCGGATTCAAGCACTTTGGTGTCGAGCAAAAAATGGCGGCTGCCAGGAAACAACGCCTGCTGGAACTCGCTCATGAGGCCTGTGATCTGCCGGATCGACTCTCTCTCTGGTACTTCACCCAGAAATTCTGCCCAATCCAGCAGGATACGCCAAAGATGCTCCCTTGCGGTTTCAAACCAGACCAGCAGCCGTCGCGCCTGCCATATATCCACCGATGGGGAAATACCCGTCGCCTGCTCGATAGCCTCTACAGCGGCACAGCCCTGAGCCCGGCCGCATACGCTGTAAATCAATGGCAGCGTGGTCAAAAGCTGCTCGGGTTGGTTACCGGCAAAGACCTGCGGCATGCTCAGCGGGCGAGTGGAATGGATAGAGACAGCGCCGCTTTGGGTATCCGCCCGCTTGACACGGATGAGTAGACCTCCCTCCGCTCCAGCAGCTGACGATTTCATTCTTCTTTGGCGTCGAATCCGCCGGGTGGCCGCTCGGGATCGGCCAAATCAGCAAAATAACTATCGAGATCGAAACCGACTTCACCCCGCGCCAAGGCATCTACCGCCTCCAGCGCCGCCTCGATCTTCTTCGCTTCCTCAGCGCTGATCACTTCGCGAGCCGATCCCAGATGATTGAGAATCCAGGTCCCTTCAGGCTGCGGTCCAATGAGCATGGTTTCAATCAACTTTTCGCCGCTACGACCGCGGCAGAGCGCCGAGAATTCACGCTGCTCGATAATCATCATAGGGATTCCGATACACATCCGAACTACCTCTTCACACTCGATTGAATCATGCCGCCGATTGCCCATTGCGATAGGCTTCACCACCAGCGCATCCTCGATTGTAGCACTCTCTTTCCGCTCTCTGCTGAGTCCCACCGCACGAATGGCCTTCACCTGTAGCGGCAACCCATGGTGTAATATTCTATTATTGGGCTTGAGATTTTGCCTGGAAACGGTAGCAGTTGTCGGAGGCGTGACACCGATCAAGGCCAGACGTTATCTGATAACCTATCTTTCATATTGGGAAATCCCGTAAGCCTGCGAAAGCGCCGGGGGTTTCCCATGATGATTGAAGTTTCGGCTGCAGGAGAAGAAAAATCGACGACCTCACTCGTACCACCATAGGGAAGTTCCAGATACGGAAGCTGATTGGCCGCGGCGCTACCAGTTCGGTCTACCTGGCGGAAGATCCTTTTACCGGAAGCGAGGTGGCGATCAAAATAGCCCATCAGAACATCTTCAACGATCCGATAAATGGTATCCGTTATAAAAAGATGTTCATGAACGAGGCCAGCCTGGCGGGTAAACTGCGCCACCCTCATATCGTTTCCGTTTTCGACGCCGGAACCGAGGGTGACATGCACTACATTGTCATGGACTATGTGCAGGGCCACACCCTGAAAAAACACTGTACGTCGGATGCCTTGCTCCCCATGGACGACGTCGTGGAAATTGTCTTCAAATGCTGCAACGCCCTTGACTACGCCTATCGCCAGGGGCTGATCCATAGGGATATCAAACCCGCCAACCTGCTGACGACTGGCGAAACAGATGTCAGGATCAGCGATTTCGGGACCGCACTGCTGGCCGACTCGGAACTGACTCAGGTCATAGACGCCGTCGGCACCCCCAGCTATATGTCGCCCGAGCAGATCGGCGGACAGGAAGTCACCCAACAGGCCGACATCTACTCCCTGGGCGTTGTAATGTATCAACTGCTCACCGGCAAGTTGCCTTTTGCCGGCAGCAATCAGTATGAATTGATTCGCAAGATCTCCAAAGAACCCCCTATCCCCCTGGAATCGGTGCGGACGGACATTCCCTCGGAGATTCAGGATATCGTCTACCGCTGTCTGCAGAAAAAGGCGCAGGAGCGATACCCCACCTGGTCGCAGATGGCCCGGGATCTTGCCAAGGTGCATGAACAGCTGGAACTTTCAACTACGGACGTTTCCGATACCCGAAAGTTCAATATATTGAAAAATCTCCATTTTTTTCGGAATTTTACCGACGTTGAACTTTGGGAAGTGCTGCGTATCAGCAAGTGGCACACCTTTCCCGCCGGGAAACGGCTGCTCAGAGAGGGGAAGATCGGCAGTTCCTTCTTCATCCTTGCAACGGGCAATGCGAGAATCATGAAGAACGATTCCCTGCTGGGGATGATCGAATCGGGTCAGTGTTTCGGCGAGATGTCCTATATCCACAGCCAGAAAAAAACCCGCAGCGCCAGCGTAATCAGCAACTCCAGTGTCATGGTGATCAAAGTCATCGCCGATGCGCTGCAGGAATCCACCGGACAGCTTCAAACCAAATTCAACAAAGAGCTGCTCCAGACACTGGCTGAGCGGCTGGAAAAGACCTCGCTCATGGCGTCCGCCTTGTAAAATGCCTAAACGGCTCTTTATCACCGGCAACAGCAGCGGCCTGGGACGGGGGTTGACCCAGGCCTATCTGACTCGGGACTGGTCGGTTTACGGCCTCAGCCGCAGGGGCAGCGGGGATCTGGGAGGGGCGGTGCACGATGTCCGCTGCGACCTGGCCGACCATGATGCCGTTCCACTGGCAATGGGCACCTTGCTCGAAGGGGTCCCGGAGCTGGACCTGGTGATCCTGAACGCCGGCATCCTGGGTAGAATCGCGGATCTGGATCAGACGCCACTATCCGAAATCCGAGAGGTGATGGAGATCAACGTCTGGTCCAACAAAACGATCCTGGACTGGCTGAAAGGTTCCGGGATCCCCATCAAGCAGATTGTTCTGATCTCTTCGGGCGCCGCGGTCAATGGCAACCGAGGCTGGGGTGCCTACTCGCTGTCCAAGGCCACCCTTAACATGCTGGGCAAACTCTATGTCCACGAATTTCCGGAGACCCATCTCTCATCCCTGGCACCGGGCCTGGTCGATACAGCAATGCAGGATCACCTCTGCGACCAGGTCGACAGGGAGCAATTCCCCTCTATTAACAAACTTCGAAGCGCCCGCGGCACGGCGGCCATGCCCCACCCCCGGGAGGCCGGTGAACTGATCGCCGCTGTCATTCCCAGACTTCTGGGCTATCCAAGCGGCGACTTTCTGGATATTCGGACCATGGGTGCTGACTAACTGGAATCAGTATCCTGCCCGCTTACCGCTCTCTGATGCTCTCCTGCCGGTAGCGCAGCAGCGGTGACAGGAAATATTCGATCAGACGCCGCCGCCCTGTCTTCACCTCCAGGGTTACACGCATGCCCGGTACCAGCTTCACCATCCGGTCCTCCACTTGGATAGCCGTCTGCTCGATCACTGCCCTGGCCTTGTAGAGCAGACCTCGCTCTTCGTCCGCAATCGCATCGTCTGAAATATCAGTCAGCGATGCATCGATGATCCCATATCGGGTAAAGGGGAAGGCATCGATTTTTATCTCTGCACTCTGCCCCTCTTCCACGAACCCGATATCCCTGTTTTCGATCAAGGCCTCTACTTCCAGCCGGTCATTCTCCGGCACAATCACCATCAATTCCTGTGCTGGTGTCACTATCCCTCCGAGTGTATGCACAGCCAACTGCTGCACTACCCCCGCAACGGATGCACGCAGCGTCTGTGCACGTACCCGGGCAGCGGCCTTGATCCGCTCCTGAACAAGCGTGGCCAAGCTTTTTTGCGCTTCGTGCTGCTGCCCCAGGATGCTACCGACAAACTCCCTGCGGGTTCGTTCCATCTGAGACCCGGTCTCGGCCATCGCCGACCGCAGCTCGTCGGTCCGATTTCTGTGGCTGGCGAGGTCATGCAACATCTCCAGCCGCCGCTGCTCCACTTCCAGGTATTGATCTTCGGAAAACAGTTTCTTGTTCGACAGATCTTTCAAATTACTTGCTCGACGGCTGACAATAGGCAGCGTCGCTTCCAGTTTTCGCACCTGCTGGACCACACTCTCCCGTTCCGCTTCACGTTTGCTTCGTTGATTAACCAGGGCGTCAAGTCGCGACTGATATTCCTGCCATTGGGCGGACAACAGTTTTTCCTGCAGCGATGACAATGGCTCAGGTTTGGCCTTATCCCCTTCGTGCCCCTCACCCAACCGGGTCAGGAGCCTGCGCAGGCGCCGTATCTCCTGTTCCGTGGCAGCGATCTGGGATTCGTACATTGTCCGTTCAGCCACAGCCGTTTCCGCATCAAGCTCGATCAGGGGATCGCCTTTTTTCACCCGCGTCCCTTCCACGACATGGATCTTTGCTACCCTGCCGAGTTCCATCGGTTGAACCACCTTGGTGTAACCGCTGGGAATGATGCGCCCCCGGGCCACGGCAACGATATCCACCTGACCGAACACCGCCCAGATTAGGGTGCTGAGGAAAAAAATTATGATTGTCCAGACGATGAGTCGCCCAATTGGGGAAGGCGGCGTCTCCTGAATCTCCAGGGCAGCCGGTAGAAACTCGTACTCCTGCTGTGGCCTTCTTAGCATGGCTTACTCCCCGCCGGAAAAGTTAAGCACCACTCTGCAGGGTGTGCAGTCTCGCATACCGACCCCGCTGCTGAAGCAACTCCCGGTGGCTGCCCTGCTCTGCTATACGGCCTCGCTCCATAACGATGATACGATCGCAGTTTCTCACCGCACTCAGGCGGTGCGCGATAATGAACACCGTTCTTCCCTGACAGATCCGTTTCATGTTGTCCCTGACTATGCATTCTGTTTCACAATCCAGCGCACTGGTGGCCTCGTCCAGAATCAGGATTCGGGGGTTTGTCAGCAGCGCCCGCGCAATGGCGATCCGCTGACGCTGTCCCCCGGACAGGTTGCTGCCGCGCTCGCCGATGGCGGTGTCATAGCCTTCCGCCAGTTCCAGAATGAACTGGTGGGCGCCGGCCAGTTTAGCGGCCTGAACGATCTGCTCCATGCGGATGCCTGGATTGCGCAGGGCGATGTTGTCCCGGACCGAACGGTTGAACAGGAAATTTTCCTGCAACACCACACCCATCTGACGACGCAGCCAGCCGGGTTCAATCAGGGCGAGGTCGATGCCATCGATCAACACCTGTCCAGACTCCGGAACGAAAAGACGCTGAATCAGCTTGGTCAGGGTACTCTTACCGGAGCCGGAACGGCCGACCACACCGACGACCTCTCCGGGTTGCACCTTCAACTGAATCGCGTGCAGCACCTCGGGGCGATCGGGTCTATAACGAAAACACACCTGATTGAATTGGATCGCACCGCGAAGATCCGGCAGCGAGGCACGTCCCGGGTTGTGACCAGGCTCGACCGGCGTATTGAGAATATCTCCCAACCGGCGCACGGAGATACCCAACTGCTGAAAATCCTGCCAGAGCTGTACCAGGCGAAGAATGGGGCCGCTGACACGTGCCGCCATCATGTTAAAAGCGATAAGCTGGCCGACAGAAAGCTCTCCCACCATCACCAGGCTGGCCCCGACCCAGAGAATCAGCACCACAGACAGCTTGTTGATGAGTCCCGCTGTCTGCTGTGCAATATTACCTAAATTAGCTGTTTTGAAGCTGGCGGATACGTAACCGGCAAGCTGCTCTTCCCAGCGACGCTGGATCTGCGGTTCCACCGCCATCGCCTTGAGGGTTTCTATGCCTGTCACCGCCTCCACCAGAAAGGCCTGATTTTCAGCCCCTCGATTGAACTTTTCGTCTAGACGACGGCGCAGCACAGGCGTGATCCAGGCGGAAAGGAGCAGATAAAACGGGACGGTTCCCAGCACTACCAGGGTGAGGAGTGGACTGTAATAGTACATCACGGTAAAAAAAAGCAGCGTGAAAAAGAGATCGATCACCAGGGTCAGGGCAGATCCGGTTAGAAAGTTACGAATCGTCTCCAGCTCTCTTACCCGTGCGACGGAATCCCCCACCCGGCGGGCCTCGAAATAACTCACAGGCAAGGCCAGCAAGTGTTTGAACAGCTTGGCACCGAGGGTGACATCCACCCTGTTGCTGGTATGGGAAAAGAGATAACTCCGCAGCCCACCGAGTATCGCTTCAAACAGAGAGGCCCCGAGCAGACCTATGGCCAGTACGTCAAGCGTGGTCAGGCCATTGTGAACCAGAACCTTGTCGATAATCACCTGGAAAAAGAGCGGGGTAATCAGGGCGAACAGTTGCAGCACGAACGAAGCGGCAGCCACCTCCCCCAGCAGTCTACGGTACTTGAGAATTGCCGGAAGGAACCATCCGAAATCAAATACGACGTCTGGACTCTCCGAGGGGATCCGTCTCGCGGCCAGCAACAGCCGACCGGACCAGGCCTGTTCAAATATCTCCCGAGGCAATGTAATGGGGGAGTCTTCCAGGGGATCCTGCAGCAGCACCTTTTTGCCGTCGTAACCGGCCAGCAGAAACCAATGTCCGTCGTTGTGCAGCCCGGCGGCAGGCAGAGGGGTTTTCTCCAGCCGCGCCCAGTGACTGTCGACCCCTCTCATCTTCAATCCCAGACCTTTGCCTGCCAGCAGCATCTCCTGTTCGGAGAAGGGACTTCCCGGAGCGGCATGGGTATGGGATAGGTGGGCGGGGTCCGCCGGCAGTCCATGCAGCCTGGCAAGGGTTACCAGACAGGCAAGTCCCGTATCCAGGGAGTGATAGCGATCCGTGCTATGAGGCATAGGTTTTCCTTCCTTGGGCCGGTCTGACAATAGCCTTGTATCGGCACTGCTCCACGCTCGACCCACTCCCCCTCGCGAAAGATTTACCAACCCTTCTCCACGAAAGCAGGCCCGATCAAACGCTGTTCACTGCGTCCATGTAGTCAATCCGTATCTGCCGTCACAGATAATAACCTTTTTCAGGCCACAGACAATGCCCTTTTCCCTGTTTCTCCAGGTCAATTACCGTATTTGCTACTATCTAACCCCATCCGGAGCCTGTTCTGCGTCAGCATCTCTGAGCAGTTTTACATTGATTTCCGGGGTCTCATTTTCAGCAATTCAAGGTGGAAAGCTCTTCTTTTTATTGCCCGTTAATGGGACCATTGCAGTGGTATGATGCTCTGGCTTCTGCTTTAGCTTCATTCTTTACTCATCGCGATTGCTGCCCTGACCAAAATCGGTTAATTGTGTCAATTGAATTACCATTCCTTTTCTTTGCTGGATTTTTAGGCGGCATGCTTAATTCAATCGCCGGCGGTGGTTCATTCATCACCTTTCCCGCCTTACTGTTTGTGGGTGTGCCGCCTATAAGTGCCAATGCAACCAACACCTTTGCCTCCTGTTCAGGCTATATAAGCGGTGCTTACGGTTTCCGAAAGGAGTTGCAAGTCCACAAAAATGAGTTACTCAAATTTATTCTGATCAGTCTGGTCGGTGGAATTGCTGGTGCCTGGCTACTGTTACAGACACCAGAATCATTGTTTCGTGAGGCAATCCCCTGGCTACTCTTATTTGCAACTATTCTTTTTATCTTCGGAGAAAAACTGAACAACAGTTTGAAGCAGAGTACATCACATCATCGGCATGCCCCGACTGTCGGGCGTATATTGTTGCTGTTGATGTTACTTGCTGTATGCCTTTACGGCGGCTTCTTTAACGCTGGCCTGGGGATCATTATCCTCAGTTATCTGGCACTGGCAGGCTTTACGGACATCAATGCCATGAATGGCCTCAAATTACTGGTGTCTTCCGCTGTCTCTCTGGTCGCCATAGGGCTGTTTATCTATGATGGTGTAATTGCCTGGAATGAAGGAATTATCGTACTGCTCGGAACTCTGGCAGGTGGCTACATTGCGGCCCGAGTTTCCCGTCAACTTTCTCAGGCATACGTAAGAATCTTTGTGATTCTCGCTAGCAGTTCCATCACGATTTACTTCTTTTATGACATGTACATGTAAATAGCGAGTGCTCGGATATGAAAAACAGTGAAAAACCGATTATTGGTTTTATTGGCCTGGGGTTAATGGGATCTGCAATGGTAGAGCGGCTGCAGAACCTCAATTACTCCTTGATCGTGATTGCTCACCGTAATCGTGGACCAATCGAAACTGCTGTGACACGCGGTGCAAAGGAGACAAGAACAGCAGGCGAATTGGCTGCTAGCAGCGACATCATCATGCTTTGTGTAGACACTTCTGCCGCAGTTGAATCGGTTATGAAGGGGCCAGATGGCGTTGTAGAAAACCTGGAGGCCGGAACCCTGGTTATCGATTTTGGAACCAGCCTACCCGGCTCAACGAGGAGTCTCGCTACTGCTTGCGAGGAAAGGGGTGCATCGATGATGGATGCCCCTCTCGGTCGCACCCCGGCTCATGCTGTCGACGGATTACTCAATATCATGGCCGCGGGGGCCGAAAGAGATTTTGAGCGGGCCAAACCAATTCTCGATGATCTTGGAGAGAATGTATTCCATGTCGGCCCCATCGGCGCCGGCCATACCCTTAAGCTTATTAATAATTTTTTCGCTATGACTTCAGCCTGCGCCATGTCCGAGGCATTTGCTATGGCGGACCTCGCAGGCCTCAAGCGAGAAACCCTCTACCAGGTCATGTCTTCAGGTCCGCTGAAATCAGGCATGATGGATTTCATCAAAGCCAATGCGATCGATGGCAACAAGAGTGCACTTGCCTTTTCTATCGCAAATGCCCACAAAGACGTGGGCTATTATGCGGCGATGGCTGACGATTTCGATGTCCCCAGCTTCATTGCTCCAGTTGTCAAAAATACCCTTGGCCTCGCCAAAGTAAATAGTTGGGGTAACCGGATGGTGGCGGAAATGGTCGATTTTATGGCCGCCATGTATGGAGCGAAGAAGTAAAACTGCTGGTATCCATTCTCGGTATCAATAGGATTTGAACTATAAGGGAATTCTCTGGCGATTTTTTTTTGGCAGAGGATAGCGGTATATCCCCCCTGAAATGTGATTTCTAACATTTCATTTCATATCACCAGACGGTATGAAACGCTCCCGGCCTGTCGCTACGCTGGTAGGTATGGGCGCCGAAGTAGTCTCGTTGCGCCTGAATCATATTGGCCGACAGGCGCGGGCTTCGATATCCGTCAAAGTAGGACAAGGCCGAAGCCAATCCTGGAATCGGGATACCATGCTGTACCGCCATTGCCACCGCCCACCTCCAGTCGCTTTGTACTTCTACCAGCATTCCCGCAAATTCGGGTGCGCACATAAGATTACGAGGTTTGTCTTTTGCTTGATAGGACTGCATCACCTCATCCAGCAGACGTGCCCTGATGACACAGCCATCGCGCCAGACAGTAGCGATGGTGGACACATCAACGGTCCAGTTATGCGCTCTGCCAGCAGCCTCGATTAGCGCGATCCCTTGAGCATAATTAACCACTACTGCGCCAAGAAGCGCTTGCCGAATGGCGTCAATAAATGCCGTTTTGTTTGCCACCGCCGGCTTTTCGACCGGCCCGGATATCACCTCGGCGGCAGCGACCCGCTCGTCTTTGAGCGAGGCCAGCGTCCGGGAAAAAACAGCTTCGGTGAGAGTAGGCGTCGAAACGCCAAGCTCCAGGGCAGCTTCCGAACTCCATCTGCCGGTACCTTTTTGTTCAGCCTTGTCCAGGATGACCTCGACCAGTGGTCCTGAAGAGAGTTCGTCCTCCTTTGCGAGGATGTTGGCGGTTATTTCCACGAGATAGGAGGAGAGCTCAGACTGGTTCCAACGGAAGAATACCTGGGACATCTCAGCATGGTCCAACCCGCACAGGTCCCGCAACAGCACATATGACTCAGCAATCAGTTGCATGACGCCGTATTCGATGCCGTTGTGGATCATCTTGACGAAATGCCCTGCGCCATCTCCACCGACCAAAGCGCAGCAGGGGGAGCCTTCAACATTTGCTGCAATAACCTCGAGGATGGGACGAACCCGGTCGTACGCGCTTTGTGCGCCACCAGCCATCAGAGAAGGACCGTGCCTCGCCCCTTCCTCACCCCCGGAAACTCCAAGACCGATAAAATGGATACCTTTGGCGTTCAACGCGCTCTCCCGCCGAATGGTATCCCGGTAGTGGGAATTTCCGCCGTCTATCAACGAGTCCCCTTTTTGCATGAACGGCACCAGTTGATCTATCACCGCATCTACGGGACCCCCCGCCTTTACCATGATCAGTAGAGTCCTGGGTGCGGACAGGGCAGCGACCAGTTCCTCAGGGGTCTTGGAGACGGTGATCAGTTCCAACCTATCGGAATCAAGTTCATTTTCAAAGCGATTGCGAACATCTTCCCACATATCATAGGCAACAACCCCAAATCCCTTGTCCGTTATATTGAGCGCCAGATTACGCCCCATCACACCCAATCCAACCAGCCCTATGCTTTGATCAATCGTCATTTCTCAGCCACTGTTGTCTACTAGCACAGAATTCTCCGGGATGCTCGAAGAGACTGTTTCCGGACACTGACTGCGAAAAAAATAACTGGCCCGGAACACACACTTGTATCCCGGGCCAGTCCAGATTTCTCAGAAATGCTTGCTGCTTACTGAGCAGACTGGATCTTCTTCACCATCTCATCGCCGAACTTGTCAGTGTAACTGTCCCAGGTCTTGACAACAGCTTCCTGGAAAGCACCCTTGTCCACGTCTTTGTTGATTTCCATGCCACGCTGTGCCAGCTCATCCAGAATTCCGGATTCCTTTTCAATGCTGAGTTTCCGCTGATATGCGGTTGCCTCTGCGGCTACCTCGCTAATGATTTTTTGCTGTTCTGGAGTCAGTGAATTGAACTTTTTCAAGTTCATAGCGATAACCAGCATGGAATACGAATGCTCAGTCAGCGACAGATATTTCTGAACTTCATCATAGCGAAACGAATAAGTGATATTGATCGGGTGTTCCTGCGCATCGACAACACCGGTTTCAAGGGCAGTGTAGAGTTCCGAAACTGGCAGGGGTTGCGGGTTAGCCTTCAGTATCGCAAACATTTCGTTGAGTGCTTTCGAATTGTTGGTCCGGATCTTTAGACCGACGACATCTTCCGGTGTTTTGATCGGCTTGCGGGAGTTGGTGATGTTACGGTAACCGTTCTCGGGAAACCCCAATCCCTTCATACCAAATTTTTCGAAATTGGCAAGAACGCCCTGTCCTACTTCACCGTCGAGCACTTTGTAAGCATGATCACGGCTGGTGAAGATATAAGGAAGGAGCAAGCCGCCAACCTCCGGCATCATGCCATCAAAGTTGTTGAGGCCGGACATTTCAATATCGACGATGCCGGAGCGAACCCCGGTGATCATCTGCTGGTCGTTGCCAAGTTGGCCATGGGGAAAAATCTTGACAGTGACCTCGCCGTTGGTGCGTTCCTTTACCTGTTCTGCGAAAAAGGTCGCCAGGTTCTGCTGAAGATCGGTTTCGGGCGCTGCGTGAGCGAATTTCAATTCGGTCGCCGCCATGCCCAGGGTAGTAGATGCAGCAAGCACAGCTGCAGCCAAAGGTACTATGAGTTTTTTCATTTTACGTCCTCCAATTGGTTTGTGTGTCGAAAACTTATCCCGATATAAATTTCATCGGGACAATGATCAGCGCCGGAAACAGGATGAAGATGATCAGCAGGATTGAATAGACCCCGACAAAAGGCAGAATCCCTGTAACCGCCTTTTCGACCCGGATATTGCCGACTCCGCAGACGACGTTGAGCACGGTGCCTACAGGCGGTGTGATGAGACCGATACAGGCGTTCATGATAAACATGAGGCCGAAGTACACCGGGTCAATCCCCGCCGCCTTAACTACCGGCATCAGCAGCGGGACAAGAATCAGTACCGTGGGACTCAGGTCCATCACCATTCCGATCAGCAGGACCAGCAGCATAATCGCCGCCATCAACAGGCGTGGGCTGTCGATAAGTGGCTCAAGCAATACGGCCAGTTGCTGGGGCAGCTGGGCAACCGTGATGAGCCAGGAGGCCACCATCGCACACCCGACCAGGAACAGAATCATGCCTGTTGATCTGCCGGAACTTAACAGCGCCTGATAGAACTTGGCAAAGGTCAGTTCCCTGTAGATAACAGCGGACACGAAGATGGCGTAGACCGCTGCAACCACCGCAGCTTCAGTTGGCGTGAAAATACCGAAGCGGATACCAATGATGATGATAAAGGGCAAAAACAAGGCCCAGATACCATCCCGAAAAGCCGTCCGTCGCTCTTCTGAGCTCGCTCTTTCCTGCACAGCGATATCCTCATTACGAACCATGTGGCGCCAGGTCAGCAATAAGGCGGCACCCATCATCAAGCCCGGCGCTATGCCGCCCATGAAAAGCTTGGCAATGGAAATATTGCCAGCAACGCCGATCAGAATGAGCGGGACGGAGGGAGGAATGACCGGCGCGATGATACCGCCGGCGGCCAGAAGGCCGGCCGAACGCGCTTCCGGGTATCCGGCCTTGCGCATCATGGGAAACAGAATGGCGACAAGTGCCGCGGCATCGGCGGCGGCAGACCCGGAAAGACCGGCAAGCACGATTGCAGTGAAAGTGGCAACATAGCCCAGCCCACCCTTGTAGTGACCTACTGTAGCCATGGCGAGCCGTACGATCCGTTTTGACAGTCCGCCGCATGCCATGACCTCTCCCGCAACCAGAAAAAACGGAATGGCAAGCAAGGCGAAACTATCAACCCCATTGACCAGAGATTGGGCCAGAATATCGGCGCTGAACAGGTCCAGATGGACCATGAGGGCAACAGATGACAGGAGCAGAGAGAAGGCGACCGGAACACCGAGCAGGATTCCGCCAATCAGGACAATCAGGAAAATGGCGAGTGTCATTCCTGTTCTTCCCCACCCAAGGCTCTGTCCTGCCGGGGAAACAGGAACCTCAGGACGGCAATTGCGGCGATCATCGCCCCAGCAATGGCACCGGCAAGATACATCGCACCAACGGGGATGCCACTCATGGGAGAGATGTTGGGCCAGTTCGCGACGGTTTGTCTCGCGCTGCCGAGAAACAGCATTCCGCTGGTAAGTACAATAACGGCATAAACGAGCCGCCGCAGGAGCCACCGGACCTTGCCGGGTAAGCGATGTTCAATCACCCGGAGATCCAGATGCGCATCGTCACGCATGCAGATGACGGCACCAAGCATGATGACCCATACGAACAGGTAGCGCGAGATCTCCGCTGAGGCTAGCACGCCGCTGTCAAATCCGTATCTGAGAACTACATTGATGAATACGAGGATGATCATGACGACCATGGCAGCCGCCATCAATCCCTCTAAAAGGCGCCATAATCCAGTCACAAGCTTTCGCAGCATATCCATCGCCGTCTATCCCTAACCAGTTGTCCGAAGCCAGGGGGCTATATCACGCACTAGCAGGTCGCCTACCGCCCCCGTTATCACTGATACGCACGTTTCAAGAGTTGCCATTCCGCCCCCCCTGTTGTCGGGCAAAACGAGTTGTCAAACACCAACCAGATTGCCGTATTACTGAATCCGATCTATCTGAGAATACATGGCATGTATCATGATGGTATCGATAACATATATTTTTCGCAAGTGAATATTGGAAATATTTTTTCAGACAGAGTGGTCAGGCCGAAGAGGTTGTTGACGCGTCCCTCTTCAGGCCCGCTGATGACCTTATCGCCCCCATCACACGCAATTTTAAAGTCAAACCGACGCCGACGCCTCTTCTTCCCGGAATGGCCAGGCGGGCGTTTCACCTTTTATGCCCAACAGATCCTATGTTATAAACTATCTTCCATCTCTAATTCTTTCCTTTATTTATAGAATATTCTTTAAATATAACTGATATTATTGATATTATAATAATGTTATCGATATTTTTCGGCGTTCAATAATCAGGCCAGGAAATCACCGAATCCCTCGCTGCCGAAATTGCCAACGCCCTTGTTTATTTAACCCGTCAAGAGACAGCGAAGAGACCCCATTTTGAAGCAGAAAAAGCGCAGTCCTACCATGAACGATGTGGCACGTCAGGCGGGTGTATCGGCGATGACAGTCTCACGGGCCTTGAAGGGCAACGCTTCGGTTACAAAAGAGACGCGTAACCGGATAATGCGGGCGGTCGACGAACTGGGCTATGTGCTTGATCTATCCGCGGGGGCGCTGTCCTCCAAGAAAACCGGCTTCATATCAGTTCTTATACCTTCGGTAAACAATTCAAACTTCTCCGACACCGTACACGGGATCTCCGAGGTTTTGGACAAGGATGGCAAACAGACCTTGTTAGGCTATACGGATTATTCGAGGCAACGCGAAGAGCAATTGATAGAAACAATGCTGCGGCGGCGGCCGGAAGGTATCATCGTTACCGGCGGCATGCATACGCCGCGCGCCCGGCAACTCCTGGGGCAAGCCGCGATCCCGGTGATCGAGACCTGGGACCTGCCGAAGACACCCATCAATCACGTGGTTGGTTTTTCCAATGCGGCAACAATCGAAGACATGGTGGCACGACTGCTGTTCCGCGGTTACCGTAATATTGCGTTCGTCGGCAGCAATGAGAGCAGTGATTCTCGTGGTATAGACCGCCGACGGGGCTACGAACGCGCGGTCAAAACACTGGGGCTTCCGAAAGCCCACGTGGTCTCAATGGGAACACCACCGATCACCATCGAACAAGGCGGACCGGCTGTGATTCGGTTGATGGAAGAATGGCCAGAGGTTGAGGCCGTGATATGCGTCTCCGACCTTTCCGCTTTCGGCATCATCATGGAATGCCACCGACGAAACTGGGCCGTACCCGATCGCCTGGCGGTTGCGGGATTCGGAGATTTTCAGATTTCCCGCTTCTGCTGGCCGTCACTCACTACTGTTTCGGTCAATTGCCGGGAAATTGGCCAGCGGGCCGGCAAGTTGATGCTGCAAGCCATTGAACGGATGGGGAGCGGCAACCCACTTCCACCCCAAACAGTCACGGTTCCCCATTCGATCATCGAACGGGAAAGCACCTAAACAGGGTTCAGTCGAACGACAACTGAACCTTCATCGAGGTCTTTCGGTCACGCGCCGCTTCAAAGGCCGCCACCGCATCGTCGATGGGGAATATGCCGGTTAACAGCGGAGCAATCGGAAGCCGCTTTGCCCCGATCAACTCGACCGCCCAGGCGAATTCCTCATGGAAGCGGAATGAGCCGCACAACTCGATCTCCTTGGCGACAATCTGGTTCTGAGGAATCGTCACCTCGCCGCCCAGACCCAGTTGAATCAGGCGGCCGCGTGGGCGGATCACATCGAGGGCGGAATGCAGAGCCTGCTCGCTTCCCGACGCCTCGATCACCACGTCGAAGGTCCCCTTCCCTGCCGCAAAAGCCTTAAGGTCATCACCGTGAGTGGCCACATTGATGGCCCTGTCCGCGCCAACCGACTGGGCACGCTCAAGTGCTTCGTCCACCATATCCGTCGCCACCACTTCCAGGGCGCCGTGCATCTTCGCCACAGCGACGACCAATGCCCCAATAGGACCGGTACCCGTCACCAGGACCCGCTTACCCATCATATTACCGGCCCTGCGTACTGCATGTATGGCCACGGACAACGGCTCGGCGAAGGCCCCCTCGTTTGCCGTGGTGCCCTTGGGAAAAACGTGACAATGCTCTGCGTTTACCACCAGTGACTGGCTGAACGCCCCCTGGACGTGAGGAAAACGCATTGCGCTGCCGTAGTAGCGCATATCGACACACTGATTGTACTGAGCCTTGTGGCAGTATTCACAACTACCGCATGGTTGACTCGGATTGACGGCCACCAGGTCACCGACATTGAGCCCTTCGATGCCGTTACCCAACTCCGATACCCTGCCCGCCACCTCATGGCCCAGAATCATCGGCTCCTTTATCCGGATCGTGCCGAATCCACCCTGATTGTAATAATGCAGATCGGAACCGCAGATGCCACCCGCCTCGACGGAGACTGCGACCTCACCCGGTCCGACGGTGGGACTATCCCGCTCCTCGATTCTAAGATCACGCGGTCCGTGACAGACAACTGATTTCATTTTTCGCTCCTCTAAACGACAGGGGTGAGTAGATCAGCCCCGGCGAAATGGGCCTCAAGATTTTCCCGAACCAGCCTCCCCATGGCCTTGCGGGTCTCGATGGTACCGCTGGCGTGATGGGGTTGCAGCAATACGTTGTCGAGTTCGAGAAACCGTGGATTCAAATCCGGCTCGCCTTCGAATACATCCAGTGCAGCGAACCCCAGAGCCTTTGTTTCCAACGCCTCCAGCAGCGCCGATTCGTCAATATTCGAGGCCCTGGACACGTTGACGATCATACCCTCGGGACCCAGGGCTTCAAGCACTGACTTATTCACCAGGTGCCGGGTAGCCGGACCTCCCGTCAATGTGACAAACAGAAAGTCAGATCGCTCCGCCAGGGCCTCGGGATCTTTAATGAAATCCCAATCCTTGGCAAAATCTCGCGGTTCCAGGTCCGAATAGGCGACATCCATATCGAAGGCGACGCAGCGTCTGGCGATCTCAAAGCCGATCCGTCCCAATCCGAGGATCCCTGCCCGCTTGCCGTGGACCCGTGACTGCAGCGGATACATGCCCTGTTCCACCCAGGCCCCGGAACGCACCCAAGCCTCCGCGCCGACCATACCCCGCGCGGCCGCCAGCATCATGGCAACCCCCAGGTCCGCCACGTCCTTGGTCAGGACATCCGGCGTGTTGGTTACCCGGATACCGCGTTCACGGGCGGCTTCCAGATCTACGGCATCGTAACCCACACCGTATACGGCAATGATTTCAAGATTTGGCAGCGACTCGATCAGATCCCTGTCTGCACCCAGATCACCCCGGGTGGCGATACCCTGAATGAGGTCGGCACGCTCCGCGACAAACGACTCCTTATCCTGTGCCTCGAAATAGCGGTGCAGCACAAATAGTTTTTCCAGAGCCTCCACATCCCACGACGGGTAGGGGCCAATCTGGAGAATGTCTGGCTTTTTCAAAATGATCCTCCGCAGATGTCCGACTTGACACTCATTATATTTGCTCTTATTGTTATCGATAACATTGAATTAGGCAAGTTACAATTTCCTCCATCTCAGCTGATTAAGGATTGGCCGTGAATACACTGGAATTATTTGACCTTTCAAATCGCCGTGCGCTCGTTACCGGCTCAGGCCAGGGGATCGGTTTCTCGCTGGCGCGTGGCCTGGCCGGGGCCGGGGCGGAAGTAATCCTTAATGACATCGATCAACAGCGCCTCTCGGCCGCGGCGGAAAAACTCCGGGCGGAAGGTGCTGTAGTCCACGAACTGGGATTTGACGTCACCGATCCTGGAAAGGCTGCCGCAGCCATCGACGGTTTCGAGTCGCAAACTGGCGCCATCGATATCCTGGTGAACAATGCAGGAATGCAGTTTCGAGCACCTCTAGAAGAATTCCCCGTTGAGCGCTTCGACTTTATGATGCGCCTTAACATCAACTCCGCATTCTATGTAGGCCAGGTGGTCGCTAAGCATATGATTACCCGTGGGGCGGGCAAGATAGTAAACATCTGCTCTGTCCAGACGGCTTTGGCGCGCCCATCTATCGCCCCCTATACCGCCTCTAAAGGCGCGGTGGCGAATCTGACCAAGGGCATGGCCACCGATTGGGCGAAGTACGGGTTGCAGGTAAACGGCCTGGCCCCCGGGTACTTCAAGACCGAATTGACGTCAGCACTGGTGGCAGATGAGGATTTCACGGCATGGCTCAGTGCCAGAACCCCTGCCGGCCGCTGGGGTGACGTGGAAGAACTGGTGGGCGCCTGTATTTTCCTTAGCTCGGCGGCTTCAAGTTTTGTCAACGGACACATTCTCTATGTCGATGGCGGCATTACCGTTTCGGTTTAACCAGCGACCCGTGGTGGTGGTGATGGGGGTTTGCGGGTCGGGAAAATCCACTGTCGCGTCCACCCTCGCCGCCCGCCTCGATCTGCCGTTTCTGGACGGAGACGATTTCCACCCCAAGGCCAACGTGGACAAAATGTCCCGCGGGATTCCACTGGCCGATGAGGATCGCTGGCCCTGGTTATCTATCCTGGGCTCAGCCATGAGGAAAGCGGCCGAAGAACGCGGTGGCGTGGTGGCAACTTGTTCAGCCCTGAAGCAGATCTATAGGACCCATTTGTCAGACGCCGTCGGGTTACCCATGGTATATGCCCTCCTCGACGGAAGCCGAGAAACACTGCTCAAACGCATGCAGGCCAGAAAAGACCACTATATGCCCCCGAGCCTACTCGACAGCCAGTTGGCCATCCTGGAATGGCCGGGTCCGGACGAGCCTGTACTGACCCTTTCCATTGAGCCCGCCGTCGACACAATTGTCGACGAACTGGAATCATCGCTCGTAGCCATGACCGACGGAACAGAAAATAGCCGGAGAAACTCATGACAGAAACAGTTGCAAATCGTATTGGGGTAGTCGGAACCGGGATTATGGGTTCTGCGATTACCACTCGCCTGCTGAAATGCCAGCAGAAAGTCACCGTGTTCGACCGCAATGCCGATAAGGTTCAGGCAATGGTCGACCAAGGAGCGAAGGCCGCAGCATCGCCCAGAGTCGTCGCAGAAAACACCGACTTCATCATCCTGTCCCTCAATACAGCCGCCATCGTTGAAACAGTCGTTTTTGGCACCGACGGTATCGCCGAGGCCGCGGCACCAGACAAGCTCTTGATCGACATGTCTTCCATCGATCCTGAATCTACCAGGTTAATGGCCGCGCGCTTGAGCGACGAGCAGAAGATGGCCTGGCTCGATTGCCCCTTGTCCGGCGGTGCACCCGGCGCCCTCTCCGGAAAGCTGGCGGTCATGTCCGGTGGTCGACAAGAGGATTTTGAAAAGGCCAAAGCGGTCATGAGCCACCTGTGCGCCAACTTCACGCTGATGGGTCCTTCCGGGGCGGGGCAAACAACAAAGCTGGTGAACCAGGTGCTGTGCGCAGTCGGTTTCCAGGCCATCGCCGAGGCCACGCAACTCGCCCTGAACGGCGGTGTGGCGGTCGACCGAATTCCCGCCGCACTGGCGGGGGGACGCGCTGATTCCCGTCTGCTGCAGGAATTCATGGCCAAGATGGGGCGGCACGACTATTCCCCGACAGGACGGCTGGACAATATGCTCAAGGACCTGGAAGCGGTACAGGCATTCGCGTCCAAGACCCGCGTCGCCATGCCGGTGACTGCCCTGACCACGGAAATTCATCGCCTGTTCGTTGCGGCGGGCAAAGGCGGCGACGATAACGCGGCCCTGATGAAGTTCTTCAACGGCCCGGCCGACGAAGCCTGATCAGCCGATTCCATAGGAGGCTGGACTATGTATACCCGCAGCGCCATCTTCGAAGGAACTATCCGTCCTGGCAAGGAAGACGCCTTTTTTCATATTATCGAAAACAAGCTTCTACCTATCTGGCGGCGCATGCCGCACGTTCAAGCAGTGCGATTGTTTCGCCCGGTGGAGAAGGATGACGCGGCCCCTGGGATTGTCCTTGTCCAGCAGATCGACTACCCCACCCGCGAAGCGATCGACGAAGCGCTCGGATCATCTATCAGGGACGAAGCCGTCGCAGCATCTCAGGCCCTCGACAAAGTTTTCGAGGGGCGCCACTATCACTACATCTATAAAAAGTTGATAGAAGATTCAGAGGACATCGGTTGACGAATTCGTTGCTGATGGCACCCTGGATCAACCCTTAACCGCCCCTGCCGTCATACCGGTAATGATCTGCTTGGACGCGACAAACGTAAAAATAATTGGTGGAATCGCCAACAACATCCCAGTCGCCATTATCACCCCCCAGTTTATGTCATATTCGGTCAGCGAATTTACGATGGTGACAGGTACCGTGCGAGTATCGCGATCGAGCAGCGCGTTGGCGATCAGAAATTCGTTCCAGGCAATTCGAAACGTAAAAATTGAGGCGGCCGCCAGGCCCGGCTTTATCACTGGAAGCACAACCAGGAAGAAAATCTGCACTGCATTGGCCCCATCCATCTTCGCAGCCTCTTCCAATTGGATCGGGACCTGAACAATAAAACTTTGCAGTATCCAAATCACAAAAGGGAGGTTCATCGCAACATAGACCAAAATAATCCCGGCATAGGTGCCGTCGAGCTGATACTGAAATGTCCAAATCCCGAATACCGGTACCAACAATACCGCCGGAGGGACCATCCGCATCATTAATGTTGTCATCGATACGGTTCCGCGTCCCATGAAACGGAATCTGACCAGCGCATAGGCCGCCATGCAGCCAACCACCAACGTAACTATCGTGGAGATCAACGCAACAACAAGTGAGTTGCCCAAGGCGCGACTAAACGTTGGGTCACAATAATCAACATGCCCTGGCTCGTACCAGAGCACATTGCATAACACTGTCTCGTAGTTCTGAAGTGTGGGGAGAAAAAACAACCTCGATGCATCGCTCATTATGTCGACATTCAGCCGAAGAGAGGTCGACAGCATCAAAAATATCGGCCCCAGCGACATCAGAATCAACGCTACGACAAGCGCGTAAAATGCCGGATTCTGCCTTTCCTCAGCGTTGCTCATAGTTTACCCCTTCTCTGCCATCTGCCTGAGATGTGCAGCACGACTCTCAGCAACTTTACTATAGATAAACATTGAGATAGTCAGCACCAGCAGAAGTAGAAGTAGAAAGTTCGACATGGCTGCAGCCACACCCAGTTCCCTGAACTCCGAGGCGGTACGAGCGATCCGAAGCGCTAGAATCTCTGTCGATAATCCCGGCCCACCATTCGTCATCACGAGTATGACTTCCAGTACCTTGAAGGCATCGATCAGGCGCAGCAACGCGGTTACGATCAGAACCGGCATCATCAAAGGGAGCTTGATATAGAAAATCTGCTGCCAACCCGATGCGCCATCTATACGAGAGGCTTCAAGAGCGGTGCGAGGCAAGGATTGCAGCGCGGCAAGTGCAAGAATAAAAATGAATGGCGTCCACTGCCAGATGTCCGCAATAATGATTGAGGTGAGAGACCACCAGGAATCCGAAAGCCACGGAATGGAATCGAAACCCCAACTATTCAGCGTTTGATTGAATATACCGACCGTCGGATGATACATATATCGCCACATCAATCCGACTACGATAGGCGCGATCATCATCGGCAGAATGAAGATCGTGCGCAATACGGACATGCCGCGAATATTTCTGTCCAATAACAGCGCCAGCCCCACCCCGATTATCATCTCAGATACCACGACAATCGAGGCAAACTTTAGCGTGACTATCGCAGATTCCCTGAAACTTTCATCCTGAAGCAGGTTGAGGTAGTTCCTTAGGCCAATCCAATCGGCTTCGCCAATGCGCTGGCTTGGATTCCAATCAAGAAAGCTGGCGTACATCATGTATCCGATAGGATATAGAAGCCCAATAAGCATGATTGCCGCTGCGGGAGCGAGAAACATGTAGGGCGTCATGCGACTAGTATTGATGATAGTCATACCAAATGATTCTTCAATAAATCACAACACAGGGTCGGCTGTTGAGACCCGATGTGGAAGACAGCAATCAACTCAGCAATGTCTGCCTACCACATCGGTCATGGGGACTATTTCCAGGTGTAGTAGCCGGCTTCGTCCATAGTGGCTTTAGTACGTTCGGCGACCCCGTCCAGGGCTTCCTGAATATCAAGATCTTCTGTCAGAACCTTTGAAAGTGCTGTACCCAAATCCGCATTGATTTTTCCCCACACAGGAATTATCGGGCGCCAATCGGGATCGGCATACTTGAGTGCTTCGCCGAAGGTAGACATGTATGGGAATTTATTATTCACATCCGGGTCTGCATGTGTCGAGTAACGTGACGGATTACCGCCCGCCAAAGCAACCAGCTTGTCTGCTTTTTTAGAGGTCAACCACTGCATCAGAAGAAACGCCGCCTCTTTATTACGCGCATTCTTGGGGATGGCAATTCCAAATCCCCCCGTTTGAGAACCTCTGCGAACGCCCTTTGGGTGCAGCGCCCAACCGACTTTTCCAACAACTTTGGATTTTTTCGGATCATTCACCTGGCCGGCAAATATCGTCGAATCCAGGAACATAGCGGTATTGCCTTGCAGAAACGCGGACCCCGCCTCCGCAAAACCAAAGGTACGAGCGCCTTCAGGGCCGCAATCAACGATGGTCTTCAATGCTTGAGCTGCTTGTACACCTTCCTCGTTATTCACGATTGGATTCCACGCATCGTCAAATATGCGGCCTCCCAGTGGCGCCAGATGCAATAGAAATGCATGGCTTGCATGGTGCCCAGACGCCGCGCGGGAAGACAATCCACCCATTCCCGGCTCCAGTTCGGGAATCTTGCAAGCCAACTCAAGAAGCTCATCGTAAGTCTCTGGGACTTTAAGCCCATGTTTTTCGAATATATCTTTTCGGTAACCAAGGATCGAAGTTTCGGAGCCATAGGGTATACCGTATAACGAACCCGTTGGCCCGGGTAGATATCCCTTATCACCGCCGACTATCCCGATATTACCGACGTAACCAGCAATGAGATCCTCCGCATCGTATGCAGGATCTGCCAACTTCGGGTTCATAAAATATTTTGCGAGATTCTCAAGCTGATCTGCATACACATAATCTGCTTTCGAGAAGACCACATAGGCGATCAAATCATAATCACCCTTTGATTTTGTCAGTTCAAGTGTCTGCTTCTCGCGCATCTTCATGTACTGCAAAAGATCGACCTCAACTTTGATGCCGGTCTCTTTCGTGAACTCCGGCAGGACCTTCATCACAGCATGATAGTGGGGATGCGCCGGAAAATTCACCACCAAAGTTTCTCCCTTATATGGAGCGTAAGGGTCGGCCAATGTAGCTCCCACCGACAGCAGCACTAAGGTTGCTGCGAGAGCAGCCCGTATCAGTAACTTCAGCATCTGAATTCCTCCTGTTTTATCAATGGACTTACAAAGTATTATGGTGTGCTAAAACCTCAATTCCGATTCTTTATCGAATACCATGATGTCCTCGGGAAGCACGTAAAAAGTCATGGTACAGCCGTCTTCGACTGGTGAGGAGCTCTCCATCTCGACCAGTAAATCGTGCGAACCACAACGCGTTACCAGGATCGACTGTGCACCCAGATATTCGGATACCTTAACGAGCAGAGTGATTTGCGAATCTTTTGGGCTCGACTCCGATACCAATTTGAAACAAGATGGGCGAATACCAATCGTTACCTGACGACTGGACGCCAATTTCAGGCTCTCGTTCAGGGAGGCGGGCAAAGCAAGTGAGAAACCTTCCCCTTGAGCCACCAATGAACCGTTGCTTTCAATTAATTCGGCGTCTAGAAAATTCATTGTCGGACTGCCGATAAAGCCTGCTACAAACTTATTGGCGGGTGATTTAAACAGCTGCTCCGCGGTTCCCTCCTGCTGCACCAGTCCGTACGCCATTACCACGATTCTATCGCCCAGTGTCATCGCTTCTACCTGATCGTGGGTGACGTAAACCATGTTCTTATCTAAGGTATTGCGCATCTCCGCGAGTTCAGTGCGCATTTTTCCACGCAGCTTCGCATCCAAATTGGAGAGCGGTTCGTCAAACAGGAAAGTGGATGCATCTCTAACCAGCGCTCTCCCCATCGCTACACGCTGACGCTGTCCGCCTGACAACTCACCGGGCTTGCGGGACAGGAGTTGCTCTATGCCGAGCATCTCGGCGACTCTATTGACCTTCTGGTCAATGATTTTCTTGGGAACCTTCTGCAACCGCAGGGCGAATGACATATTCTTCGCTATATTCATATGCGGATAGAGCGCGTAATCCTGGAACACCATGGCGATATCACGATCTTTTGGTTCCAGCTTACTTATCGGTTTGTCGTCAAACCAGATCTCGCCACCGGACAGATCCTCCAATCCGGCAAGCATTCTCAGAGTCGTCGATTTGCCGCAACCTGAGGGCCCTACTAAAACCGTGAATTCGCCATCATCGAATTCCAGGTCGAATGGGGGTAGCACCTGTGTTGAACCGTAACTCTTCTCCACAGAAGCGAAGCGTATCTTTGGCACAATTTGTCTCCCAACAAAAAGTGATGTTATTGTTTGTTAACGATAACCTAGTATAATCTGAAACGGTATGCAACAAGTTTAGACGAGTTGCTGCTGATATGAGTACTGGTTAATTGCAATTAAGTATTTATACTCAAATTACAATATGTTAGGCACTATTCAATGGTGACGATTAGTTTAAATATCGAAACTCAAAAAAGCCTGAATCAGAATTCTGCTTCAACAGCATAATCTGTCACTCAACCCAGCAAAATCTGCAGATCAACTGCACAAACAAGTTTTATCGGTGAATTACTACAAATAGATTTCAGCGCTGCTGTTTTATATCCCGAATCCAAATCAGTCTAAAAAAATCGGAGTGGGAACTGTTAACGCTGATACTTGCTATTCTGAGAGTAGTTGACAGCGGAGAAAACAGCATGCCTGTCGGATCTCTTAACAGACACACTCGCCACTCGGATATGGAGAGCACATCATGAAAGTAGCCTTTCTCGGAACCGGATTGATGGGAGCCCCCATGGTGCGCAATCTCGCAAACGCAGGTCATGAACTTCACATATGGAATCGCAGCTATGAAAAAGCTGCCCAGCTTTCCGAATTCGCCCAAGTCTACAAATCTTCGGTGGACGCGGTCAGTAATGTGGAAATTGTGATTACCATGCTCTCCGATGGCCCGGTTACGACTTCGGTCTTACAAAGTCAGGGGGTGATTGAAGCCGCGCCGGAGAAAACCCTGTTTATCGATATGGGGTCCGTTGAACCGGACTGTGACCAGCGACTCGCCAGGCTCGCAAAAACTCAGGGTAAGAGATTTCTGGATGCACCTGTATCCGGTGGTGTAAAAGGTGCTGAAGCTGCAACCCTGACTATATTTGTCGGTGGGGAGGCAGCAGATATGAAGGATGCTCTCCCGGTATTTGAAGCCCTGGGCAGACCCAACCTTATTGGCCCCATTGGCGCCGGCCAGAGTGCAAAACTGGCCAATCAGCTGATTGTTGCGATCACGATCGGGGCTGTTGCGGAAGCGTTTAAACTGGCAGAAAGCGCAGGATGCGACTCAGCTATATTGAGACAGGCCCTACGTGGCGGATTTGCCGACAGCCGGATCCTTGATTTGCATGGCGAACGCATGGTGAACCGGAATTTTGTACCTGGCGGAAGGGCTAAATCCCAGCTGAAAGATGTACATAATGCGCTTTCACTGGCAGCGGCGTCGGGACTTGAACTTCCGCTTGCCAAGAGCGTTGAATGCAGTTTTCGCAGCCTGGTGGAAGAATACGACGGAGGTGATCTGGACCATTCAGCCTATTATCTCTGGCTGGAAAAAAAGAACAAGGCCCGCCAATAGCATGCGATTTCAATTTTCATCCCGGGACGGCCCTATGGCTGGTATCCTCCGTTTCCGACCAACCCAAAGCTGGGACAGAACAAACCGTATTCGATTGGCAACGGAAATTTGACCTGAACCACTTGATCACCGTATCGAAAACTTCGGTGGAAGCATTTTTTTGAGCTAGTGGGCCATGCGGCAAGTTCGGTAACCCACAGCCAGTCCACTAGCCTTCAACTCCTATACGCGTTCATCCAGTCAAGGCCCTCGTCCGTCATGCCGCGAGGCTTGTATTCAGCTCCTACGTAACCGTCCCAGCCCATGTCATCAAGAGCAGCCAACAGATAGGGGTAATTCACCTCGCCTCGATCGGGTTCTCCTCGGTCCGGAACAGCGGCTATCTGCACATGCCCCACATACTGCAAAGTCGCACGTAGCCTTTCAGTCAGGTCACCTTGCATGATCTGTGTATGGTAGCAGTCGAACATCACCTTGAGATTGCCCGCGCCAACAGCCTTGACTGTTTCTATTGCTGCTTCGATAAAGCTCAAGTGATAAAGAGGCGCGTCACGTTGGTTTATCGGCTCAATCAAAATAGTCTTTCCGTGGATGGCGGCCTTTGAGCATGCGTAGGCCAGATTTCGCTGATACACGGCTTCGGCCTCTTTGGTTCCCCCAGTCTTCCCCGCTACTACATTTACGTTACGGGAACCAATTTCCACTGCGTAAGCGATGGCTTCATCGATATAACTCCTCGCCTCTTGCTCCCGCCCGGGCATTGCCGCAACCCCGAAGTCATCGGTGCCATTTACCCCTAGCCGGGTATTGAACCCAATCATTCTCAGCTTGGCATTCTCTAGCGCAGCATTCACGGCTTGGGTTGAATATTCATAGGGCCAATGACACTCGACAGCATCGAAGCCCGCTTTAGCTGCCACGATGATCGCATCAGGGAGCGATAACTCGTTCCAGAGAAACCCTAGATTGGCAGAAAACCTCGGCATTACTCCCCTCCACTTACAAGTGTGTCACAATGTTACTCATTGACGATCACGCTTTCCAAAGATTAAACATTCACAAAACGGATGTAATTGGGCGCCGGTATCTCGTAAACTTCGTCCGTCATTGTCAGCGCACCCGTCTCAACATTCCGTGAAAACACACGAATGTGTCCCGAATCTTGATTGGCTACGATCACTGCTTTTCCGCAGGGCGTGATCGAGAAGTGGCGAGGAAACTTGCCACCGGTTGAGTTCAGTCCGATGCGCTTCAACCTGCCATCTTCCAGTACCTGGAAGACAGCCAACGAATTGTCACCACGATTAGATACATACAGAAACCTGGCGTCGGGTGAAAGCTTGATCTCCGACACATAGCTTACGTTGTCGCGGTTATCAATGGTCGACTCATACTGAAAAGGTATCAGCCGTGGTTTCACTTCATCCGGGTTGCTTCTATCCAGTTTGGCGACGCATACGGTGTTGAACAGCTCATTGGATACGTAACAGATATCCAGCGCAGGATGCATGGCCATATGGCGCGGACCAGATCCGGCTTCAAACTCGATATAAGTTTCACGGATCAGTTTTTTTTCTTCTATGTCATAACGGTATTGGAAGACCGCATTTTCGCCTAAATCAGGAATAAACACCCAATCATGCCAGAAGTGCGCGCAGTGCGCATGGGGACCAACCTGGCGATTACCCCAGTGATCCTCGCGGTCGGTCACCTGACGCCACTCATCTTCGGGTCGGTGGTATTGCTTGAAGCTCTGGCGCACTGTACCGAGTTTCCCCTCGGCATCGCAATCGACGACCTCGACGATTGCATCCCAGTAGTTGATCACGATTGCAGCATCTTTTCTTGGGGAAAGTGCGAGATAACAGGTGGAACGGCCTGAGGCGTGATACTTGTCCTTGTAGTCCAGAGTACCGTCTTCCTCGACTGTATAGCGCAGCACATCGCCCTCGTCCTGAATCGTCTCAACGATGGCGTAAATGGTTTTTCCATTGCTATGCGGGATGAGCACCGCTGGATTGAGCGCTTTGGTGGTATCCTTGAGGCTTAGTTTACCGGCCCGGTTGAGGGTCATGGCATATATCCCTTTACCAGGAACAGGCGCATAGGGTTGGTGGGCAAGCGCGTCCATATCGGTGTAGCTTCCTACAAGCAGCGCGTAGTCACGATCTATCATTTTGTGGGTCCTCCTTTATTTGCTGCAATCCAGCGGCAGACCCTCTCTAACTACCCTTCTGGAATCAGTTAGGATGGCAGGTCGGTAGCCGGTGAATAGACATTCGATTGCCCGGCTATCGTCTCGGCAACCCCGGCAGCAATCCACTGGTTGCCGACGAGAAAGTGGAAACATCTCTCGATGGCTCTCTTAAGGAACCTCTGATTTATTCGTACTCCGTCATCCCGGCGCAGGCCGGGATCCAGTAACTTATTGATTACTTTAAGATGGATTCCGTCCTTAGGTTCGTAAACGGTGCTTCCCTGCACCACTGCTCCGTCCTTAGGTTCGTAAACGGTGCTTCCCTGCACCACTGCTCAGGATCTACACTACGCTTCTTCCGGAATGACGAATAAATCAGAGGTTCCTTAAAACGCTAAACCCCGCACCACAAGGGTGTCGTAACCTGCAATCGATGAGACATCCGTGGACACTAAACATCCAGCATCACTAACTCACCATTAATCCTGTCACCCAGTCGCATCAGATTGTCAACGATTTGATCGGAGTGTTTCCCGAATCGCAACTCTCAAATGCAGGCAGAAGGACTTCAAATTTGGTTACCACAGTCCTCTATATGAGCAATTGTTGTTAACGTTAACATATAATATTTGCACTCCGATGACAACAGACAAAGCCCAGCATGTTCCGACGCCTCGCCCGTTTGAAATTCCCGATTGTTGGCATCGCTGAAGACCGTGTGACATCGTTCGCACGCCTGTTCACAGGCGTGACGTACCGAGGGACACCAGCCAGACCTTTGTACTCAATAAATACTCGTTGTCGATTACCCAGCGCAACATCCCTATTTGGATATTTTCTGAGCTTCATCGATCCAATCGACTTCTATATTGTCGGTGCGTCTGTCCGGGACTCGGCGTCTATCTGGCGCCTGCGAAGGGTCACTTGTCTCTGAGCTGCCGTCGCTTTCCTCAAAAGAGGGCTCTGGAGATTTATCATAGTCGCGGCGACCTCCATTATTATTTCGTTTATCTTTCAAATGCTTTTCCGAATAACGCGACAGACGGGGAAGATAGATAGTGGCACGAAATACGTACGCCACTACACTAATCGCCAGAGTATCGGTAACAAGGGTAAAAACTTTACCTCCGAATCAAATCTGCTCGAATGTGGCTTATCTCCGCAGGGCGACGAACAGAAGGCTGTGTTCTCTACGAATCCGGTTCCTCGAAAAGTACAGTCAAGCCCCTACCCGAGCCAGCTTACGATTTTATCTGCCGCGACCATTACTCTATTGCAACACTCTTTCAGAAAGAGCTCATCCAACTCATCTGTTTGTGCTGCTGCCTCCAATGCTTTGGCACCATCAAAATCGACATAGGCAAAACGCACGGTGAGTTCCCCTGCAGGTCGGCCGAACTCGCTGCCAGGCAGGGCTGCCACACCGGTGTCATGCAACAGGCGTTCGCATAACGGGTAAGCGCCGAGAATTCCCTTCTCCTTCAAGTGCTTGTCATGTGAGGAAAAGTCAACGAACAGATAGAATCCACCCTCTGGATCTGGCGCTTCACAGCCCGCAGACCTCAACCGACCAGCCAAAGCTGATCCTAACGCCCGGAGAATACGTCTTGAGTTCCTCAAATAGATATCAATTTCCTCGCCACCTTCATAGGCACGAATAGCTGCGTACTGGATGGGGGCACTGGTGGTGGTATATGTCTCGCTGGCCACTACGGCCATGCCATCCAACAGCCACCGTAGCTCAGACGGAAATAGAAACGTGCCCAATCGCCATCCTCCCGCGCCAGCCCACTTGCTGAGTCCGCTGCTGACAATAGTCCCTTCGGGATAATAGTTGGCTATTGAATCATGCTGACCTGAATAGTGCAGTTCGCCATAGATCTCATCCGACAGAACAATGATGCCGTATCTGCGCGCTATTTCAGCCAACCCCTGGAGTTGATCTGTTGTGTAGGTAACGCCAACGGGATTGTTGGGATAGTTCAGGATCAAAAGCCGAGGTCTGGTTGGGTCCTGATGACAAAGCTTTTCAAGCTCTTCTGGCTGTAAGCGCCAGCCGTTCTCTGACATTGTCTCAATCCAACGTACCTGACGGCCGATAATGGATGCCTGGGGAGCATAAGAGACCCAACTCGGTGCCGGAATTACCAGGTCACCATAGTAGACCAGCTGCAGGATGAACATCAGCTCTTTTGAGCCAGGACCGATGATCACATCATCCGCTGTACGGGTAATCCCATTGACTCGGGCATGGTAGGCGGCCACGGCTTCCCGCAACTGCGCCAGTCCCTTTACAGGCAGATAGTCCTTTTGATGAGCATTCGCTTGCAGCGCTTTTACCACTGCAGCGGGAACCGGAAAAGGTGACTGGCCGAGACCGAGACGATAAATCTCTTTGCCCGCCTTCTGGAGTTGCGCGCTGTGTTCGTTAATCGCCAATGTAACCGATGGTTTGAGCCCACGTATGTTAAGGCTTAAATGCGCACTAAGCGGCGCCACCTGTTGGGTCGAAACTGCAAGATCAATTTTGTTCATGACTGATCGCCTCTGCGACTATTCCCGTCACAATTTGGTCATCCTGTTTGACCGAGCAGCAAAAAATTGCCATGGGTCATTCAGGTGCTTTCTCCTGACGCCCCTATAGAAATAGGGACGCGCGATTTCGACATTCTAATGCTGGATCTTAAAGCGCTTCTAAATGAGCACCTAGCCACTCTGGAATACACGCTTATCCCTGCCGATTGAACCGAATAACGGAGACTTATGCGCTCAAGCCATGACACTGGCGTCAAATGAGAAGTTGAGAGGATTTATTCTGAGGGTGTGATAGTGGCCTTCTCTACCAGCACCGGGTATTTGTATCCCGCACCGAAATCATGATCGAGAATCAGTGTACCCATTACGGTTACTTGATCATCCACATTGGCGGTGTCCTGACTGGTGACCGTAATATCATTGGAACCATCATCGGGATTGCCTGATCCATCCTGCAGATGAAGAAAGTTTCTCTGCATAATCCGGTTGTTTACTTTAACGACTTTCCCTTGAAGCTTTACGAGTTTTCCGTTCAAGGTAGCCTTCTCTTTGTAGAGACCCCCTATGGTGGTGCTGACAGCTTCATCTGCCTGTAGAGGAAATATGAAAAGGCTGGAGAAAAGGCCAGCTATGGCGATGGTTAGGGCTCGGTTCATGTGCCTCTCCTGTAATTGGCTTAGGTGAAAAGAGCATGGAGTATAACACTGATAAAATTACCCGGCACGAAAGATCAAACCTTTCATTCCAGGCTAACCATGGTGCACTTCTCCCGAAACCAATTATGAAACAGCCGATTTTTTCCCTGCTCTTTGCAGTCAGCTTTAGACTTTAGCAATATCACAAGCATCAGGTGCAGCGGAGCAAGGTACACCTAACCCCCTGTCAACAGCCTTGGTGACAGCGGAGATCCTCGAATCCGGGAACGTCGAAACCGAAGCCACCACCAGTCCGGAAGAAAAGGTCAAAAACAACGGCGAGGCTTGAGTCAACTCCTCAAACAATCGGTGGCTCCTCGCTCTCCTCATGGCTGCGCAAATGCTCGTCTGGGGACAGCATTGTCTGCATCGATTCGACTTGCTGGGCCACCTCTTTAACGTCCTCGAACCGCGCTATGTGGAACAAGGCCTCCCCTTCGTGGACAAGGGGTAACTCGGCGCATCCGACAATAATGCCGCTGGCGACAGCACCGACTTCGATTTCGCGCCCGCTGAACGGGGCATCGATAAGACCGATCACATCTC